>Ga0310695_10015707_pt1 | contig 10042 bp, 8 predicted proteins | sample RumenRJG_04DNA_FD_203882 | JGI IMG/M metagenome (GOLD analysis project Ga0310695, IMG submission 203882) | Bovine rumen microbial communities from Lethbridge, Alberta, Canada - RJG_04 (v2) (version 2) | ecosystem: Host-associated > Mammals > Digestive system > Stomach > Rumen | place: Canada... | reverse complement strand
AAATTATATGGCGACATCAAAGAAGGTATCTGTCAAGATAGTAGTAAAATAGACAATCTTCATTTGGGGCCTGACCCCATGTACAAATTGTGAACATGTTCACAATTTGTACATGGGGTCAGGCCCCTTTTAAAATTTCCCCTTGTTTTTTTCCCATGGATGGGGTAAAATACCCACATAAGTGGTAGAAAGTGGGAGATGGTGGATGTAAATGGAGGGATTGTGGGGAGACTTTTCCGCAGCCTTCCAGTGAGGCTGAAGCCGGAAACCCGGGGTGCGTAAAGCAATCCCTGACAGGTGAACCGGAATGTTTAAAGGAGAGTACAACCATACAATAGACCCCAAGGGACGCCTGATCATCCCTTCAAAGTTCAGGGAACTCCTGGGAGAGGAGTTCGTCATGACTAAGGGGCTGGACGGCTGTCTTTCCATCTATCCGCAGGAGGAGTGGGAATCCTTCGAGGAAAAACTCCGGGCTCTGCCGCTTACAAACAAAAATGCCAGAACCCTTACACGATTCTTTGTGGCGGGAGCCTGTACATGCGAACTGGACAAGCAGGGGAGAATTCTCGTTCCTCAGACGCTTCGGGAATTTGCTGGTCTGGAGAAGGATGTCGTCCTGGCTGGAAATCTGAACAGGATTGAAGTCTGGAGCAAAGAAGCGTGGGCCAGAAACTGTGATTTCGATGACATGGACAGCATAGCAGAGGGAATGCAGGAAATGGGCATCGTAATCTGATGTAAAATCCATACAGGAGCCTAAAATGGAATTTAAACACGTTTCCGTAATGCCTGAAGAGACCATGGAAGGCCTGAAGATCAGACCGGATGGTATCTATGTGGATGGAACATTGGGAGGGGGAGGGCATGCGGCGCTGATATGCGCCCGGCTTTCTGCCAAGGGGAGATTAATTGGTATAGATCAGGACCAAGATGCGATAATTGCTGCGAGTGAGCGACTGGCTGCCTTTCCACAGGCATCAATCATTCGCAGCAATTATTGTCACATGGCCGACAGACTGAAGGAGCTGGACATCCGGGAGGTGGACGGCATACTTCTCGACCTGGGCGTATCCTCGTATCAGCTGGACAATGCACAGAGAGGATTCAGCTACCGGGAAGACGCGCCGCTGGACATGCGGATGGATCAGAGCCGCACACAGACGGCCAGAGACATCGTCAACCGGTATTCAAAAGAAGAACTGACCCGGATCCTGCGGGAGTACGGAGAAGAACGCTGCGCTGCCAGAATAGCAGCCGGCATCGTAAAAAGCAGAGAGACAGCGCCGATCGAAACGACCGGTGCGCTGGTAGACATCATCCGGGAGGCTGTTCCATTAAAGATGCAGGCTGTCGGAGGGCATCCGGCCAAAAGAACCTTTCAGGCGATCCGCATAGAACTGAACGGAGAACTGGAGGTGCTGTCCAGATCGCTGGACGAGATGATCGATCTGCTGGCTCCGGGAGGAAGGCTCTGCATCATAACCTTCCATTCGCTGGAAGACCGGATCGTCAAAAACGCATTCAGAAGAAACGAAGCCCCATGCATCTGCCCGCCGGATTTTCCGGTCTGCACCTGCGGAAGGGTCTCAAAAGGCAGAGTGGTGACCAGAAAACCGGTTCTTCCGTCTGTGAAGGAGACGGAGGAGAACCCGAGATCCAAAAGCGCCAAGCTGAGAGTATTTGAAAAGACACAGTGATTTAAGACATTATCCCGTTACATTTATTTGTTTCCTTTCCAGAGGGCCGGCTAAATTCCGGCTGAGACGGTACCCGTCAGGGAAATACCGGAAACAGCCGGAAAACCAGCAGCCCGGCGGAGGGACAGTCAGACAGAGGGAGGTCTGCCTGTCCTGAAGAAGGATTTATGAACGGTTTTTGATAAGGGGAGTATTTACATATGGCAGGTTCAGACAGATCCACGGCCAGGTCCGGCCGGCGTACAGCCGGGCGGGCTTCAGTAAGCCGGCAGAATGCCTACTATACGGAAGGAAATGCGGCCAGAAAGCTTTCGGAGATGCCGGAGCGCAGAAGAGCAACGGCCGGAAATACAAGAGCCGTACATCCTGACCGTATTCAGTCCAGACCTTCTGCGAGCCGTACGGGTCGTGCGCAGACAAGAAGCGCGCAGACAAAGAACAGTCAGAGCAGAAACAGGCAGGTGCGCAGAAGCGCATCCTCCTCCGCGGTGCGCCGCCAGGGCTATGCCCGGACGGAGCGGGCCTATGCACAGGCTCCGGCGAAAGAGGTTTCTCTGAGCGCGCAGGCACGGAAAAATCAGGAAAAAGCCCTGAAGACGAACCGGGGCTTTGTCATTTTCCTCACCCTGGCCATGGTGGCCGTGATGGGATGCTGTGTGAACTATATCCGCCTCAAATCCGAGTATACGGCCAAAATGGGTACGGTTGCGAGCCTGGAGGCAGAGCTTGCCCAGATCAAGGAAGACAACGATGCCTACTACAGTCAGGTGACTTCCAACGTGGACCTTGCCAGGATCAAGAAGATCGCGATCGGGCGTCTGGGTATGAAGTATCCGTCAGACAATCAGATGGCTTCCTATACAACCTCAGAGGGAAGCGGCTATGTCAGACAGTATCAGGATCTCCCGGAGTGAGGTGAGTACTTTTGAGCAGTCAGAGAAACAGAAAAAAACAGGGGCAGAATAAGCCCATCAGAAAAATTCATCCTGTAATGCGGCATAAGCTGGCGGCACTTTTTGCAATTGTGCTGCTGGCTTTCGTTGGTTTGGCGGGAAGGGTGACTTATATCAACGCCAAAAGCGGCTCCATGTACAAAAAACAGGTCATGAGCCAGGCACAGTCCAAGTACGAAAGCCGCGTGATGCCGGCGAAGCGGGGAGATATCTACGACAGAAACGGGAACCTGCTGGCTACGAGCAACAAGGTGTACAATGTCATACTGGACTGTAAAGCGGTCAACTCGGATGAGGACTATATCGAGCCCACGATCCGTGCGCTGACGGAAATCCTGAAGATAGACGAGGGAGAGGTGCGTAAACGTCTCACCTCAGAGTCCACGAAAGAGAGCCAGTATCAGATCATCAAAAAGCGCCTTTCCATGGATGATAAAAAGGACTTTGACGATTACACCGCCGGAGATGTGAGCACGGGACTGACCAAAGAACAGGCCAGGGAGCGCGCCAATGTAAAGGGCGTGTGGTTCGAAGAAGACTATCTGCGTATTTATCCGTACAATGAACTGGCCTGCGATACGATCGGGTTTACGCTTGCCAGGGATGTGGCGGACGTAGGACTGGAAAGCTATTACAACAGCATCCTGACAGGTGTGGACGGCCGTCAGTACGGTTATTTCAACAATAATGCGGATGTGGAGCAGACGATCATCGCGCCGACCAACGGTCAGAGCATAGAAACCACCCTGGACATCGGCGCACAGCAGATCGTGGAAAAATGGGTCAACGCATACAATGATGTCGTCGGAGCCAAAAACGTGGGCGTGATCGTGGAGGATCCCCACACGGGAGAGATTCTGGCGATGGACGGCGGCGACAGGTATGACCTGAACAATCCGCGTGATCTCTCCAAAGCTTATTCCGAGGATGAGATCAAGGCCATGAATGACGAGCAGACGGTGGAAGCATTGAACGCTCTCTGGAGAAACTACTGTGTGACGGACGCCTTCGAGCCGGGCTCTGTTGTCAAGCCCATCGTGATGGCTTCTGCGCTGGAAAAGGGAAAAATCAGCACCAGCGACAATTTTACCTGCGACGGTTTCCAGATCTTCGGCGCCGCGGGTGACGTCATGATCCGGTGCGCCGTATACCCGGATGCGCACGGAGACCAGTCGCTGGCGGATGTCATCGCAAACTCCTGCAACGACGGCATGATGCAGATCGCGGGCAGGATGGGAAGCGAGCAGTTCATCAAAGCCCAGAGCACATTCAACTTCGGGACCAGGACGGGTATCGATCTGCCGAATGAAGGCGCGGGCATTATTCACAATGCCCAGACCATGGGAGAAACAGAGCTGGCCAGCTGCTCTTTCGGCCAGGGCTTTACCTGCACCATGATCCAGGAGGTGAACGCCATCGCCAGCGTGGTGAACGGCGGTTACTATTACCAGCCCCATCTGGTGACGGCCGTCAAGGACAGCACCGGTACGCTGGTAAGAAACTATACACCGACACTTCTGAAGCAGACGATCTCGGAGAATATCTCCAAGGATACCCGCGAGTACATGCGGGCGGTTGTGGACTATGGAACCGGCACCAGGGCAAAGATTCTGGGCTACAGCTCCGGAGGCAAGACGGGGACGGCCGAAAAGCTCCCCCGCGGAAACGGAAAGTACCTGGTTTCCTATGTCTGCTTTGCGCCGGTGGATGATCCGGCCGTCGTCATGTATGTGGTCTGCGATGAGCCGAATGTGGAGGATCAGGCCTCCAGTATCTATCCCCAGTATATCGCTCAGGCGATCCTGAGCGAGCTTCTGCCTTACCTGGAAGTCTACCCGGATGAGTCCTACAACGGTTACGCAGAGGATACGGATCTCTGGGACGGCTTTAACGGACATGTGGTGGAGAGCGTTTCCGGGGAAGTGGACGATATGGGCTATCTTGTCAATTCGGACGGCAAGAGGATCGACTGGGACGGAAACCGGATTGATGAGAACGGCTATCTTCTGAACGAGGACGGAAGTCATGTTCTGGGCGAAGACGGGGAATACAAAAAATCCACCAATCTGGAAGGTATAGACGGAAGCGCCATGCCCGAGGCCATCTCGGACACCAGTGTTCCGGAGCCGCTGAGGGATACGTACAATCCGATCATCGGAAATACCATAGAATCTGAAGGAATTACGAACGAAGAGGCGGGACTCGACTGATTTTCTGCCGCTTTTGATAAAGGAGCTGTAATTATGATAGATCAGACAGCTGTTCTGCCTGCGCTGCTGGCGTTTGGTATCAGCGCGGCCCTCGGGCCGGTGGTTATTCCCTTTTTGAGAAGACTGAAAATGAGGCAGACAGAGCGGGAAGACGGCGTGCAGTCTCACCTGAAAAAGGCCGGAACGCCGACGATGGGCGGAATTATCATTCTGGCCGCCATGCTCATTTCCTGCGGTGTATTTGCGGGCAGGAATCCCCGGGTGATCCCTGTGATGATCCTGACGGGCGGGTTTGGCCTGATTGGCTTTCTGGATGATTTCCTGAAGGTCGTCCTGCACAGATCCGACGGCCTTCTGGCCTGGCAGAAGCTGCTGCTGCAGATTCTGTTCACGTCTGTCTTTGCCTTCTACCTGCTGAACGGTGGGGAGATCTCTCTGCAGATGCGGATTCCTTTTGCAGGGGGAAGAATGCTGGATCCCGGCATTCTGGGGCTGCCGATCCTGTTTTTTGCGGTGATCGGTACGGTAAACGGCGTAAACTTTACCGACGGGCTGGACGGCCTGGCGAGCACGGTGACGATTGTCACGGCGGTATTCTTCACGGTGGCGGCCTGTGTGCTGGATGCCGGCTGTCCCGCGGCTTCCTCTGCGGCTGCAGGCGCGCTGATGGGATTTTTGCTGTTCAACGCCTATCCGGCAAAAGTATTTATGGGCGATACCGGTTCCCTTGCCCTGGGCGGCTTTGTGGCAGGCATGGCATATTTGATGGAAATGCCGCTGTTCATACCGATCATCGGGCTGATCTACCTTGTGGAGGTGCTCTCGGTGATCATTCAGGTCGGCTATTTCAAGCTGACCCATGGCAAGAGGATCTTTAAGATGGCGCCGATCCATCATCATTTTGAACTTTGCGGATGGTCAGAGACAAGGGTGGTTGCCGTCTTTGCAGTCATCACCGCCGTGATGTGCCTGATTGGACTGCTGGCTTTGTAAGACCCTGAGGTTTTTTTGGAGGAAATTTGGCAATGGATTTAAAAGATAAAAAAACCCTTGTATTTGGCTGCGGAAAGAGCGGTATCGGCGCGGCGCTTCTGCTGAAACAGGCGGATGCCTGTCCGTACCTTTATGACGGAAACACTGATCTGGACAGGGAGAAGGTCCTGGCTGCGCTGGGAGAGGGCAATGAAGTGCCGATCCTGCTCGGCGATCTGGATCCGGAATTCATCAATACGCTGGATCTGGTGGTGCTTAGTCCGGGCGTTCCCTGTGATCTCCCGCTGGTCAAGGCCTTCTATCAGGCGGGGCTGCCTGTCTGGAGCGAGGTGGAGCTTGCCTGGCAGATGACGAAAGGAACCGTGCTGGCGATCACCGGAACAAACGGCAAGACGACCACGACTTCTCTGCTTGGAAAGATTATGTCTGACGCAAGAGAATCCGTCTTTGTCGTCGGGAATATCGGAACAGCCTACACCTCCAAGTGCCTGGAGACGCGTCCGGACAGTGTGACGGTTGCAGAGATCAGCAGTTTTCAGCTGGAGACCATAGATACTTTTGCGCCGAAGGTAAGCGCGATTCTGAATATCACGCCGGATCATCTGAACCGTCATCACACAATGGAAGAATATATCCGGGTGAAGGAGCGTATTACGGAGAATCAGTCTCCGGAGGACACCTGCGTACTCAATTATGAGGATGAGATCCTCCGCGATTTCGGCAATAAGACGCCTGTAAGGGTGATCTGGTTTTCCAGCCTGCAGACTCTGGAGGAGGGCGTCTTCCTGGATGGGGATACCATCATGCTCCGCCTGGACGGGCAGGCTCAGCCTGTCGTGCGGGTGGATGAGCTGCAGATCCTTGGCAGGCATAATGTGGAGAATGTGATGGCGGCGGTGGCCATGGCCTTTGCCGCGGGCGTTGATCTGGAAAGCATCCGCGCCAGTGTGAAGGCTTTTAAGGCCGTTCCGCACAGGATCGAGTTCGTGGCGGAAAAGAACGGCGTGGCCTATTATAACGATTCCAAGGGCACCAATCCGGATGCGGCTATCAAGGGCATTCAGGCGATGGTGCGGCCCACCTGGCTGATCGGCGGAGGGTACGATAAGCAGTCGGACTATACCGACTGGATCCGCGCCTTTGACGGCAAGGTGAAGATGCTGATCCTGATCGGGCAGACAAAGCATATGATCGCTAAGACGGCCAGGGAGAACGGGTTTACAGATATTCTGATCTGCGAGGATCTGGCGGAGGCCGTGGCAGAGGCGGCTGCAAGGGCGGTTCCGGGGGATGCGGTGCTGCTTTCGCCTGCCTGTGCAAGCTGGGGCCAGTTTGACAATTATGAACAGAGGGGAGACGTATTCCGGCAGCTGGTTCTGGATATGTAAAAATCGTTTTTGTTCACGGCGGGATTCCCGAATGTCTGAGAAGGGGCTGTGAATAATAACGTATGACCACAACAGGGACGGGGAGAGCGCATGGAACATGAATATTATGACAACAGTAGGACAAAATGGATCATCCTTGGCGGCATTCTGGCCGCACTGCTGGTGGGCATTTTTCTGTTCTCAGCGCTTTACAGGGTGGAAGCCGTAGAGGTGATCGGCAGCAGCCGGTACTCCGAGGAGGAGATCAAGGATATGGTTCTGCACGGGGTCGCGGCTCAGAATACCATTCTCGCCTCCCGTTTTCTTTCGAGAGAAAACATTCTGGATGTGCCTTTTGTGGATTCGATCCGTGTGACGACGCTGGACCGCAATACCCTTGCGATCAGCGTCAGAGAGAAAAAGGCGGTCGGCTGTTTTCCTTATCTCGACAGTTACATTTATTTTGACAGGAACGGTGTGTTCATAGAAGGCGAAAGAATCAGAGACATGACGGTCCCCTTTTTTTCCGGGATTTCGGTCAAAAATGTGGTCCAGAATCAGAAGCTGGATCTGAAGGGGCAGAATGTTCTGAACACCGCGGTGGTTCTTGCCACGATTTTCCAGAAAAACAATCAGATGCCTGACGATATCCAGTTCGATGAGAACTATCAGGTGCGGCTGATTTACGGGGATATCGTGGTGGAGCTCGGCAAGGAGGAACTTCTGGAGGATAAGATCACCAGGGTCATGGCGATCCTTCCCAAGCTGGAAGGGAGGGCCGGCACGCTTCATGCTCAGACCGTGAATGAGAACACAAAATCCATCACTTTTGAGATCTCTGTCACGCCTGAGAACTGGACCGGCGGGTACGAGGCCAGCGGTGAGTACACCGGTGAGGGTGAGTTTGACAAATACGGAAACTATACAGGTCCCCGTCCGAAGACGGAGGAGGAGAAGGCCGCGCTGAAGGCTGCCGCAAAGGCGGCGGAAAGCGGTTCTGCTCAGACGGATGACTCTTCGTCCGGGACTTCTGAGGGTTCCGGAACGCTGAAGGTGAATTCGACAAGCATCAAGATCGATCTGGATTATCTGGATGCGGACGGAGACGGGATCAATGACTATACGGGCGATGAGATTACGGAAGATTCCATGAAGGATCTGAGTTATCTTGACGAAGACGGAGATGGTATCAACGACTTTACCGGAGAATCACTGACCGGAGAAAGCTCTGAAGAAAAGACCGAAGACTCCGAAACAAAAGAAAATGGCGGCGAAGTCGGGGAGGCGCAGGAGGAAGAGTACCAGGAGGAGTCGGAAGAGTACTCTGAGGAATCTTATGAAGAAGAGTATTATGAAGGTGAAGAGGACTGGTGAAATCCTGCTGAAAAATTAAATGTTGCCATTTGTCGAAAAATATACTATGATAGAAAAGAATGATTTTTCCAGGTAAAGGAGGAACCACAGTGTTAGAAATAATGTCAAACGAGGCGGAATCTTCGGCGAAGATTATCGTCATCGGAGTAGGCGGGGCCGGAAATAACGCAGTTAACAGAATGGTCGAAGAAGCGATCGGGGGCGTTGAGTTTGTCGGCGTGAATACAGATAAGCAGGCTCTGACCCTGTGTAAGGCTCCTACCGTCATCCAGATTGGAGAAAAAGTTACTAAAGGGCTGGGCGCAGGTGCGCAGCCTGAGGTTGGCCAGAAGGCGGCCGAGGAAAGCATTGAGGATGTTAAGGCGATCATGGAGGGGGCGGACATGGTGTTCGTCACCTGCGGTATGGGCGGCGGTACCGGTACCGGAGCTGCACCGGTGATTGCGGGTGCCGCTAAGGAGATGGGCATTCTGACGGTCGGTGTGGTTACAAAGCCGTTCCGTTTTGAGGCCAGAACACGCATGACAAATGCGCTCACCGGTATAGAGAACCTGAAGAAAGCCGTTGATACGCTGATCGTGATCCCGAATGATAAGCTTCTTGAGATCGTGGATCGCAGAACCACTATGCCCGAGGCGCTGAAGAAGGCGGATGAGGTCCTTCAGCAGGCGGTTCAGGGCATTACGGATCTGATCAACCTGCCGGCTCTGATCAATCTGGACTTTGCGGATGTTCAGACCGTCATGACGGACAAGGGTGTAGCGCATATCGGCATCGGCGAGGCCAGAGGCGACGATAAGGCCATGGAAGCCGTTCAGCAGGCGGTGGCTTCTCCGCTGCTGGAGACGACGATCAAGGGCGCTTCTCATGTCATTATCAATATCTCCGGAGATATCTCCCTTATGGACGCCAACGACGCGGCCAGCTATGTGCAGGAGCTTACGGGAGAAGAGGCCAATATTATCTTTGGTGCCATGTACGATGATTCTGTGGCGGATTATGCGAGGATTACGGTCATCGCTACCGGTCTTTCCGACATGAACCGTTCAGCAGGCGGAGCCTCCAGGCAGAACCGCTTCCGCGCGGGCAGCCTTGGCACTGCAGGCGCCGGAAAACCCGGTACCTTTGGTACGACTGGTACGGGCAGCATCTATACGCCTCCGACAGGCTCGGACGGCGCCGGCGCAGGCTCGTTTGCCATGCCGCACTTCAGCATGCCGAAGAACACAACAACGTTCAATCAGAAACAGCCGACCAGCACGGTCCAGCCAAGGGACATCCAGATCCCTGAATTTCTTAAAAAACGCTGAATAAAAATGGGAAAGAGGGACAGTCCCTCTTTCCCATTTTTTGCCGTCAAAAAAGCTCTCCGGAGGGATGCATCTCCGGGGAGCTTTTTTTGAACCCTGTAATCAGGCAACTGCCTTTTTGGCGATCTCTGCAAG
>Ga0310695_10015705_pt1 | contig 10042 bp, 8 predicted proteins | sample RumenRJG_04DNA_FD_203882 | JGI IMG/M metagenome (GOLD analysis project Ga0310695, IMG submission 203882) | Bovine rumen microbial communities from Lethbridge, Alberta, Canada - RJG_04 (v2) (version 2) | ecosystem: Host-associated > Mammals > Digestive system > Stomach > Rumen | place: Canada... | reverse complement strand
CGGCATACTGATTACCCATGCACACTATGACCACATGGGAGGAATGGATGACATCCGTCCGTATTGTCAGTTTGGCGAAATCAATGTCTATGCCGACCCTCTGGCCCGTCAGGGGATGTTGCAGATGTTGCCCTACTGCTTTGCGGAGCATCGTTACCCGGGAGTACCTGCCATTCAGCTGCACGAAATCCGTCCCCACGAGCCGTTCCGCATTGGCGACGTGGACATCATGCCTTTTCAGGTGATGCATCACGACCTGCCTATCCTTGGCTATAGGCTGACTTCTGCTGATGCGGACCTGACCTATATCACGGATATGAAAACTATCGATGCTGCCGAACTTGACTACCTGAGCGGAACGCGTATGCTGGTAGTCAATGCCTTACGGAAAAAGCCCCACCACAGTCATCAGACTGTCGATGAGGCTGTTAGTTTCGCACGGCAGATTGGTGCTCCGCAGACGTGGCTGATTCATTCCAGTCATGACATAGGCCGACATGCAGAGGTCAACGCCCAGTTGCCTTCAGACATTCAACTGGCCTACGACGGTCAGGTTATTGAACTTTAATCGTTGCCTTTTAGCGGAACAACAGGTCGTGTAGGGTACACAGCGATTTCTCCTTGGTCGACGATGAGAAGACAAAGAACAGCGCATGTTTGCCGTCGTACGTGCTTAGCTTAGGCAGCTTGACAGTCAGCTCCGTAGCGGTCTTGGGCATCTTGGCTGTCAGTTCGATGGTACCCAGCAACTGTCCGCCTTGCGATGTCCACGGACGGTCTATCATCACCTGGATAGTACCATCCAGACCCTCAGGCGTCAGGCGTAGCACTAACTCCACATCATTACGTCCCTTGGTCTGGTCAAAATTAAAGTATTTGTAGCCTACAATGGAGCCGTCGGTATTGTTGACAACGGCATTGGTGTTGTTGCGGATGTCGTAGGGGGCGGCAAACTTGTCGTCAGTACCGTAGCCGGCTTCTACGTACGAACCGTAGAATGTGTTGTTTGGCCACTCGTGTACTGCCACCTTGGGACCTGTGTACCAGCAGGCAATACCTGCCGAATGACGCTCCGACGGGTCAAGGCCGTTAAGGGCAAAGCCCTCGGAGGTGTATGCTCCCTCGGAAATTTCTACCTTGCCGCCTGCTCCTTCCTCTACCTTGACGGTAATGGGGGCCACCATGGCCTGACGGGCAAACTCGTTGAGGCCCGACTGGCGATGATAGAACACGTACCACTGGCCGTTAATCTCGCAGATGCTGCCGTGAGTATTACCCGATACGTTGGCCGAGGCAATGGTGTCGCCCTTGGCGTCTATTTCGCGGGCACGTCCGTCAATGATGGTGCCGCCATAGGTCCAGGGACCCAGGGGATGGTCGCCATAGGCGTAGGCCAGCGTATAGTTGGTGGTGGGCAATCCGAACTCGCCCTCCTCCGTGAAGCGGCTATAGATGAACACGTACTTGTCCTTGATTTTACGGATGCTGGACGCCTCGAAGAAACGGAACACGCCGGGCTCCTTGTATCCAGGTATCATGTGGCTGACCACTTGGGTACCCGGCTTGACAGTTGCCATTGTGGCGGGGTCAAGCTCGGCACCGTTGGACTCGCCGAAGCCCCAGTAGCCATAGACACGTCCGTCGTCGTCCACAAACACGGCAGGGTCAAAGCCTAATACGCCGTCTACCTGATTGGGATTATCCTTCTGCCAGTTGCATACCTCGAAGGGACCGTCGGGGCGTGAACTCTTGGCTATCAGCCCGTTGCGATAGCCTGTCTGGTCGTTGGGGAAGAGATAGTATGTCTTCTTGCCGTCGGCTCCCTGTACCATCGTTACGTCAGGTGCAAACAGCACATCGGCGGTCTTGGCAGTATCGAAAGGCTCACCCTTGGCATTCTTGTCCACGCGTAGTATCTCGCCGTCGTAACGCCATAGGTTCAGCGAGTCTACCGAAGCAGACCATACCACCTGTTCGCGTCCGCAATAGTCGGTAATGCGGGTGTCGTGTGAACCATAGATGTAGACACGTTGTTTGCCTGGCTGATCAGGGTCTTCGAAGACGTATGGCTCGCCGTCAGGAATGTGCTCCCAAAGGGGCAGGTAGGGATTGCCGACAGTCTTCAAACTGGCTTGTGCCGTTGTTTCAGCCCGATGGCTGCAAGCGGTGAGTAATGTGCCACATGCTGCGGCAAGAACCATGCTCGTAATCGTCTTTGTGTTCATAGGTTTAATGTTTATAGTTTCTTCATGTTCTTTTTGGGGTTATCGTTTAGTCCAAGTCCACCACCGTGATGCCTGCTCCTCCGAACTGTACGTGCTCGTCCTTGGCACTCTTTACGTTGGGGACGGTGTGCAGGTATTGACGGATGAGTTGGCGCAGGATGCCTGTACCCGTACCGTGCAGGATGCGCACACGGCTCAATCCTATCAGGATGGCGTCGTCGATGAAGTGCATCACCGTGTCTATCGCTTCGTCACCGCGCATTCCACGGACGTCAATGTCCTGATGGAAGTTCTGCTTGCGATCCTCCATGGTGGCTCGTGTCATGTGGCTGGTCTGGATAGCCAGATGGGCGTGCTTGTTGGCAGAGTCCGCCCCTTTGGAGGGGTTGGCGGCGGTTGTTCTCTCCAACTGTTCCAGTTTCACCTTGCTGCGCAGTCCTCCGAAGATGACGGTGGCTTGCTTGCCTTGTATCGATTCTATCTCGCCGACGCTGCTGGTGCCCTTGATGCGGACATTGTCGCCCTTCGCTAACGGACGGTTCGCATCGCTCAGGTTGGCTTTGGCACGTTCGGCCAGCTTCTCGCTGACGGCCTTCTGCTCCTCGCCCTTCTTCGCCTTGCGCTGCTCCTTGCGGGCCTTGCGCTCTTGCATCTGTCGCAACTTCTTGGCAAAGTCTTCTTCGCTCATCAAACCCTGCTGGTCGTCGCTGGTCACCTGTTCGCGGAATTGTTGCAGTTCCTCACGAATCAGACGTGTCTGCTCCTTCTCGGCCTGCGCCTCCTTGATTTCGCGGATGGCGTTCTCTATCTTCCGGTTGGCCTCCTTCAGCAGTTCGTCAGCCTGCTGCTGGGCACGCTTCAGAATCTGCTTGCGTTCGCGTTCTATCTCCTCCAGATTGGTCTCGTAGCGCTGGATGTGTCCCTCCAGCGACTTCTCGTGCTGGTGAATGGTCTGACGCTTGCCCTCCCAGTAGCGCTTGTCGCGGACAATGTCTTGCAGGTATTTGTCGCTCTGTATGTACTCTGAGCCTACTATCTCTGAGGCGTCGTTGATGACCTCGTCAGGTATGCCCGTCTTGCGGGCTATCTCGATGGCGAACGACGAGCCAGGCTGACCGATGCTGAGCTGGAATAGGGCCTGCATCTGGTGGCGGTCATAGAGCATGGCTCCGTTGACCACGCCCGGATGGTCCTCGGCAAAGTGCTTCAGGTTCTGGTAGTGGGTGGTGATGACTCCGAAGGCCTCCTTCTTCCAGAACTGCTTCAGCACGGCTTCGGCAATGGCACCGCCGATGGTGGGTTCCGTGCCGCCTCCGAACTCGTCTATCAGCAGCAGCGTCCGTGCGTTAGCCTGCTTCATCATGTTCTTCATGTTCAGCAGGTGGCTGGAGTAGGTGGAGAGGTCGTCAGCTATCGACTGCTCGTCGCCGATGTCTATCATGATGTCGTGGAAAATGCCTACGGTTGAGCGGTCGCCAATGGGGATGCTGAGTCCGCATTGCAACATATATTGCAGCAGACCGACCGTCTTCAGACATACCGACTTGCCGCCCGCATTGGGGCCGGAGATGATGAGCAGCCGTTTCTCCTTGGTCAGTATGATGTCCAGCGGAACCACCTTCTTGTCCTGTTTGGCCAGCGAGCGTTGCAGAAGGGGATGAATGGCGCGAATCCAGTCCATCGTCGGCTCGTCCTTGGCGTCAGGCTCGAAGGCCTGCATCTGCTCAGCCATGTTGGCCTTGGCCTGTATCAGGTCTATCTGTGCCAGAAAGCGGTAGGAGTCCAGTACTTCCTGTACATGTGGACGCAGTTCGTCGGAGAAAACTGTCAGTATGCGCACTATCTCGCGGCGTTCGGCAGCCTCCAACTCGCGCACCTTGTTGTTAGCCTCCACCACCTCGGCAGGCTCGATGAATACTGTCTTACCCGTAGCCGACTCGTCGTGTACGATGCCATTAATCTTACGTTTCAGCCCAGGTGCTACGGGTATCATCAGTCGACCGTCGCGCAATGTGGGGGCTACGTCTTGAGCCACCAGCCCTTCGCGCTGGGCCGTATGCAGTATGGTGTACAGCGTGCGCGAAATCGAGCCCGCCGTCTGTTCCATGTCGTGACGGATGCCCGCCAGCACCATCGATGCCGAGTCCTTGATGTGGCCGAACTTGTCCAGTATGGAGTCAATACGGCGTATCATGGCTGGAAACGTCAGTACGTTCTCTGCCAGCCTGTGTAGGGCAGGGTAGGAGTATCGGGGTTCGAATCCCTCTCTCTCCGCGTCCTCCGTATGGTTCAGGAAGACGACTATCTTCCCGATGGTTTCCAGCGAGCGGCGCAGGTCCCACAACTCTTCTTCCTCCAAATGTGTGTTCTCCAGACGGATGCGGGCTACTGACTCGCGCACGTCAAAAAAGAAGTTGAATTCCGGCTTCTCCGTGCTTTGCAGCATACGACGGAATTCGCGTACCTGTTCCAGTTGCTCGTTGACCACCAAAGCCTGGTCCGAGAAGACTATTTCGTCTACCTTCTCCTGTCCCAGCGTCGAGAGACACAGTCCCTTCAGCAACCGTCGTATTTCGTCGAATCCTATCTTCGATTCAAAGTTCTTAGGATAAATCATGCTGCAAAGGTACGATTTTTACCTCTCTTTTGCAAAAAAGTACGCAAAAAATTTGCAAGATTCAAAAAATACTCTTACCTTTGCATCCGCTTTTCGAGGCAGACGAGCACTGGAGAGATGGTAGAGTGGTCGATTACAGTAGTCTTGAAAACTACCGTACCGAGAGGTACCGGGGGTTCGAATCCCTCTCTCTCCGCCAATACTGCTGAAAATCAGCAAACTAGAAAGTTACCCCCAAAATTACCCCCAAAAATGGTGATTCTGGGGGCTAATTTTGCAACATTATTTAGGAGCAGTCACAGGTCAATGTGGCCAATGCCTATTACCTCGGCAACGGTACGGAGCTGGATCATCACAAGGCTTTCCTCTGGTATCGTGAGGCCGCTTTCCAAGGGCATATACTCAGTCAGAAGAATGTAGGTGCAGCCTATTGGAATGGCGATGGTGTGGAGAAGAATCTGGAGAAATGTAAAGATATGACACAAAACCGATTTCACAGACATTACGCGGTCAAAGGGCCGCAACTGTTTTGGATTATCTTCGCCTACCTGATCCTTGGCAGGTTCTTCCCTGTACTGGGATGGGCAGCCCTCGCTTGCATGATAGGCCCAGTACTGACATCTGTATGGAAAGGACGCTTCTGGTGCGGGAACGTGTGTCCCAGGGGTAATATGTACGACCGCCTGCTGTCAAAGTATTCCCCCCATCGTCCTATACCCAGGTTCGTCCGTTCTTTTGGGTTCCGTTTGTTCATGGTGTTCTTCATCTTTGCCATGTTCGGCATCCAAATGTATTTTGCCTGGGGCGACTGGGGGGCGATGGGTATGGTGTTCTGGAAAATCATCCTGATGACTACCGTTGTTGGGATAACGCTGTCGTTCATCTATGCTCCCCGCACATGGTGTAGTTTCTGTCCGATGGGGACGCTGTCATCATGGGTGGCTCCAAAGACAGCCCCACTGCCGAAGGTCTACAAGAGCATCCGTGTCAGTAACCAGTGTGAGGAGAAATGCAAGTTGTGTGCCCGAGTCTGTCCGATGCAGCTCACACCCTATAGCAGCCGTGGCGATCAGTTGGGCTACCTGCATCCTGATTGTCTGAAATGCAGAAAATGTGAGAAGGCTTGTCCTACGAAGATCATTAAATACACAAAAGTGCAATGAAGATAATAGACGACAACCTGATCAATGGCGTGGTGGAGCAACTATGAGACTATCGGAGCCAACGGCTCCATACTGATGGTTGCCACCAGTGGAACGGCTGTAGTGATTTAAGCCAATGTTTAAACGAGTTTAAAGAATTGTCAGTAAAGTTTAAACGAGTTTAAATTCCGTGCCAGATTGACTTTTGCGATTGTCATTCTGGCACAGATTCGTTCTATAGGCATGTACTTTGCTTATCTGTTAGTGAAAGCTGAAGCGAAAGCGGAGGCAATCAAAAAACAAATAAGTTAAACTAAAAGTATAATTGGAGGTATTGATTATGTTGAACGGATTAATGAAAAGCAATGGTTGGTTCCCAACGATGTTTGATGATTTCTTTAACACTGATTTCATGCCTCGTGCCAACAGTACAGCACCCGCAGTCAATGTCAAGGAGAGTGAGAAAGCCTACACGATGGAGCTTGCAGCCCCTGGCATCAAGAAAGAATATTGCCGCGTAGGCATCAATGACGAGGGCAACCTCACCATCGCCATCGAGAACAAACAGGAACACAAGCATGATGATAGTCACCGTCACTACCTGCGCCGTGAGTTCAGCTATTCGAACTATGAGCAGAACTACGTGTTGCCTGACGATGTGGTTCGTGACAAGATTTCTGCCAAGGTGGAGGACGGCATCCTGACCATCACGATGCCGAAGACCGAGCCGAAGGAGAAAGTCACCAAAGCTATCGAGGTCTCGTAAAGGACATTGATTAACCGCATAAGTAAAGGGAGCAGCATTCAATCGAGTGTTGCTCCCCGTCTTTACTTTCAGGTAGTTCCGATAGTCGTTGATTTTTTTCTCCGCTTTTTATTTATCTTTGCGCCCAGTTTGGAACTATTAGTCGTCTGGATTGCCTTTGTAGTGGAAGGGTTGTACGTTAGGGTTCTCGCCGACGTATTCGTCGGGAACGACGACGTCCTGGATGAGTCGTTTATTATATTCGCCACGGACGTTGCCGATGTTCATCAGCAAGTCGGAATACTTGACGGTGGGAATGACTACGCCGAAGAGGCCGAACCCTACGCGTACACCGGCAGGATAGATGTTGTTGACGACGTAGGCGGTACGGTAGAACGTGTGGGAATAGACTTTCAGGCTGTTGAGCTTCTGGCAGGTCTCCCACTGCTCTTTGTCGAGCTCGGTGGAGTCGGCATGGGTAAAGACGCGACCGATGTTGCCGACGTAGTCGTCGATGAAGTCGCTCTCGATGCTGTCGTTGGCCATGAGGCACTCCTTGATGTTGTCGTCCATCTGCCAGCGTACCATGCTCTCGGTAGGGCGTGTGATGGCTGCGAAGATGAGCAGGATGCTAACGATGACTGCCAGAATGAAAATCTTACCTAGACAGCTGTGGCTGAACTCCTGCCACGGAGTCTGCTTCTTGTAGGTGTTGCTGTTAAACTGTTCCATATGTGTTGAGTTTTAAGATTTTTGTCATGATTGGTGGTGTAGCAGGTTCATGAACTCCTGACGGGTCTTGGCCTGGTTGAAGGCTCCGCTGAACTCGCTGGTGGTGGTGATGCTGTTTTGTTTCTCCACACCGCGCATCTGCATACACATGTGACGGGCCTCGACGACAACCATCACCCCGAGGGGATGAAGGGTCTGCTCGATGCACTCCTTGATCTGCAGCGTCATGCGCTCCTGCACCTGCAGGCGGTGGGCATATATGTCGACAACGCGGGCTATCTTGCTGAGCCCGGTGATGTATCCGTTGGGGATGTAGGCCACATGTGCCTTGCCGTAGAAAGGCAGCATATGGTGCTCGCAGAGTGAGAAGAAGTCGATGTCCTTGACGATAACCATCTGCGAGTAGTTCTCCTTGAAGAGTGCTCCGGTGAGCACCTCGTGGGCATCCTGGGTGTAGCCCTGCGTGAGGAACTGCATGGCCTTGGCTACACGCATGGGGGTCTTGAGCAGTCCCTCGCGGGTGGGATCTTCTCCTAACAGCTGGAGTACGCGGTGATAGTGCTCTGCGAGTTCGTCGAGTCCGGCTCTGGCTTCTGGTTCTTGTGCCATAAGTTTAGTATTGTACGGTAATTTTTCCTTTTACGATGGTGGCCTGTGTGAAGCCCTGATTGCGAAGGCTGACGAGCATCTGGTGAGCCTCCTCGTAGGTACGGTAGTTGCCCACGCGGCATATCCAGCGTGGAGAGTAGAAGTGGACGTAGACGGGAACTTCTGGGAAACTGCCCTTGATTCTGTCGCCCGTCTGTTCGGCCAGGATGCGGTCCTTGCGCGTGTTGCCGCCGGCAAAGGCCTGTACGCGATAGCCGTTGACCTTGTAGCCCTTCATAATCTTCTTCGTGTTGTCGACAGGCATGTCGGAGGGTTCTGAAGTGGAGGACTCGGGGGACGTGACGGCATTGGCCGTTGCGGTGTTTGCAAGAGCGCTGGTTGTTGGTTTGTTGGTTGTGGTGGGTGCAGTGGCGGAAGCTGTTTCTGGCGATGTCGTTCTGGCCGTCAGAACGGCTTCGTTGACGAGTTGGTCGATGTCACTGCTCTGGTGGATGGTTACTGTGCCCTTTCCGGCAGTGCGGTGCTGGATGCGTTGGGTATAGGTCTGTGCGCTGGCATTCAGCAGAATGCCAGCACACATGATTCCTATTGCTATTGTGCGCTTCATTATTTCCAGGCGTCAATGATACCCTTGAAGTCTGCACACTTGAGTGATGCACCACCGATGAGTCCACCGTCGATGTCGGGCTTAGCAAACAGTTCGGGAGCGTTGCTGGCCTTGCAGCTGCCACCGTAGAGGATGCTGGTGTCGTCGGCAACAGCCTGTCCGTACTTCTCGGCAACGATAGAGCGGATGTAGGCGTGAATCTCCTCAGCCTGCTCAGCGGTAGCGGTCTTGCCGGTACCGATGGCCCAGATGGGCTCGTAGGCAATGACGATGTTCTTGAAGTCAGCCTCGCTGAGGTTGAACACTGAGCCTTCGAGCTCGGCCTTCACAACCTCGTTCTGCTTGTTGGCCTCGCGCTCTGCCAGGGTCTCACCGATGCAGAAGATGACCTTCAAGCCGTTCTTGAGTGCCAGCAGCACCTTCTCCTTCAGAATCTCGGGAGTCTCCTTGTAGTATTCGCGACGCTCAGAGTGACCGAGGATGACATACTGTGCACCGGTAGACTTGACCATCTCAGCGCTTACCTCGCCGGTGAAGGCACCCTTCTCCTTGTCGGCGCAGTTCTCGGCACCCAGACCGATGATGTTCTGGTCGATGACGCCGGCAACAGATGCCAGGTGGATGAACGGTGTGCAGATGATGACACCACAGTTGGGCTTGTCAGCCTTCAGGGCGTCGTTGAGTTCCTTTGCCAGGGCAATGCCCTCTTGCAGGTTCAGGTTCATTTTCCAGTTGCCTGCTACAATTTTCTTTCTCATTTTGTTGTTACTATTAAAATGTTGATATACATTATTTATATTATTCTCTTTTTTCTTGCCCCATCGTGACCACGCCCAGAGCCTGTCGGCCAACACCAGCAATGCCAGAGGCAGGACATACCAAAGCAGGATGACCAGCAGCTTGGCGGGAATGGCGTCTTCGGGCATCTGCCCGATTTCCAGCAGCTCCAGAGGCTGTTCCAACTCAGCGTCGTCCAGAGAGGGCAGACCGTTGCGGCTCCACTTGCGGATGACGGTGCCTCCCTTGAGCAGCAGCAGCCCCGGATTGCTGCGGACGATGGTCTTCAGTGTGGTCTCGTCCGTAAAGCAGAACGGATATTCGGCTCCTGTGTAGTCGCACCAGTGCCTGATGTCTTGCTCGCCGCTTGCCGTGAGTGCGTAGAACGGGTAGCCGTTGTCCTGTGCATACTCGTAGAGCTGGTTGATTAGGTCTACGTGTCCGGCATCAGCCTTAGCCAATTGTGGCGACACCAGCAGGAACACATAGCCGGGCTGGCTGAGCAGGGAGTCAGTGATGTCGGTGCCGTCGCTGACACGCGTCATGGAGAAATCATGTATGGGGGGCACGTAGCCCTCGCTGAGCTGC
>Ga0310695_10015704_pt1 | contig 10042 bp, 2 predicted proteins | sample RumenRJG_04DNA_FD_203882 | JGI IMG/M metagenome (GOLD analysis project Ga0310695, IMG submission 203882) | Bovine rumen microbial communities from Lethbridge, Alberta, Canada - RJG_04 (v2) (version 2) | ecosystem: Host-associated > Mammals > Digestive system > Stomach > Rumen | place: Canada... | reverse complement strand
ATTATTTTTTTTAAACTATAATTTATATCTTTTTTATATATATATTAATTCTTATTTATACTTTTAAAATACTTTTTAATCTATTGAAATTATCATTACATTCTGATTTCATTTTATTATGCCTTTAAAATAATGGTTGTTTTAATTATATTTTTATGAGAAAATATTTTATCATATTTTTTTAAAAATAATTTTTTTTAATTTAAAATAATAATTTTTAATAATCTATTTTAATCAATATATAATTATTGATATTATTAATATATTAAGAAGTGATTATAAAATAAAAATAATTAAAGAATTTTTTATATTTTTTTTTCAAAAAAAAAAATAGTATAATATTATATTTTAATAAAAAAAATTATGGATTATGAAGTTCTTGTTAATTTAAATTTTTTAATATTATTTTAAGATATTTTAATAATTTTTTCTTTTATATCTTTCTTCTTTTACATCTCCTTCTGCGAAATTCTTACCATTAAATTTTGATAAACTTTTATTTGTTTCACTTTTATATTTTCCTTCTGTTTGTTCTTCAAAATCTTTATCAATATAATAGTCATCATTCAAATCTTTTGAATCAATTTCCTGATTGGTTAATCCATATATATGACTGGAGCCTTCCTTATCCACTAAAATTTCAACAGGTTGGAATACATATTTTTTTGAAATGGTTTCGCAAAAATTAGTTTCATATGACGCAGTATAATCTTCATTAACAAAAGCACCAATCCTCATATTAAATCTTTCAAATTCTTTGACAACTGATGCATCATTGGCACTTTTATCACCAAATACTTCATTTGCCATTTGCAAATAACTTACATGCAAATTCTTGTACATTAATTCAAGTTTTCTTCTTGACATATTTTGAATAAATGCAGCAAATCTCCATTTTCTTATCATTTCCCTAATAAATCTTTGATATGCAATAGTTTTATGCATTAAAACTACTTTAATTAAATATAATAGTCTATAAACTCTACTTGGTCCATCAAGTATTTGACATACTTTTCTTACAAAGTATTTTCTTAATAAATTATATAATTTCATATATGCATCTCCAAGACCATCTAAATATGAACTATTTGCTTTAAGTATATCAATTAATTCTCTTTTTTGAGGATACATTTTTTCATCTGAATGAGCTTTAACTAATTTACAGAATTTATTTGATAAATCATTTTCTAATAATTTTTTCCATGCCCAATCTTTTCTTTCTTTAATTTTTCTTTGTAAATATTTAACTAAATAAGGAATAATGAAATTATTGGGATTTTTATCTTCTGTGGTAAATTGCCTTTTATTTTTCACATGAGCTTTGAAACTAATCTTTGTTGTTGGTGCAATATGTTGGCCATTATTCTTACCTTCAATTGAAAATTCTTTTCCTGATAATAATAAATCTTTAAGTAATTTTATAAAGTATTCACCATGTGTTAATTTATAATTCATCAATATTTTTGATATTTTGTTGAATAATTTTTCTAGAATTTTATAATAATAGAGTTTATATAATTTATCAAGAAGAATATCTTTCGCTTGATCAACCATATCTTTACGAGATGAAGTAAGTTGTTTACCAAGATTTTTATATTTTTTATTAATTTCATATAAGGTACGTAAATTATTAAAAAGAATTTTAGATCTTATAAGAGGAAGATCATGAATAATTTTTTTTAAAGTAAAGACATGATTTAAGGTAGAGGTATCAAAAATAAGATTTCTTTCACTAATTTGTTTTAAAGCATCTTCTAATGTATCATCTCTTTCTTTTAATTTTTTAGCAATATTATTCCATTTTCTTAAATAATGAATCATAAGGAATATATCTTGACGTTTATCCCAATTTTCAATAATATATTTTAATTTCTTTAATAAAGATAAATAATTTAATCCATCAATTACATCATCCCATGCATTTTTCTTTTGTCTATTTTCTAAAGTATCAACTAATTTTTTAAGGACAACATAACGTTTAGTTCTCTTAAGAACTTCATATATAAGTCTATTATTTGTATATAAATCTAATAATCTTGAAATATTCAACCAATTCTTTCTTGCTTTACTTGTTTTATATTTATTTTCAGTAAATCTTGCTACTCTTTCACCTGCAGTTTTAACTTTTATTCTTGCAACATTATTTTTCCATGTATTAAGTGCTGTAGATAATATATTTTCATATTTATTGAATAATCTTTGGAATAATAATTTAAGTAAATCAATTAATCTTCCTCTATCTTTATTATAATCATCATATAATTTATTCAATTTTTTATAGAATTGTTTAGCTCTAATATATGGAATATCATGTAAAAGTTTTTTAACTGTAAATACATCATTTAATGTATCTGTTGAAGTAATAAGATTTCTAACACTAATTTGTTTTAAAGCATCTTCTAATGTATCATCTCTTTCTTTTAATTTTTTAGCAATATTATTCCATTTTCTTAAATAATGAATCATAAGGAATATATCTTGACGTTTATCCCAATTTTCAATAATATATTTTAATTTCTTTAATAAAGATAAATAATTTAATCCATCAATTACATCATCCAATGCATTTTTCTTTTGTCTATTTTCTAAAGTATCAACTAATTTTTTAAGTGCAATATATCGTTTAGTCCTTTTTACCATTTCAAATATTAATCTATTATTTTTTAATATATCATATAAATCAGATATTTTTCTCCAATTTCTTCTCGCTTTTGCTATTTTATTTTTTCTATTTACATATTCATTTATTTTTTTTGCATTTTCTAGTAATTTTTCTTTATTTATTGTATTTTTCCATCTTTGTAATCCTTCTCTTAAAATATCATCTCTTTTTCTATCTTTTCTATTGTGAATGTTCCATAATAATTCTTGTATTCTTTTTTTTATTTTATCATTTATATATATTCTATAATTCTTTTGAATAGTTTGAACAGACCTTAATTTTTTTTCTTTTTGAGCTTTGTTATTCCATCTATTTAAAAATGTTTTTAAAATTCTTTTTCTTACTTCTTCTGGAATATCCAATATTTTTCTTAATTTACTTAATATTCCATATTTTTTAATATTATCAAAAACATCTTTTTTAATGTCTTTTGTTTTTTTATCTAATGAATTTATAAAGTTTTCGAAGATTATACGATTAGAAGTTGATTTAATTTTCTTAAAAGCAGTATCAAGCCCTGGTGATAAATCTTCTAAAATATCTAAACCATTTTTAATTCTTTCTAATCTATTTTTCCTGTCTTTTTCTCTTATTTTATTTATTACATTATTAAAGAAATTATGAATTTTATTTGCATTTTTATCAGTTTTTTCCCTTACAATAGTATTTTTCCATTTATTCAAATAAATTGGTACCTTTTTATCATTTTGTTCTGTTAATTTTGAAATAAATCTTCTTAATAGATCATTTCTTTTTAATTTGTCCTTTACTTTATTCTTTGAAATAACCATTCTGATAATTGATTGAATTTTAGTGGCACTATCATTTTTCTTTACATCATCAGCATTATCTTTCCATGTAGTCAAAATATTTTTTAATATTCTTTTTCTTGCATTTTCAGTAATGGGGAATAATTTTCTAAGTAATTTATCAATAATATGTTTATTAATTGCATCCCAAGTATCTTTTATAACTTCTTTTCTATTTTTTTCAATAATATCATTTATTTTTGGAAAGATTTTCATTCTAGTAATGAATTTTAATTTATTTAATGGACCTTTTGTATCAGGTTTTAGAGTATCTAAAACTTCTAATGCTTTAGTAATTCTTTCGATTTTATCTTTATTTTTTTTATCTGTTATTTTTTTAGGGATTTTTTTAAAGAAATTAATTAAAATATTTGCGTTTTTATTTGGTTCTTGTTTTTTTACATTTGAAAGCCATTGTCTTATTGCTAATGGTACACGAAGAGCATTTCTTTTATCAAATCTTTTGAAAATATTTATTAATAAATCATTAGTTTTTTCTTTTTTATCATCAATATCTTTAACTTTTTGTATTATATCTTTCCATTTTGATATAATGTTTTCTTTAACTCTATCATTAGCTTTATCTGTAATTGGGAATATTTTTTTCAAAGTTTCTTCTTTTGCTTTATCTTTAATGTTCTTCAAAGCATCTTTTAATAAATCTTTATTTTTATCTAATTTATTGTTTACAATTTTAAAGATAATAAATTTAGTAAGATTTTTAAGCTTTTGAATTGAATCTTTTGGTTTTGGCTTAATATTTTTTAAAGTATCTAATCCTTTTGTAATCTTCTTTTTAGTGGTTTCTTCTTTATTTTTTTTATTTTTGATTATTATTTTTTTGAAAAAGTTCTTGATTTTATCTGCATGGTCTTTATCCCCCATTTTTTTTGTATTTCTAAACCATTTTGTTAATGCAATTGGTAATTTTAATTTTTCTTTATCATTTAATTTTGTGATTCTGTCAATTAAAATAGTATTAACTTTATCCTTATTTTTTTTCACATTTTTAGGTTTTATACCTTTTAAAAATCTTTGAATTATATCTACTGCCTTATTTTTCTTTATATCATCACTAGTGTCTTTCCATTGTTTAATAATATTAATTGTAATATTTCTAAGTTTACTATCAAGTAAAGGAATAAGTCTTTTGATGGCATTTTCTTTTGCTGTTGTTTTAATATTTTTAAAAACATCTTTTAAAAGGTCTTTATTTTTATTCAATTTATCATCTATTGTTTCGAATACTTTGAATTTAATAAGATTTCTAAGTCTATTATAGGCATCATCTGGTTTTGGTCCTATGTTAATTAAAACATTAAGTCCATCAGTAATTTTCTGATTTATTTCATTTTCCTTATCTCTTGTTTTTTTATCATTAACCTTTCTACAGAAAATTTGAATTATTCTTGCATTTTCATCATTATTCATTTTTTTAACAACTCTAAGCCATTTTTGGAAAGCAGAAGGAAGTCTCATATCTGATAATTTTATTATTTTTTGAATTAAAATTTCCATAATATTTTGTCTGTCGTTTAATCCTTTGTATTTATTTCTTCCTTGTTTACCTCTTACTAAAGATTGAATAGTAGTTATTGCATTCTTTTTTGCAATATCTTTGGCATTATCTATCCATTTATTAATAATATTTTTTATAATTTTCTTTTTTGAGTTTTCAAAAAATGGGAATGCCTTTCTTAAAGAATTAATTAATGTATGAGTTTTAATATTTTCAAATGCATCTTTTATATAATCTTTATTTTTATCTAATTTATCATCTATAACTGTAAATATTCTGAATTTTGTCAGATTTTTAAGTTTATTGAGTGCATCAGTTGTTTTAGGCTTAATTTTTTTAAGTGAATCTAATCCATTATGATATTTAACTGTTGTTTCTTCTGTTTTTTTAGTTATGATTTTCTTTTTTAAATTTCTTAAATAATTTTGAATTTTTCTAACATCATCATTAATTTTTGAATTTTTTACATTATTCCTCCATTTAAGTAAAGCAACAGGAAGTCTTTTATTATATTTATTAATTAATCTTTGTAAAATATTTGTGAGTTTATTTTTTTTCATTTTCATATTTTCAAATCTCTTTCTTGCTAAAAACTTTCTTATTTGGCTTTGAACTAATAAAGTAGAATCATATTCATTATCTCCTATTTTTTTGGCATTTTGATTCCAAATATTAATTGCTCTTCTTAATACCATATCAGATAAAGTTCCATCAAGATTATTTACTATTTTAACAAACAACCATTTAATTCTATCCATTATTATTTTCTTTTTCATATCATTCATTAATTTATTGAAATAAATTTTTAAAATAGTTTTTTTGAAGTTTTCTAAAGCTGAATTATAAGCAATTGATTTAATAAGATCAGTAATTTGTTTAATAATATATTTTCTAAGAATATCATATAGTTTTTTGGATGCAGTGTCTTTTAAATATTTATCTAAATTAAAATTACAAAACTTTTGAATAATTTTTGCATTTTCTTTAACTTTCATTTTCTGGATTTGTTTCAACCATTTTGCAAATGCAGGCCTTAAAATATTATCTTTCTTTCCAGACATTTTAATTATTAGATCTCTTAATCTAGTTAATCTATTTCTCAATTTATCATAGAATTGTCTTGTCTTATATCCTCTATATGTAGATTGAATTGTAGTAGCACAATCAATTCTTCTTAATAAAGGAATTATATCTCTCCATCTATGGAAATATTTTTGTAAAATTTTTCTATTCATTGCATCTTTTCCCAATACAAATTTTCTTAATAATTGATAAATTCTATCATTTTCTCCTTTATCACCAAATTTCTTTAAGAACATTCTAAAAATATAATGTTTGATATGTTTTATTCCATTGGCCAATTTATCTCTCATATCTCCTAATCTAATAAGTTTTTTTCTAACAAAATCTTGAATAGTTTTGGCATCTTTTTCAGCTTTTACATATCTTGTTCTTCTGTTCCAATCAGTGAGAGTTGTTCTAAGAACTGCTCTATCTGCTAAACTGTTTCTGATTAGAATATCATTTAATAATAATAAACGATCCATTTTTCTCATTTGATTTTGGACATCAGTGAGGTCTTTACAAAAATCTGCAATAACTCTTCCAGCATAAATTTTTTGTTCATGATATGTTTTCATAGTATTAACTAAATCTTTATATGGTTCGTACATTTTATTATGAATTTTTTCAGTATTTAAATAATCATCAAAAAGATTTCTTAAAAATTCAATAGGATCAACTCTTTCTCCTAAATTATCTTTCCAAGTTTGAATTGCTTTTTTCAAAATATATTTTTCAAATTTAGGATCCAATTTTGATAATAATTTCAAAAGGAGTAATTTTCCACCTCTGCTTCTACTTCTATTATTAATTCCATCAAAAACATCTTTATTATATTTATTTCTAAATATTTGAATAAGGGTTTCTGCTCCTTCACGAATGTTTTTAACTTTGTCAAATGATTGATCAGGTGCAGCATTGATTCTCCAATGTAATAATGCTCTTAATTTTTTATAATTATCATCATTGGCAATTCTCAAATCATTATGATTTGCAATAATTTTTAATATTTTATTTCTAAGATCTTTATTTTTTATAGAATTATAATTATTTTTTAATTTATCCATTCCTTTAAATTTATTTTTGAGAGTTCTATTTTTCAAAATTTCATTAAGTAATCTAAGTTTAATATCATTGTCTTTTAAAATTTTAGCTATTTTATTCCATTTCTGAAGAATATATGACATATTATCACGATCGTTATTTCTAAGACGATTGATTAAAATAGCTCTGACACGATCGAATTTATTTTGACCTAAGAGACTTGTTTTTATTTGATTAATTACAGGTTGAGTAGCAGCTTTTCTCAATAAATTAGTTGCATTCTCAGTATCTTTAATTTGTTGTCCAATATAATCACTAGTCTTTTTCCAATCATTTAAATATTTTTTCAAAAATGCTGTTTTTTTATTCCCTGTAATTGATGTAAGGATTCTAAGATGTAAATTTTTACGTAATTCTCTTTCCCTCAATTTTCCAATATTATCTCTCCATTTATTAACATATTTTCTTAAAACTCTAGTATCAATACTATTAACTGGACCTCTTAAAAGTTTAAGGAAAATATCTCTAAGGAAGTCCATTCTTTTCATATCATCAACCTTCTTTTTCCATTTTTTGAAAATTGGTCTAGTTTGTAAATTTCTAACTGCAATTGCTTGAGCAATATATCTATTGTATTTTATCAAGGCTTCAACAACACTAACTCCCCAAGGGATTTTTAAGTTTAACATATCTACAATTCTTTTGAATCTCCTCCATGGTTTTTTCTCAAGGGCTTTTTTAAGTTGTTTAACTCCTAAAACTATCATTCTATTTTTGTACTCATTTTCTGTATCTAATTGTCTCGAGGCTCTAATCACATCTCTCCATCTTTGAACATAATCTCTTAAAATTTTATTTGTAAAATCTTTATTTTTTCTAAGAAGATAATTTAGAAGTACTCTACGTCTCATAAGAAGATCTTTTACTTTAAGTCTTTTGAATAAATCCTCAGCGTTTTTATTAATATTATGTTTTAGCATATGCTTTTTGGCATCAATAATATAATTTTGAATAACAACATTGTTTTGTTCTTTTGTTTTTTCAACCAATACTCGAATGATATCTCTCCATTTTCCCAAGGAACGAGTAATACCTCTTTTGTTTTTTCCTCTTTCTAAATGATTAATTAAATTTCTGATTGTTGTGTTCTTAAGAGAAGAATTTACTGTTTTTAATTTGTCTCCTACTTCTTTTCCTTGATTTTCTAGAAGTTTTTGGGTTCTTGCTATATAATTCCATCTATGAAGTGCTCTGATTCTATCTTTTTTATCACCTCCATAAACAACATTTGAAATGGCAACTTGTAATAATTTTCTTTTTAATCTTTGTACTTCATCAAGTAATGCTTGATTTTTCCATTTGTTTACATATTTTTGTAAAAGTCTTTTTTGAGAAACACTATAATTTTTAAAAAGTTTTTTAAGGACTTTAGTTTGATAATTAGGATTAGTAAATCTGGAAACTCTATTTAGGAAGTCTTTTTTGGTTGGTCTTATAACATTATTTGAATATCTCGTAAGCATTTCAATTAATGTTCTAAATTTTGCCAAAACTTCATCAACATTAACTTGAAGTACTCTCTTCCAGTTGGCAAATTTACTTGACATAATTGCCCTTGCCCTTGCATCCATAAGTGCAATAAGAAATCTCAAAGCCGCACGGCGTTTATTCCATAATTCTCTCCTTCCAATAACGTTATTTCTCCATCTGTTCAAAAATGATCTGAGGAGTGCTCTCTCACATCTTTCTCTAATTGAAACTAAGGCCATGAGGAACTCTCTTGAATTTGTGAAAAATTGATAATGTAACAAGGCATTTAAGGGGTCTCTATAGGTCATACGCCATACGGCACGCTGAAGGATTGAACATCCATTTACAAAGTTCATTTGATCTGGTTGCATTTGAATCTTTCTTGGATTTCTGCTCATTTCAAATAGCAAACTAATTATTTTTTTTATTCAGATATTTATATGTAGGATATCGTGGATTATTTATTTTTCAATTATTTTTTTTATTTAATTATTGTTTTAGAAAATTTTTTTTTTCTAGAAATTAATAAAAGATTTTGCTATATATCATTGAAATATAAACTTATGAAATATAAATAAATAAATTTTAAAGTTATTACCATTTAAAAAATAATTATGTCTTATAAAGAAAGACATATTTATTTACAATTTATAGATTATTTACATGTAACTTTTGATAATAAATTAGATAATATTAAAAAAAAAATAATTTAATCCATTTCCTAATTATGAAAAGAAAATAAAGATCTAAAGACTATAAAAGAGTTATTATATTAACATTTAACATTAGATATATTTAATAAATAAAGATGAGTATTTTTCTTCATTCATTTTAAAAATAAAAAATATTTATTTTATGTTGTACACAAAATTTAAATTAATATATGATTATATTCAAATAAATATTTATAATAAATTAATACATTTAATAAATAAAAAAATTTTTTAATAAATAAAGTTTAATAAAAATAATATTATATAAAATAATCATCAAAAATACTAATTATTTCATTTGAAAAAAAATTATAAAAATTGACAAAAAATTAAATTTTATTAAAAACACATCCATCATCAAACCCTTCTTTATCGAAATCATCAAAATATGGATGAGTCAAAACTCGTTTAGCACTAATTCTTTTTGCAGGATCTAATTGTAACATTTTTTCTAATAGATCAACTCCTTTTTCATCAATATTTGTATTATATTTTTTAATTCCTCTTCCTTTAAATTGAGGAAAATTTATTTTATAATAAGGTAACTTAGTAATACCAATCCATTCCTTTTCAGTTGGAGTACCATACATTTGAAAAATTTTAAAAATTTGATCAATTTCACTATCACCAGCAAAAAGTGGTTTTCTATGTGCCATTTCATAAAAAATTAAACCTAAACTCCATATATCAACTGGTGTAGAAT
>Ga0310695_10015703_pt1 | contig 10042 bp, 12 predicted proteins | sample RumenRJG_04DNA_FD_203882 | JGI IMG/M metagenome (GOLD analysis project Ga0310695, IMG submission 203882) | Bovine rumen microbial communities from Lethbridge, Alberta, Canada - RJG_04 (v2) (version 2) | ecosystem: Host-associated > Mammals > Digestive system > Stomach > Rumen | place: Canada... | reverse complement strand
TCGCATCCGCATGAAGACCATGTGGGAGGATTGGCCGGCGCGCTGAATTACGCCAGAGTGGAAAGGGCGTTTTGTTCGATGACTGCTTATGATAGCGCTGCTTTCAATAATTTTGTGCGGTATCTGGAACGCCAGGGCAAGGAAATTGAGGTACCCAGGGTCGGAGAATGTCATCGTTTGGGAAGTTCTTTTGTTCAGGTCCTTGGGCCGGTGAAGACCTCGGACAATGTCAATAATATGTCCATTGTTTTGCGCTTCGTCTATGGAAACATTTCGTTTCTGTTTACAGGCGATGCGGAGCGGGATGAAGAAGCAGATATCCTTGATGCTGGGTACCGGTTGAGAAGCACGGTGCTTAAGGTCGGACATCATGGGAGCGCGGATTCGACGACGTATCCTTTCTTACGAGAGGTCGCGCCGCAGTTCGCTGTTATTTCAGTAGGAAGCGGGAATCCTTATGGGCATCCGACCGAGAATACGCTCAGCAGGCTGAGGGACGCCGATGTTATGGTTTATCGCACGGATATGCAGGGAGATGTGCTTTGTACGAGCGATGGAAAAAGTGTCAAGTTCTCTGTATCAAGAAACAGTGGCGCGGATACGCTGGGCAATGCCGGGAGCAAGCAAGGCACCGTCATCAATGGCAGTGGTCAGCATGAGCCCGAAGAGAGCGCCAATGCGACAGACAGTGCAACATATGTTCTGAATACAAATACAATGAGGTTCCATCTGCCCACTTGTTCCAGCGTTGAGCAGATGAGTGCGCGAAACAAGCTAGACTTTAGCGGTTCGCGAGACGAGGTGCTGGAGATGGGCTATGTCCCCTGCTCTTGCTGCCATCCGTAGTTATCAAGGCGGGAGTCTTTCACTGAGGGTTCCTGCCTTGATTATTTTGCGTTATGATTTGCGCGGAGCTGGCGTATAATCTCTGCAGAAAGGCAAATAGCGGATACGGGTACATTCCTCCTATTTGATTATAGATTCCCTGATTTTGGATATGTCCCCAGAATCAACATAGCCCGTTGAAGATATTTTGACACCTATCAGCTGCTCTCTGGGAAATGAGCAGCTGATTCTCTTTTCGGATTATAGTTTGAGTGCGCTTTCCGTATAATAATTATGAAAAGGGTTGACCAGACGGTGGGGTGTGTTGTTGATGGGATGGTTTGGAGTGTGGGTGAAGTGAGAGTCTTACGCCACAGCGCAGGGGGACCCTAAATACCCATATTTACGTTGAAAAGGAGAATTTTGTCATGCTTAGGAGCAATAAACGAAGCAATAATATGAGCAAGGACGCGCGGGATATCGAGGAAGCGATGGAGGGTGTTCTTTCGCATCGTGAGATGGCGTTTGAGCTTCTGGATGTAATTCTGGAGGACGACGAGCTGACGGCAGCAGATATGGTTCTTTGTGGAGAACTCCATGTCGCATGTATGATGATGTACCGGCATATGGATGCGCTGCGTAGCTATCAGGAGCACTCCCGTAGTCTGTTTGCAGACAACAGTGCGGAGCTGTTCAATGAGCTTGTTGACAGTATTGGGGAGAGCTGTGAGGAGATTCTCGGGTTTGAGGCGCTTTTAGCCGGCACATTCAGTGCTTCGCTGTGCTATGAAAGCCCGTATGCCGCGGAAGAGCATTACCTGGATGAGTTCATGGACACCGATGAGCCGCCAGAGGAGCCAGAGGAAGATGAACCCGACTACTTATGCGATGATGATGTGCGGAACCTGCTTCATGAGCTGCTTTTCCAGGATAGAGAGGGCGGAGTAGGCGCTTTACAGCACCATGCAGGGTGTGCGGGTTATGGAGAAAGAACTTCCCGCGCAAAGGCAACAGAGTCACATGGCGACCATGAGGTAAGTGTCAAGCTAGTTTGCGGCGCGGATGTTCCAGAGCGCTTTGAGCATTTGCTAAAGCGAGGGATTGAGCAGGCAATACAAGATACGGCTCGAACCTATCGCGCTGGTAATTGCTCTAGGAATCAGCGATGCAAGAAGGACTAAGAAGGAAAATGAGTATCTCATACCCTTGAACCCTTATTTTCAGCAAGAGGACGTATCTTAGAACGTGCGTCCCCTTGCTTTTGAATAAGGAAAAATCTGTAATGTAGTTTTCCTTGTCATTGCTGGAAAAATAAGGAAATAATATGAATTATTGTTTAATTCTGCCGGCAGCAGATTGACAAAATGGAACGCATGAGCTATACTTGACTAGAACAGAAGAGATGAGAGCCTCCTGTTCGGTTTCAAGTTCAATAAGGCACAATAGTTGTCTGAACATCTCCCCGCTTCAGTATCGGCTGGGCGGGTTCCCTTTTGTGTGAAGAGGAGCCGTAGTAAATAGCGGTTCCTCTTTTTTGGTATAAGCGGTCCTAACTTATCATGCGGTGCTGTAAAACCCCTGCCGTTAGGCATGATGGAGTGTCATATCTGAAATGTAAAAGAGCAAGTGCAGAGCTTCTTCCCTATCAAGAATTCGGCGTGAGAAGCCTGGGGTGAGCATTTTTGCGGTTTCTGTGTGCTTGAGAAAGTCAATCGCTTTAGACAGTCCGTTTACTGTGACATATTCTCCATTGTCCAGCAGAAAGATGTAATCTGCGTCCTTTTCTATCATTAGTGCATAGTCAGTGTCTTGGATGGTTTGCTGTAAGCAGGCATATCCCAGATGAAAGACTACAAAGAATCCCACAAAAATGCAGAGAAAGATGATGGAATCAACACGATTTGGGTTTGTTGTGCCATAGTAAATGACTTCAAGATGCCGCCAGAGCGTCGCGAGGCAAGAGCATAGGATGCTGGAACAACAGATGGCCTTTACTATGACGGGTGTTTTGGATATTGGGTTCATTTTCAACTCCTCCAGTTTTTCCTCTATTCGTGATATAGCCAGATGCGAAGCTGAGGGATTATATGCCCGGAGGGTCAGATTTATCAGGGGGTGTCGATGCCATCGCTTGGCTTAGATACGCAAAAAGGGAGGCTCAGTTCGTCTGAGTCTCCCCTTCTTATTCTCTTTTATCAATTATTTTTAGCTGTTGCGGCGTCGGGGCCGTGTTGGAGTGTTTCGATGATTTCTGCTTCGTGGGCCCATTTTGCTTCAAGGTTGTGCGACCACTCTGCATCTTCCTGGATGTTCAGATGCTCTTTTGGCAACAGTGTGAACCCATGAAACAAGAATTCCAGCTTATCGATTTTCTTGTCCGTGTGATAATGGCCACAATACCAACGTTCATAGCTGAGCCTGTCTTCGATGGAATCCAGCCAAAGCTCTGTTGATTTATCGACTTTACTCTGGTCAATGCCGCTGATGAAGACCTCTACCGGCTCATATTTCAGTGGGCATGTGTGGCTGAGGACTATATCAACCTTCCAGTTTCGTGCTTCTAGGACACGTTCGACTTTGCGCTTTATCTCATCGCTGGGCTGCTCGTCTTCGAACCAATTCCACCCGTTACGCAGCCGATAGAACTTATCAACGCTGTAGGCACCGCCTATAACGAGCACAGAGTGCCCGTGAAAGTCGAATACTTCACCGTCTATGGGAAAGATTATGTTTGGAAAATCGTCTTCCATGAGACATTTTCCGCCTCTGTACTCGATTTCATGGTAGCTTTTGATGTTTTGTGGACGATTTTCGTGGTTTCCGTGGAGACAGAAGAAAGTGCCTGGGATGGAAGAAAGGTCCTTTTTCGTCTGGAGGTCCCGCCTATCTCCATAGTAATTGACGCCTACGTCGCCGAGGATGATGCAGGTGGTATCGTTGGTGAACTTTTGCCGGTCGGCCTGTTTTCTGATGTATCCAAATTGCGCGTGCGGGTCTCCGGTGATAAAGATGAAGTTTTTGGGGTTCAAATTGGCACGTAGCTGCTCAAAGGCTTCTTTTGCTGAAATATATGGACCAGCTTCTGCTTCTTTCAGTATCCGGGTAAGCTCCATCTGCGCTTCTTCATAGGTCATATGTGTTGTTCGCCTCCTTTTCACATGATTGGATGGGTCCATTTGTGATGTGCTGACATTCCCCATGCCTAAAGGCATGGTTTTTACGGCGCCGCTTGATAATTGCTCGCCATCTGGCTTTTGCTTCTTGCTGGCCGGCATTAGGCAACTCGCAAAACCATACTGCTAAGGGGTCAGAAACCGTAGTAGGCTCTGTTCAGGGCATTTGTGTAGTTTGTTCTATCGATGTTTCTGTAGTCAGGATGGTCCGGATGCTTCTCGAGCAGCTTTTTGAATGCACTTATTCCCTCTTCCCTGCTGGATGGGACGCCGATGTAACACCAGTCCTTGCATTGCCCGTAATGGATGAGCTCTTGAATGCTATGTTGCTCACGCTCAAAACGCTTCATGGCATTTGCGAGCTTCTCCCTGTCTGTTATGGGAACTTCGCCCACAACTGCCTTGTTCCGCAGGTCGGCGAACGGTCCTATCTTTTCAGCGGTCAGGTCAATGACACTGTGCCGATCAATGACCAGCCAAGCGTGATGGAGCCATCCGGAGGTAGCAATATTCGTTGCCCAACCGCAATAAAATGCAACATCGTGCTTTGCGGTATAGCCGGCTTCGATTAGCGCAGCCAGCCCGGAATCGACAGTCTGATAACACCTGCCAAGCTGCTTATGAATGCCATACTCGGTGAAGATCCTGTCTAGTTCCCCGCCATCGTCCAGGCTGAAGGTGTTCTGGGAATAGAAGACTTCAGCCGGCCTTTCGTTTGGCATTGGATACATGCCGGAGGGTATGAACATAGTTTTGAGGGAGATGTTGTTGAGGATAGCGTAGCCGCTCCCCTTCTCTTTGACCAGATAGTCAGCAGATCGAGGATGATGGCATTCTTTTATTTGAAGACCACCTGTTTCTTTTGTTTGGAAGGTCTCTGCGAAGGGGCCTGGGATACACTTCCGTTTCCGGAAAGTGCCATCCGAGAACTTCATGGCAAGTACGAGATATAGCTCTGCGAAGACGGACAGGTATTCGGTTATGTCCAACTCTGGAAACTTCTCAGATGCTGAGGTCAGGTGGCTTTCGCCTAAAGGCGTAACCTCTCGCTCCCCAGTTCCCTGTTTATGCTTAATGCATGGGTAGCCGTTTACGCTTAAAAGAACGATTTCATTAGAGATTTCAGAGGAATACGGAGGAAAAAGAACGTTTACCTGTTCCCTTTTGCAGTAATCCAAGGCACTTGATAGCTCAGATGGGTTATTCCTGATATTCTCAATGAGACTCTTTGTGTTGGCAGGAAGTTGGTTCCATGATGCTGCAGCTGGGAAAATGTACGTTTTCAAGGGCATGCCTCCATTTCAATTACATTATAACATGCTGCTGTCGCTTGCGCAAACATGGCGGGAGAGATCTCCACCGGAGTTTTTCTTTTGTCTTCACCTCCACAATAATTAAACAAAAAATTAGCTTTGTTTAATTATGACATCTTCCGGCCCATCGAAAGGCAGCTTTTCTCTATTTTCATTTTACGCGATGAGGTTTGATAGTATAAGGCAGCGGGTTACCCCGCTGCCCTCGTCAGATCTGTTTTTGCGCCGTTTAGTTGAGCGTTTGCCATTTTGAGGCCTGTCAGGTACGCCACTAGCCGGCATGAATATGTATCTCCGCAGCATGGCAGCCATTCGTACCAGTCTGAATCGAGAGTACTCAGCTCATCAGTAAAACGCACCAGCTCATGGCTCCAACCGATTTTGGTCTGACATCCTTCTGCTGCTAAACAGAGCCGCTTGATGAGGTCCTCGAGAGCGGCATCTGACTCCTCCTCCCCTTCTAGGAGCGTGGATAATGTGTTCTTTATGCTTGCGCAGGCGGTTTCCGAGTCAAAGTCAATGCCCATATCACCAGAATCACAGCAGGCAAGCTTCTCATGGAAATAGCTTATGTTGTAGTGTGCAAGGCTGGAAAGAGATGCCAGTTCGGTGAGTTTGAATACGGCTGAGCCAAGGTCGCCTGTTACGAAAAGCGTGGAGCCGGAGAAAACATATCGGACTGCGTACATACAGGAATCCGGCCGGCTCCAGTCAAGAACAGTGATGGAGCTGCGTCCATCTCGCAACGGCGCGGTTTCGATTGTCGCCTGATGATGACAAAACCACTCGTTTCGTATCATTTCATCCAATTTATTGCTTCTAAACATCATTTTTCCTCCAAAGTCACGCTTCAGGCATGATGATATGACCGACGCGCTTGTAGTTTCGACGGATGTTTTCTGCCAATATATGTGCGTAGTCCAGCGCTGCTTTGCGGTCTCTTGTATATTCGACATAGGTATCGGCAACCGTGCGTTCCGAGATGAGAACGGCGAGGTTTCCACATGTTTTGGGACTTACCTCCTCCAGAGCACCCGATTTGCCCTGCAACATGACTGCAAGCGGTCTGGGGTGAGGCGTGGAGCACATTGGCGACTCTTCCTCCTCTGTTGCGATGTCTTCTGTCAGCCCATTTTGATAAGAGTAACCGACGACTTTGCTTTCCGTAATGTATAGCTTATAGTCGCAGGTGCCGGGGACAGCTGCGTGGGCCAGCTGTATACTGCGGCAGGTAAAATATGTTGTCCCCAGCGCAGGTACGACAAACTTTATGGTCTCATCCGGCTGCTCCGGCTCACCTGCGTCCTTTATGCAAGATACAGGACGCTTAGTTTCCCAATCAATATCCTCTAAATCACCACAGTCAGCTTCCTCAGCAAGCATATTTGCCTTGTCCATTGCCGCCTCCTCGCTGTCCGCGGCGACGCTGTACATGATTCGCCCTGAGAAACGGACGGGTACCTCATACCTCATTTCCTGATTTCCTCCTTTACATCCCCAAATCGATTTGTTCCCGAAGCGCACCAAGACAATCATCGCAATAGTAGTCCTCGCCGATGCGCACAACGCTCTCCTGCTGAATATGGTCCCCGCACCTGCAGCATATGGGATATCGAGCAAGCGCGCGGTCCTCGGCTGCCAAATACCGGTCGATGTCACGTGCAAGATTTACACTCCTGTAGGTCGCGGCCATGGTGTTTCTCCTCCTTTCCTATCTGACCTTTTCTTCCGTTGCAGCATTCTATGCGCAGGCTAGGGAAGCTATCACCTACCTAGATGCGGTGCATAGGCACGTTCGTGGCGGAATTGATAAGGAGGCGAACGCTTTCATAAGATATGGCAGCTCGAAATAGGGAAAATTCAGAACAGGAGGAAAACCACATGGGAACGTATTTGCTCATCACCATTGTCGAAAACCGCATTGAGGAGGCTGTCCGCGTCACGACGGATTCCATCGAAGCATATCTCAGAAATCTGCTGAAGGCATACGCCGAGAAGCATGGACAGGATGCTATCATTGAGGGCTTGGACGCCGGCTGTGACACCGACTACGACTGGGGTGTGTCGGCGCATCCGTATAAGGAAGGCTGGTACTATGCTTTTAGCTACCTTTCCGAGAATGTCGACTTCTTTGCCATCCCTGAGGCGTCGATAGAAGAGCAGCCGCTGCAGATGCAAAGCATAGTCACGTGAAGAAAGTATGAGGATGGCGTAAAAACTGAAGAAGGGCTACAAATCAAGAAGCTAAATTCAATGGGGAGGAAAACTATGGAAATCATTACATATCTGGCGATTGTTGCAATTTTGGCGACGGTTATCAACATCGGCATCATCGGCTTTGTTCTCTTGGCGGTCGCGATTGCGTTGCGTCTTTGTAAGAACCAGCTGCTCCATTACGCCGCGGCGATTCCGTTTGGGGCGGTTTTGTTCATTGTCTTTCGCGGCCTTGGCTACAATGGTCAATTCTCGCTCATCATGGCTTTTGCTGTAGCAGCATGGTTCCTTTTCGTGGTGTATCAGAGGATTCATGGTACCTTTAATAAAGAGCACCTACTGGACATTGCAAAGAGCATTGAAGACAAGCTGCTCGGGCAGGAGTCCAAGGCGGACAGCGCAACCTCCGTCGCAATGCCTGACATGAGCGACCTTCCGGATTTAGGGGGCATTTGATGGCAGACAAACGAAGCTGGGAGAGTTATTCGGATTCAAAAATCCTATATCTTCGTCCGCTTGCTCCTAGAGACGAGAGTGCGTATGAGTATGTAGCTGTCTGTGAGCCAATAGATGAAGAGCCAGGCATGATGGAACTGCACCACGGCGCCGTGTACGTTGACGATTACTTCACCCCTGAGGCAAAGCAGACGCTTGACGAGCTTTTGAGCGGCTCCGGCTTTGCCGGGCTGGAGGGGTTTGTCAAAGAAACAGTGGAAACTGATGGACAGGATTGGGTTCGTCTGTCGGATGGAACCGTCGATACGGCTAAGAGCCCATCTTGGTTCATTGATCGGATGATGCTGGCGTCGCTTATTGTCGAGTGCAAAATTTTGGACGAAGGCGGTATCCGGATGAACAGTCGAGAAGCTGAAAGAGTTGCCGGCGGGATGGTCGGCGAAAAGTTTGCCCATCCGGATCTCAGCTAAGGGAAATATGCGCACAGAATAGCAATGAGGGCGGAGCACAATGCTCCGCCCTCCTCTAGCTGACTTCTTCTCAACGCCATGGAAAAGCATCTCTCGTAGAGAGAAATGGGTTATTGATCGGATTGAATTATGTCCTTCATTGCTTTCTTCACCTTGTCCCAAACTAGGGCGTCATCAATTCCCTCAAGGCTGTACACTCCAGGTGATACTTCTACAACCTCACTGACATACACTTTGGATATATCCGAATTATATTTTTCACCTTTTGCGTAGATGACAAAAGTCCGGTTGAGTTCTTTTATATCCAGCTGACGAAGCAGCTCCACTTGTTCCTGTGTTCCATCCTCGTTGGTGATTGTGATAGTTTTCATTCCTAGGTCTCCTGCTTAGTTGTCCGAATCAATGTTTGGATTATTTTCAGATCTTTGACGCATCATATTTAAGGTGTTTAGAGCAGTAATGGTGTTCGGATGGCCCTTTCCATGCAATTTACAGCGTAGATTGTATGTTTCTTCAGCTAGAGCTATGGCTTTTTGTGTATGCCCCATGTTCCAGTAGGCGTTGATCAGCTTTTCCATCGTGGCAAGTGTATCGGGATGTCCTTCATAAAGGAGTTCGTGCTGGTAGTGATAGACATCTTCCATGAGGGCTAGAGACTTGGTGCGTTCTCCCAGACCAGCATAGGCATATGCTAGGCCAGCTATTGCTTGAAGTGTTTGCCGATGCAATGATCCAAGTTGTTGAGAACGCAGATGATAAGCTTTGTCATAATACTCAGCGGCATGTTTGCGGTCGCCCAACATGTAATATGTTGCTGCCAGATTATAAATTGTTGTAATGGTTTCTAAATGATTTTCTCCCAAATAGTCGACCTGAGCCCGGTAAATAATGGCATAATAATCAAAAGACTTCCTATAATTTGCGGTTTTGAAGTATTGATAGGCCTCCAAATTGAGAATTTGAATAATCGTAGGATGTAGTTTTTCCGTATGATCAACATCAAAAACCTCGGGGACTACTAGGTCATGTAGACGCCGTGCCTTCTGAGCAAGGTTTATAGCTTTTTCACTGTTGCCGGCTTGACTGTATGCATCTGCAAGAGATATCAAAGCATGAATTGATGCGAGGTCATCTTCGCCTTTGCTGTTACATATGATTCCATAAGCTTTCTCCGCCAATCCGGTTGCTTTTTCCATCTCCCCTTTCCTGCAATATGCTCGAGACAGAGAATTTAATAAGGAGACGGTGTAAGGATGCCCTTCACCAAAGGAAAGACGGGAAAGAGAAAGAGCATCTTCTAGTCCTTTACACTCTCTTGCGGGAGAAAGGCGACCTGTTTCCACACCAATTTTAATTTGAAATGTCAAACTGTCAATCAAAGCGCTAATGGTTTGCGGATGCTTCTTCCCTAATTCTTTTTCGCCTAGATCAAACGCGGCCTCTAACGTCTCACCTTGCTTGTCTTGATCTCCGAGACAACCATAGAGCCTAGCTATGCTGCGCAAATCATTTATTGCCAATGCTGTGTTTTGACCTTGTGTCTCGCACCTAGATCTGTATATGCGTTGATATGTCGACAGAGCATCCTTAT
>Ga0310695_10015701_pt1 | contig 10043 bp, 8 predicted proteins | sample RumenRJG_04DNA_FD_203882 | JGI IMG/M metagenome (GOLD analysis project Ga0310695, IMG submission 203882) | Bovine rumen microbial communities from Lethbridge, Alberta, Canada - RJG_04 (v2) (version 2) | ecosystem: Host-associated > Mammals > Digestive system > Stomach > Rumen | place: Canada... | reverse complement strand
AGGCTAAAGATCCTTCCGGTTTTGAAAAGGACAGTTCAAAGTGGGTTATTTTTCCTAAACTCTCATACAACAATCACCGCCTGATTGAGGAGCGTTTACCTGTCATTGCAGAGGATTTGTCCACATTTGGTTATAACCGAATCATAAAAGACAGTAAGAAGAGCGGCAAGGCGGTGCTGGCTTCAGGAATTTCTCTTGCCTATGTCAGAGAATGTATTTCTAATCTGGATCTTAAGGTTATCGGTATTGCCAGTGCCTTCCCACTTCCAAAGAGATTCCTTTTAGAAGCGTTAAATGGAGTTGATGAGCTAATCTGTTTTGAAGAGTTAAGTCCTTTTCTTGAGGAGGAGCTTTTAAAACTATGTGGCGAACATCAGCTTAAAATCAGAATTAAAGGCAAGCTTACAGGTGATGTTCCTCATTCAGGAGAGCTTGGAGTTAATAAAGTTCAGTCCATTCTCAATAAGTTTTTAGGTCGTAATGATAAGTCTGAAGGGATCTCCTTTACGGAAAAAATTCCGGATCCTCCTCAAAGACCTCCTGTTTTATGTGCCGGATGCCCACACCGCGGCTCCTTCTATGCGGTGAAAGTAGCCACAGGCAGAAAGAAAACCTATCTGTGTGGAGATATTGGCTGCTATACCCTTGGAAATGCGTTGCCTCTTGATATGGTTGACACCTGTCTGTGTATGGGCGCAGGTATTACTATGGCACAGGGATTTAATCATCTTGACAAAGAGGCAAAATCCTTTGCATTCATCGGAGACTCCACTTTTTTTGCCTCCGGTATCAGTGGCATTGTTAACGCTGTCTACAACGAGGCTGATATCACTGTCTGTATCCTTGATAATGCGACAACCGCGATGACAGGCCATCAGCCACATCCAGGAACCGGTTTCAATCTTCAGGGAAACTATGTGGATAAGATTGACATAGAATCGGTTTTAAAGGGTATTGGGGTTAAGAAGGTTATGACCATCAATCCGCATGATCTGAAGGCTTCAGTGGCTGCTGTTAAGGAATGCATGAAAGTAGATGGCGTCAAGGCGATTATCTTTAGAGCTCCATGTATTTCCATTGTAAAACTCAAGGATAAATGCAGAGTAATGGATAAGTGCAGCAACTGCAATATCTGCATCAATAAATTAGGCTGTCCTGCCATGAGTCTTAAAAACGATAAGGTAGTGATAGATGAAAGTTTGTGCGTTGGCTGTACTCTATGTGCTCAGCTGTGTCCACATAAAGCAATAGAGAGAATACATCATGAATAAGAATATTCTAATCTGTGGTGTCGGTGGTCAGGGCACAGTACTTTCATCAAGAATTCTGGCTTCTGCCTTTATGAGTGAAGGTCATACCGTTCACTCCGCCGAAACCATAGGTATGGCACAGCGAGGCGGAAGTGTCGTAAGTCATGTGAGAGTCGGAGATGAGGTTTTTTCTCCACTGATCCCAGAAGGTAGAGCTGATTTGATTTTAGCCTTTGAGCCTGGCGAGGCAGCAGGATGTTTAAAATATTTAACTGCAAATGGCTGTGTGATCTTAAATTCCCATCCTATTCCTCCAGTGACAGTTTCCTTAAAAGGTGGCTCCTATAATGAGAAAGCTATATTTACTTTTTTAAGTTCGCAGAAAATAAGACATGCAACCGTAAGCTCAGATGAGCTTATAAAAAAATTCGGTTCGGTTAAATACTTTAATATTCTGATTCTTGGAGTAGCCTCCGGCATGGATGTGCTTGGAGTGAGTGCTCAAAGCATCGAATCTCAGATTGAAAAACTTGTCAAAGAGAAATTTGTGGCAATCAATAAAGAAGTTTTTAATGCAGGTTATGAAATAGGATTAAAAAATGCTGCTGAATGAAAGACAACTTGAGCTGGTAGACAGACAGATAAAAAGACTTATAAAAACAGACAGTTTCTATGGTCAAAAATATCGGGAATTGGGATTAACTGGCTGTTCCTGTCAGGAGGATTTTGACAGAATTCCTTTCTCCTCAAAGGAGGATCTGCGCTTTGCCTATCCACTTGGTATTCAGGCTGTAGAAGACAGGGAGGTAGTCAGAATTCACTCCTCATCTGGTACTACAGGAAAGCCTGTGATTATACCTTACACTGCAAAAGATGTAGAGGACTGGGCTACCATGTTCTGTCGCTGTTATGAAATTGCAGGAATTACCAGTCATGACCGAATTCAGATCACTCCTGGTTATGGTCTGTGGACTGCAGGTATTGGTTTTCAGGCAGGCTGTGAGAAACTTGGTGCTATGGCTATTCCTATGGGGCCTGGTAATACCGAAAAGCAGCTTCAGATGATGATTGACTTAAAGTCAACCGTAATCTGTGCCACTTCATCATATGCCTTGCTTCTCTCTGAGGAAATCACCAGACGAGGTCTTAAGGACCAGATTTTCTTAAAGAAAGGTGTAATCGGCTCTGAGCGCTGGAGTGACAAGATGCGTAATACAATCAGGAACAGCCTGGGTATTGAGCTTTATGACATCTATGGCCTTACAGAGATTTACGGTCCTGGTATCGGCATCAGTTGTGAACAAAACAGCGGCATGCATTATTTTGACGATTACGTATATATCGAAATCATTGATCCTGTAACTGGTGAGCGTGTGGAAGACGGTAAGAGTGGAGAAATCGTTATTACAACTCTTGTAAAGGAAGGAGCTCCGCTGCTACGATTTAGAACACACGATCTTTCAAGAATTATCCCTGGTAAATGTGCATGTGGACGTGATTACCCTCGTCTTGATGTTATCACCGGCAGAAGTGATGACATGTTCAAGATCCACGGTGTCAACATGTTCCCAAGTCAGATTGAAAGTATTTTGGGAATGGTTGACGGTGTTGGCAGTGAGTATCGTATTATCCTTGGTAAGGATGTTGAAACTCGTCGTGACGTTCTGCATGTTACCGCTGAAGCTGAAGGCAGAGTGGATTTTGCTGAAACAGCACGCAGAATCTCAAAGCTGGTAAAATCTAAATTTGGGGTAACTCCAAAGGTTGCAATTGTCCCTGCAGGAACACTTGCCCGCAGTGAGAAGAAGACCAAACGAGTTGAAGATCAGCGAGAAAAGGTTTAGACGAGTATATTCTCAAGAGTTTTATTGTCTTTACAATGACAAAAAACTTTCGGACAATATTTACTAAAAACAGTCAGAACTGGTGTAGATAAGCCGGATTCTGTCTGTTTAATTTTCAACATAATGTAGCGAATACTTAATGAGGTTATGTCGTTCTTCGGAAATGACATCCAATGGTGATAAGATCTTTCTGCTAAAAAAAGACCTCGATAAGGATCGAGGTCAGGAATCAAACAAGGTTCCACTCAAAAAAGCTGGAACCTTTTTGCTTATTAACCGTAGGTCTCGTCAGTAACCTCGTGTTCGGTTACATCAACAACATCTTTAATCTGGCCTGGGAATGCCTGATTCAGCTGAGTCTGAATGCCTTCCTTTAAGGTAATGCCGACCATTGAGCAGCCTAGACAGCCACCGGTGAATTTAACCTTAACAACACCGTCTTCAGTAACATCAACTAATGAAACTGCACCGCCGTGAGATGCCAGTGATGGGCTTACGGTAACATCGATGAATCTCTTTAATCTGTCAAACAGGGTTGCATCAGGAGGCAGATCCTGCTTGTTTAAGTTAGGAGCATGGAAGGTCAATAGATCTTCGCCATCTTCCTCATTTTTGGTTAAGTCGATAACAGAACCATCCAGGTATTCTGAAACTGAACTGTCAATAACGATTTCAAAGCCCTTCATCTGAAAGTGTTCATCATTTGAGGTGATGTACTCTTTAGGGCAGTACAGAATACCGCACTGAACACCAGGGGTTCCTACATTAGTTGCAGTAAGACGAATAGCAAGGCCTTCCATTTTCTGTTTGCTGATAATGTTCAGGAAGTATTCCTGTGCTTTCTCACTAACGCTGATTTTGCTCATAAAAACCTATAAATAAAAATCTAAGCTAAAGAAATTGCCAAAAGTGATCAATTGGCGTGATGCTGTATTTGTATTAATACAAAGTCTTTTTTCTTCTTTATCAATCTTTATAAAGAAGCGCAACCACCTTGTGGCGTGGAAGGTTCAGCCAATGCCTGAAGGACATTTAAGCCACATAGAATCAGCGAACCTGTGCATTATACCATTTAACATAGATGGAGGTTATGACAATGTTTTTCAGCTTTGAAAAATAAAATTTTTTTCAAAAATGATAATTAATGATCGAATAATTAATAAAAAATATGCACAAGTTTTCTTTTTACTGCTAAAATCGTATTTGTAACCTATCAAAAACCTGAGTTATTCTCAGATAACACTTGGAGAAAAAAATGAGCTTATTCGACGAGCTTGATTTAGCTAAATACGGTATCAGTTCTGCTACCGAAATCGTACACAACCCTTCATACGAAACCCTATATGCTGAAGAAACCAAAGCTGGTTTAACTGGTTTTGATAAGGGTCAGGATACAGAGTTAAACGCTGTTAACGTTATGACCGGCGTTTACACTGGTCGTTCACCAAAGGACAAGTTCATCGTTAAGGATGCTTCTTCAGAGGCTAACTTCTGGTGGACCACTGATGAGTTCAAGAACGACAACAAGCCACTATCAACTGAGTCATGGAAAGTTTTAAAGGACTTAGCTGGTAAAGAGTTATCAAACAAGAAACTATACGTTGTTGACGGTTTCTGCGGTGCTAACGCTAACACCCGTATGGCAATCCGTTTCGTTGTTGAGGTTGCATGGCAGGCTCACTTCGTAACCAATATGTTCATCCGTCCAACTGCTGAAGAGCTAAAGAACTTCAAGCCAGACTTCGTTGTTCTAAACGCTTCAAAGGCTAAGGTTGAGAACTACAAGGAGCTAGGTCTAAATTCAGAGACTGCTGTTGTATTCAACCTAACAGAGCGTATGCAGTTAATTCTTAACACCTGGTACGGTGGTGAGATGAAGAAGGGTATGTTCTCAATGATGAACTACTACCTACCTCTAAAGGGTATTGCTGCAATGCACTGCTCAGCAAACACTGACATGAACCACGAAAATACCGCTATTTTCTTCGGTCTATCAGGAACTGGTAAGACCACTCTATCAACCGATCCAAAGCGTCTACTAATCGGTGACGACGAGCACGGTTGGGATGATGATGGCGTATTCAACTTCGAAGGTGGTTGCTATGCTAAGGTTATCAACCTATCTAAGGAAAACGAGCCAGACATCTGGAACGCAATCAAGCGTAACGCTCTATTAGAGAACGTAACTGTTGATGCTAACGGTAAGATCGACTTCGCTGATAAGTCAGTAACCGAGAACACTCGTGTTTCTTACCCAATCAACCACATCACCAACATCGTTAAGCCAATTTCAAAGGGCCCTGCTGCTAAGCGCGTAATCTTCTTATCAGCTGACGCATTCGGTGTATTACCTCCAGTATCAATCCTAGACGAAGGCCAGACCCAGTACTACTTCCTATCAGGCTTCACTGCTAAGTTAGCAGGTACCGAGCGTGGTATTACTGAGCCAACCCCAACCTTCTCATCATGCTTCGGTGCTGCATTCTTATCATTACCTCCAACCAAGTACGCAGAAGTTCTTGTTGAGCGTATGAAGAAGTCAGGCGCTAAGGCTTACTTAGTAAATACTGGCTGGAATGGTACCGGCAAGCGTATCTCAATTAAGGATACCCGTGGTATTATCGATGCAATCCTAGACGGTTCAATCGATAAGGCTGAGACCAAGACCATCCCAATGTTCTCATTCAAGGTTCCAACAGCTCTACCAGGTGTTGATCCTAAGATCTTAGATCCACGTGACACCTATGCAAATGCTGCTGACTGGGATGTTAAGGCTAAGGACTTAGCTGAGCGTTTCATCAAGAACTTCGGCAAGTTTGCTAAGTTAAACCCAGAGTTAGTAAAGGCTGGTCCTCAGCTATAATCTGACTTTTGGTATTAAACTGAAAGACGACCCGGTAAATGCGCCGGGTCTTTTTTTTGAGGTTCAATATGGGCAAGCCATTTATAACGAGAGAAGGTTTTGAACAGCTTCACAAGGAATTAGATTATCTTTGGGAAGTAAAGCGTCCTGAAATTACTCAGAAGGTTAGCTGGGCAGCAAGTCTTGGCGACCGTTCAGAGAATGCTGACTATCACTACAACAAGAGACTTTTAGGTCAGATTGACAGAAGAATTCGCTATCTGCGCCACTGTCTGAATGATCTGCAGGTTATTGAGTACAACAAGCAGCAGGAAGGTCGTGTTTTCTTTGGTGCTTACGTAGAAATCGAGTCCGAGGAAGGTGATAACCTGATGCAGATCCATATTGTAGGCTCAGATGAAATCTTCGGACGCTCCAACTGTATTTCAGTTGATGCTCCAATGGCAAGAGCTCTCCTTGGAAAGAGTGTGGATGACGAGGCTGTTGTTCAGACACCTCTAGGCAAGAAGACCTGGTTTGTTAATAAGATTTCCTACACTAAACCTGACTGGTTTGAAGATATGCCGATTGTTGAGAATTCTCTTTCTTCAGATGATAATGAAGATGTACAGATTGAAGAGATTTCAGAGGAAGATCAGAAGAAAATCGAGCAGGAATATCTTAAAACTCTTGTTCATTAATCTCAAAAAAGTGGTTCACTTCTGAACCACCTTATTCCTTGTTTAATTCTGTTTAACCTTCCACATCCAGCTGCTGACCTTTTGAAAAATCAGGAACAATGTTGTTGTAGGTATCGGCAATAACCTTTGAAGAGAATCCTTCCCCCTTTCCTCGCCTGTCCTCTGCTTCCTTGGAATAGGAGGCGCCGGTAGCCCCAAAGGCACCACCTAGTGCCGCCTTGATAGCTGCAGGATCAGAAACTTTCTGATTTAAGCTGTTACCAGATAAGGTTGAAACAGATGAGGATGACTTCTTAGCTTCAGACGCATTCTCGGTCTGCTCTTCATTCTGAATTTTGCCTTTGGTCTGTTTACGGCTGATACCCTTTTTTTCCTGACCAGCCTTGATAAGAGTATCTGCCTGAATGTAGAGATTTGCATTTGCAGGTGCAAGTTGAGCATTACCCTGAGCGGTTGCCTGGCTGTTCAGACTTTTGGAAATGTGACTGATCTGAGGAATAGTTTCGCGGGCAATACTATCTCTGCGGGCTTCCTGTGCCGCATGAGGAATATTTGCTATTCCTAGGTTTGAGATGGTACTGGTGGCAGCGTCCATTTTAATATTCCAAAAAATTAATAAGATCTCCCGCTTACATATGTTATCGGTATTTTTTAATTAAAAATTTAGAAGAAAATTTTTAACTGATTCAGATAATTAGTTTTTTTCTATAAAAGATGTTATTACTGTTTTCAGTAAGTCTGGCTCAGTTAGGAATGGTGTATGGGCTGAATTCTCCAGAACACAGCACTGATGGAAAGGGGGAAGATTAAGTTTTTTGGACAGTTCTGGTTTAACCAGTCGATCTTTGCCGCCAAAGATATGCAGACAAGGGATTTTAAGAGAATGCATGGCCTCTCTATAGTCGGTTTGAGCCATATTCATAAGACCCTCTTTGAGCACCTGGGTTTCAATCTCTCCCATTTTCTCATAGCAGTCCATAAGAAAGGCACTCTGTTCTTTATTCAGAAGATGACTTTGAGTCTGAAGTTTAAAGAACAGTTTGATATTACGAAGATTCTTTCCTTCATCAAACAGGTTTAAGCATTTGAGTACGTACTTATAGTCGAAACCTGGCCAGTATGGATCAGCAGGGAACCTGGGAGTTCCGCAAAGGGTGATGAATTTTTTGATTTTTCCTTCTTTATCGGTGGCACAGGCTCTGGCAGCTGCAAGCGTACTTAGCGACCAGGACAGTAGAACACAGTTGTCAGGAACGGTATTCAGAATAAGGTTTGCTCCGTGTCTAAGATCTGTGGCAAATCTGGCAAGATCTTTTGATTTACCGTAGCCAGGCATATCTACAAGGATTAGATTGTAATCTTTGAATAGTTCTACGAAGGGTAAGAGAAAATTATGATCAGTGGCCCAGCCAGGAGTGATAACAAGAGGTTGTGCATCAGGATTTCCGAAGCAGGTACAGCCTAGTTTGTGATTATCTGTAGCTCTCATTATGGCAACCACTCCACATACAAAAAGGGCGTCAAACCCGAAAGCTGACGCCGCCTTTTATTAAACGTTCTTTGCCTTACGATATGCAATCAGATCTTCAATTGAAAGACAGGTTAAATCATGCTCAAGTGCAAACTGGGTAACACGTGGAAGTTTTGCCATCAGTCCGTCAGGAGCACATAGTTCACAGAGAATACCTGCTGGAGCTAAACCTGCTAGTCTTGCAAGATCTACAGATGCCTCTGTATGACCATCACGCTCTAGAACACCACCCTTCTTAGCAACAAGAGGGAACATATGACCAGGGCTTGCCAGATCTTCTGGCTTTCCTTCTGGATTTATAACAGCCTTGATTGCCTTTACACGATCAGGAGCGCTTACGCCGGTGGTAACACCCTTTGCAGCATCTACTGAAATGGTAAATGCGGTACCGTATACTGAGGTGTTGTTCTTAACCATCATTGGAAGATTCATTCTCTTAGCCTGATCTTCCTCGATACATACGCAGACAATACCTGAACACTCACGGATCATGAATGCCATCTGAGCATCGGTTACAGTTTCTGCTGCGTAGATAAGATCGCCTTCGTTCTCTCTGTCTTCATTATCTACAACCAGAATTCCACGCCCGCGCTTTAAGGCACTGATAGCAGCCTCTACGCGATCAATTGGGGTTTCACCGAAATTTTCCAAAAGGTTCTTAAAGCTCATTTTTACCTCATTTTTATGAGTCATAACGACAGCTCAGAGTTATTCCTGCTGTCCTAGTTAAAACTGGGTAATTTAAAAAAACAGTATCTAATGCATTAGGCATACAGCTAATAGCAAAACTGTGTGTATCTGACATTTGTTCTGTATTTCGACTGCGTATTATACTTGATTATCATAGGAAATTCTGATTAATGATAAGGATAATCGGAATTTTGAACAAAAATCTTGGTTTTTGTTTGTGTTAGAACTCACAACAGATGATTGTAAATATTTCTTTTATAAGCTGATAATACTATTATTTGTGAATAGATATGAGCATCGCTTATGAGAATAATAACGAACGGATAAACCTCAACAACAGAAATAGTCGCGGGGATAGAAATGGCAAAAATTTTAAATTACGGCTCATTAAATATAGATTATGTCTATGATGTGCCTCATTTTGTTAAGGCAGGCGAGACCTTATCTTCAACCAACAGAAGTATCTTTGCCGGCGGAAAAGGTTTGAATCAGTCTGTAGCTCTGGCTCGTGCCGGAGGAAATGTATATCATGCAGGAGCAGTTGGTAAGGATGATTCTAAGATCCTGACAGATGTTCTTGCTGAGGATAAGATTGATTTCTCCAATATCGCAAAGAGAGACTGCCCTTCAGGTCATACAATTATCCAGGTTGATTCCAACGGTCAGAACTGCATTATCCTCTTTGGTGGTGCTAATCAGACAATTTCTGAGGCTGATATCGACAGTACTCTTGCCAATTTTGAGGCCGGTGATTTCATGGTTCTGCAGAATGAAACCAGCAACATCAGATATATGATCGAAAAAGCCTATGAAAAAGGAATGAAGGTCTGCTTCAATGTTTCTCCTTTCACTACTGAGCTTTTAAAGCTGCCTTTAGAAAAATGCGCATATCTGATTGTTAACGAGATTGAAGGCGCAGCCATGGCAGACATGCCTGAAGATACAGATCCATATGTACTGCTCGATAAGCTCTGTGAGAAGTTCCCTAAGACCTCCTTTGTCCTGACTTTAGGTTCAAGAGGTTCAATCCTAAGAGAGGTAGGTGAAAAGCCTATTTCCTGCAAAGCCTTCAAGGTTAATGCCGTTGATACCACAGCCGCAGGTGATACCTTCCTAGGTTACCTGATAACCAATATTGCTACAGATATGAACCGTGCTCTGGCAATCAAATGTGCAACCGCTGCT
>Ga0310695_10015700_pt1 | contig 10043 bp, 9 predicted proteins | sample RumenRJG_04DNA_FD_203882 | JGI IMG/M metagenome (GOLD analysis project Ga0310695, IMG submission 203882) | Bovine rumen microbial communities from Lethbridge, Alberta, Canada - RJG_04 (v2) (version 2) | ecosystem: Host-associated > Mammals > Digestive system > Stomach > Rumen | place: Canada... | reverse complement strand
GACGTAAACCTTGAACTTCTTGATCGTCGTGTCGTTCACCGTTTCATCCACGGACACGATGGTCAGACGATACCACGTGTCTTCCGCGATGGCGGTCGTCGTGACGTTGGTGGCGTCCGCGTCCACTACGACGAGCTTGCCGGCGGAATTCGCGAAAACGACGAGTTTCACGGTCCCGTCGAACTCGTCCGGCGCGTCCGCGTATTTGAACTGCATGACGGCATCGACGCATGAGGCGCCGTCCGCGAGAAGTTCCTCATCGCCGTCGTCATCGAGACTCCTGTAGTAATCGCCGTAGCCGTCGAACGGATACGCGGCAGTCTGCACAGGCTTGTCATTGTCGTACTCGGTATAGGAAGAGTCTTCAAACCCTTCGGTTCGCGTAATCTCGGCGAAACCAAGCGCGGCCGTCGCCGCCGTCGCCAATGCCGTCAGTAGTTTTTTCATCGACTTCTCCCTTCTTGTTAGGTTGTCCCGACAGACCTCCCGCCGAGCATGCGCATATGATAGCATATTATCATATCCCCCGCAAGGGGGAAGAGCAAAAAAATTAAAAAACATCCCTTCGGCCGAAGGGATGTTTCGATTTGAAGGACGATTGCCTTTTCGGTCAGCGGTCCACGCGGGCGGAGCCGCCGCCCACGAGCTTTTCGACGTCGGCCTTCGTCGCCATCGACGTGTCGCCGGGCGTCGTCATCGCCAGCGCGCCGTGCGCCGCGCCGTAGTTCACCGCCTTCTCGGCGTCGTCGAACGTCATGAAGCCGTAGACGAGGCCCGACGCGAACGAGTCGCCGCCGCCGACGCGGTCGTAGATCTCGAGGCCCGGGCGTTGGATCGACTGGTGCAGCTCGCCCTTGTACCAGCAGATCGCCGACCAGTCGTTGATCGTCGCGGACTTGACCGAGCGCAGCGTCGTCGCGACCGCCTTGAAGTTCGGATAGATGCCGACCGCCTTCTCGATCATCTTCCGGAAGCCCTCGATGGGGAGCGTCGTCAGGTTCTTGTCCACGCCCTCGACCTCGATGCCGAGCGCGGCGGTGAAGTCCTCCTCGTTGCCGATCATGACGTCCACGTACTTCGCGATCTCCCGGTTGACCGCCTGCGCCTTCGCGTTGCCGCCGATGGACTTCCAGAGGCTCGCGCGGAAGTTGAGGTCGTAGCTCGTGACGGTGCCGTACTTCTTCGCGGCCTTCAGCGCCTCGATGACGACGTCCGCCGTCGTCTCGCTGAGCGCGGCGAAGATGCCGCCCGTGTGGAACCACCGCACGCCCTCCTGGCCGAAGAGCTGGTCCCAGTCGATGTCGCCCGGCTTGAGCTGGCTGACGGCGGTCAGGCCCCGGTCGGCGCAGCTGCGCGCGCCGCGGCAGCCGTAGCCGCGCTCGACGAAGTTGAGGCCGTTGCGCACCGTGCGGCCGATGCCGTCGTACGGCACCCACTTGATGTGGCTCGTGTCGACGCCGCCCTGAAGCATGAAGTCCTCGACGAGCCGGCCGACGGGATTGTCCGCGAACGCGGTGACGGCCGTCGTCTTCAGTCCGAAGCAGCGCCGCAGGCCGCGCACGACGTTGTACTCGCCGCCGCCTTCCCACACCTTGAATTCGCGCGTCGTGTGGATGCGCCCGTCGCCCGGATCGAGGCGGAGCATGATTTCACCGAGGCTCGCGGCGTCCCACATGCAGGACCCGGCGGGCTTGACGTTCAGACTTTCGTTCATTTGTCGTTCCTTTGTTGATTCTGCTGGAAAAGTCAATCAGTCTGGCGCATATTGTATCATAAAATCCAGCGCGCGGCACTACCCGTTCGGGTATTTTTCCCGGCGGCGGCGCGGCACTTCTGCCGCGGAAACAAAAAACGGCGCGCGGGGAAAGCCGTGCGCCGAGGGGGGAATTAAATATGCGCATAGTATAGCATTTCGGCCGGGCGGATTTTATTCATTTGCGAATCAATTATTTATCCAATTGCGCAACACCGCCGCTTTGTGATATACTAGGTTTCTAGAAGTCTAGAATCCTAGAAGCTCGCCATGGACACCATTCTCTTCTTTCAACGCAACGATACCTATGCCGCCCGCCTCCGGCTGGAGGGCCTGAGCGCGTTCGCCCGCGAGATCGGCTGGCACGTGCAGGTCTACACCGAGCGCTTCGACCGCGCCGCGCTCAACGAGGTGCTCGACTTCTGGCGGCCCGTCGGCACCGTGCTCAGCGTCAACGACCGCCAGAGCGAATTCGACGCCTCGCTCTTCGACCCCGCGCGCACGATCCTCCTGGACTGCTTCCCGCCGCACCGCATCGCCCGCGCCTTCTCCGGCGTCTTCACCGACTCGCCCGCCGCAGTGGAGCTCGCCGCGCGCGAGCTCGCCGCGAAGGACTGCCGCGATTACGGTTTCGTGCCGTGGTCCGTCCCCTATGCGTGGAGTGAAAACCGCCTCAACCACTTCGCGTCGCTCCTCGCGCGGCTGCACCGCCGACTCCACGTCTTCGCGCCGTCGCGCGAAGGCCTCGCCGTCAAGGAGACGCAGCGCGAGCTCATCGCATGGCTCCGCGCGCTGCCCAAGCCGTGCGGCATTCTCGCCGCCAACGACCGCGCGGCCGACAACCTGCTGACGGCCTGCCTGCTTGCGCACGTGTCGGTGCCGTTCGAGTGCGCGGTCGTCGGCGTGGACGACGAGGTCACCGTCTGCGAGGGGACGAATCCCACGCTTTCGAGCGTGCGGCTCGACTTCAAGGAATCGGGCTACCGCGCGGGCGCGCTCCTCGCGGAACTCGTCGCGGGACGGCTCGCCGCGCGCACCGCCGTCACCGTGCCGCCGCTCGGGCTCGTCCGCCGCAACTCGTCGCGCACCTTCCTCCGGACGGACCGCTTCGCGCTCACGGCGTCCGAGGTCATCCGCGCCAAGGCGTGCGACGGCCTCGCGGCGCGCGACGTGCTCGCGGTCTTCCCCTGCTCGCGGCGGCTCGCGGAAATCCGCTTCCGCAACGCGACGGGCCATTCGGTGCTCGACGAGATCCGCGCCGTGCGCCTCGAGCGGGCGAAAAAGCTCCTGCGCAATCCGCAGTGCGACCTCGCGGCGGTCGCGAACCTGTGCGGCTACGCCTCGACGCCGACGTTCGCGCGCGTCTTCAAGGCCGCGACGGGGATGACGATGTCGGCGTATCGTCGTGCGGCGCGGACAGCTCGCTGAGAATCGCGACGACGACCTGCGTGACGTCGTTCGTGCCGACCGTCCAGCGGCCGTCCGCCTGCTGGGCGGAGACGAGCGCGATCGCGAGCTGCGTCGCGTCGGCCGGCACCGCGTTCGTCGGCGCGCGCGCGAGCGCGTGGTCCACCTCGTTCTGGACCGACGGCTCCAGGACGTCGGGCGAGACGAGCGGCTGCGCCGCGATCGTCAGGGCGAGGAGGAGAAACTTCACTTCGCGGCCTCCAGCGTGTTCCACAGGAGCATTGTGATCGTCATCGGGCCGACGCCGCCGGGAACCGGCGTGATCGCGCCCGCGACGGCCGCGCACGATTCGAAGTCGGCGTCGCCCACGAGCCGGAAGCCCTTCGGGCGCGTCGCGTCGGGGATGCGGTTCACGCCGACGTCGATCACGACCGCGCCCGGCTTGAGCATGTCGCCCGTGAGCGTCCCGGGCCGGCCCGCCGCGACGACGACGATGTCGGCGGTGCGCGTGAACGACGCGACGTCGGGCGTTCCCGTGTGGCAGAGCGTGACGGTCGCGTTCGTCTCCTTGCGCGCGAGCAGCACCGCGACGGGCTTGCCGACGATGTTGGAGCGGCCGATCACGACGGCGTGCTTCCCCTTCACGTCCATGCCCGCGAACTCGATCAGCTTCAGGATGCCGTGCGGCGTGCACGGCAGGAAGCACTTCTCGCCAATGAACATCTTGCCGACGTTGACGGGCGTGAAGCCGTCGACGTCCTTCTCGGGCGCGATGGCGTCGATCACCGCCTTGTCGCGGATGTGCTTCGGCACGGGCAGCTGCACGAGGATGCCGTGGATCGCGGGATCGGCGTTGAGGCGTTTCACGAGCGAAACGAGCTCCGCCTCGGTCGTCGTCTCCGGCAGGCGGATTTCGCGCGAGTACATGCCCGCCTCCGCGCACGCCTTCTCCTTCGCGGTCACGTAGCTCACGCTCGCGGGGTTGTTCCCGACGAGGATGACCGCGAGGCCGGGGACGATGCCGCGCGTCGCCTTCAGTTCCTGGACGCCCACCGCGATCTCCGCGCGCAGGTTCGCCGCCAACAGCTTTCCGTCGATGATCTTCATGCCGCGTAGTATATCAAATCTCAATCAGGCGCGTCAGTTTGAATCTGTCCGGCCCCGGCGACAGGATGTACCGCACAAAAAAAGAGCGCGGCAGATCTGCCGCGCTCCGTGTGCGGGACGCCGCTCGGCGCCCGTCGTCCGCCGCTTACTTGAAGTAGCGGTCCAGAAGGCCCTGGAACGCCTTGCCGTGGCGCGCCTCGTCCTTCGCCATCTCGTGGACGGTGTCGTGGATCGCGTCGTAGCCGAGCTCCTTCGCGCGCTTGGCGATCGCGAGCTTGCCGGCGGTCGCGCCCGCCTCGGCGTCGGCGCGGCGGCGGAGGTTCTCCTTCGTGGAGTCGGTGACGATGTCGATCGTCTTGCCCAGCAGCTCCGCGAACTTCGCCGCGTGCTCGGCCTCCTCGAACGCGATGCGCTTGTACGCCTCGGCGACCTCGGGATAGCCTTCGCGGTCCGCCTGGCGCGACATCGCGAGGTACATGCCGACCTCGGTGCATTCGCCGGCGAAGTGGTCCTTGAGGCCCTGCGTCACCTCGGGATCGTCGACGATGCCGTCGCCCACGTGGTGCTCGCAGACGAACTCGCGGCCGCCCTTCGCCTCCTGCTTGAGGAACTTCGCGCCCGGCACGCCGCACTGGGGGCACTTCTCCGGCGCCGCGGCGCCTTCGTACACATACCCGCAGACGGGGCAAACCCATTTAGCCATAGTTGTCTTCCTTTCGTTTGTGTTGCTTGAAACGGATGCGGCAAAGTATACCAAAGCGCCCGGCCCGCGTCAATCAGTTTGCCGCCGCCAACATTCGCGCCGGTCAGCGCGCGTATCTGAAGTCGATCGGCGGGTTCGCCGCGCGCCACGCCTCCACGTCGGCGGCCAGCACCTCGATGGCCTTGTCGAGCTGGCGGTCGAACCCCTTGTCGAGGTCGCCCGGCAGGTCGTCCACCTCCACGTCCGGCTTCGCGCCGTGGTTCTCCATGTCGGTGCCGTCCAGCAGGAACCAGCCGTAGCGCGCGTCGCGGAACGAGCCGAGGTCGAGGAGCGGATTGTCGTACGTGCCGATCACGCCGCCGCCCGTCTCGCGTCCGACGAGCTTGCCGCGCTTGAGCGTCTTGATCGCGTGCGAGAAGATTTCGCCGTTCGAGGACGTGTTCTCGTTCGCCAGGACGACGATCGGCTTCGACCAGACCGGCCGCCCCCAGTAGCCGAAGAGGTAGCCCGCGCCGCACTGGCGCGAGACGGCGCGCGAGTGGTCGCCGCCGAGGAGGATCTGGAGCATCTGGTCGGCCGTGAAGCCGCCGAGATTGTTGCGCACGTCGATGACGAGGCCGTCGCGCCCGTAGCCCTCGGAGAAGACCTCGTGCTGGAAGGTCCAGAAGCTCGCCCAGTTCATCTCGTCGATGTTGAGGTACCCCAGCCGCCCGTTCGACAGCTCGTGTACGCGCGCGCGCTTCGCCTTCAGCTCCGCGGCCGCCACGAGCGTGCGCGCGTCGGCGAAAGAGCACGACGTGATCACGACCGTCTGCGCCGCGCCGCCCGTGCGCCGGAACGTGACGCGTACCTTGCGGTTCGCCGGGCCGTTGAGGACGCTCGTCGGGTCGGTGCCGCCGCCGACGCTCACGCCGTCGATCGCGATCACCACGTCGCCCTTCTGGATGTCGAAGCCGTACCGGTCGGCGGGCCCGCCCGGCACGACGTCCTTCACCACCCAGCCGTCGGGCGCGCGCTCGCGCTCGAACCGCAGCCCCAGATGCGCCGTCTGCTCGTCCCACGCGCCGAGCTCCGTCTTGCGCGACCACTCGCGGCGCGAGTTGTCGTTCATGTAGAAGCCGAGGTGCGACGAGTCGAGCTCGCCGAGGACCATGTTCATGAGGCGGATGAAGACGGAGTACGACGTCGCGTGGCGGATCGGCTGAAGGAAGCGGTTGCCGACCGCCGGCCAGTCCGCGCCGTGCGTATTCGGATCGTAGTAGAGGTCGCGGATGCGCGCCCATGCCGAGCGGAACGCCAGCTCCTGGTAGTCCTCGTAGACGGTGTTCTGGTAGACGTTGAACGTCAGCTGCCGGTCGTTGATCGCCGGGCGCCGGTTGACGATCCAGAGGATCCGGTCGCCCTTCTTCACCCACGCGCGCGGCACGCCGGTGCAGTCGAAGAGCTTTTTCGGCGTCAGGCGGTCGGGGATGCGGACCGTCTCCGTCTTCTGCCCGGCGGCGTACGCGATCGTGCGCGAGTCCCAGCAGAAGAACGGCAGCGCGCAGTCGACGGCGAGCGTGCGCACGCGCTCGGCGAGGTCGGTGAAGTCGAGGGCGAATTCCTGCGCGTCGTCGAGATGGGCGCTCGGCAGCTCCAGCCCCGCGTAGCGCGCGGGATCGACGGCGTTCTCGCGGATGACCGTGCGCGCGCGGTCGTAGTCGTGGACGTAGGTTTCCACCTCCTCCAGCGCGCGGTCGAGATAGACGTAGCGCAGGTAGCGGCCGTTGCCGATCTCCGGCAGCTCCGAGACGAACGCGATCATCTTGCCGTCGGGGCTCCATGCCGGCGCGCCGTCGTACTTGAAGTTGCGCGACAGGTTGTAGGGCGCGCGCGTGCCGTCCGTCGAGAGGATCCAGACGTCGTAGTTGGCGAACTCGTCGGCCAGCTCGGCGGCGACCCACCGGCCGTCGGGACTCCACGCGTACGCGCCGCCCGCCGTCGCGTTCGGGCCGCGGCAGATGACGGTGCCGTTGGTGTCCGCGAAGGTGAAGACGCCGTTCGGGTCCTGCCAGGCGAGGCGCGAACCGTCGGGCGAGATGTTCAGCGCCTCGCGGTGCCCGCCGGCGGTGACGATGGGCGTTTTGCGGAAGGAGGCGTTCTCCCACCAGGGCTTCTGGGGATCCTCCGGCTCGGCCTTGATCACGACCACGTTGTCGCCGCAGTCGGACAGGTAGTAGAGCGCACCGCCGTCGGGCGAGAAGACGCACTCGCGCTCGTGCGTGCCCGTCTCGCCGTGCACGAGCGTCGGTTCGCAGATGACCGTATCCATCACATAGAGGTCGCCGCCCGTCGTGAACGCGATCTGCGTGCCGTTGTCGCAGAACGTCACGTCGCCGTCGCTGTCGTTGTTCCAGCACGAGTCGTAGCGGCGGCGCTTGGCGGCGCCGCGCTCGACGTAGCCCGCGCCAGGCCGCAGGATGATGCGCTCGGGCGCCGTCGACGGGTTGGTCGGGTCGAAGCGCCAGAAGTCGAACTTCTGGCGGAAGACGAGCGTGCGCCCGTCCGCCGACAGCGACGGCTGGAAGACGTGGTCGTCGGTGAAGAAGGTCAGCTGCGTCTCCGCGCCGTCGGCGAGGTTGTGGTACCACACGTTGCGCGCGCCGCCCTTCGCGTCGAGGTAGTAGAAGCCCGCGCCGTCGGGCCGCCAGATCGGGTTGCGGCAGTCGCTCTCGTGGAGGACCATCGGCAGGAACTCGCGCGTCGCCGTCTTGAACATCCAGATCTGGCCCGCCGAGGACGAGCGCGAATGCGGCCGCTTGCGGTAGAGCTCGTCGCCGCGCCGCGTGAAGAGGATCGATTCGCCGTCGGGCGACATCACGGGGTCGGACGCCGCCACGTCGAACGGGATCTCCTCCGCGCGCCGCGCGTCGGTCTGCACGATGACGATGCGCGCGCACGTCTTCGGCCCCGAATCGTCGCGGTAGCCCTGGCAGAGCAGGCGCTTGCCGTCGGGGCACCACGCGCGCGGAAAGGTGACCTCGGAGTGGTAGGTGAGCTGCCGGATCGAATCGTTGACGACGTCGAACTCGAAGACCTTCATGCCGCCGTCGCGGTCGGAGGCGAACGCGACCTTCGTGCCGTCGGGCGACATCACCGGCCACGAGTCCGCCGCGCGCGAGGTGCCGAGCCGCCGCGCGTAGCCGCCGCGCACCGACGCGATCCAGAGGCTGTCGTTCCATTCGAACGCAAAGCTCGTGCCGTCGCCGTTCACGCTCGGCACGGAGCCGAGATAGATGCGCGACCAGTCCTCGGCCGGATCCGGCGCGTCACCCGCGGCGCGGAGCGCGGCCGCGCACAGAACCCCCAGCGCGAGCGTGCGCATCCAACGATTCGTCTTCATTCCCTTGCAGTCCCCCTTGTTTGAAAACATGGCGGATAGTATATCAAAAAATGCCCGTCTGCGTGCGCCTGTGTGCCGCCGCCAGCAGGACAAGCACCGAAATGACGCGGCGCACTTGACTCAAAATCCATACTGTGTTAGAATTATTCATACTTTTCCCAACCCATGAGGAGTTTCAGATGACAACGGCTACACTTTGCGAACGCGGACAGGTCACGATACCCAAGCAGTTCCGCACGAAGCTCGGCTTAACGCCGGGCATGGTCCTCACGTTCAGAATCGACGGCAAAACGCTCAGGGTCGCCGCGCAGAAGAAGAAGCGCAGCCCCTTCGAGGAGGCGTACGGATGTCTGAAAGGCGCGTTCGGCGGCATCAGCACGGATGAACTGATCCGAGAGATGAGAGGGTGCTGATGATCTACGCCATCGACACGAATATCATCTACGACATCCTTCTGGCCGACCCGGCGTTTGGGCCGTCCTCGAGAGATTTCGTCACGGAACTGTATGCCAACGGACATTCCCTCATCGCGTGTGACGTGGTGTGGGCAGAGGCCTCCGCCGGTTTTGCGGACAAGGCGGCGTTCAGACGGCAGATGGCCGCGTTCGGCATCGACTTCTCGCCCATGCCGGAAGCCGCGACGATCCGCGCGGGAGAGATATGGAAGAATGCCCGGCTTGAGGCGGCGCGAAAGAAGGAGACTCTGCGGCTGGCCATCGTCCCGGACTTTCTCATCGGCGCACACGCGCTGACATGCGCCGATGCGCTCCTCACGCGCGACAGGGGCTTCATGCGCCGCTGGTTCTCCAACCTGAAGATCGTCGATCCGTCCGCGCACTGACACGCCGCGCCGCCCGTCCCGCGCGCGACGAGACAACCCGAGAACGCAGACTGCAGCCCCGCGCCGAGATACGACCCGATGCCCGCAATGCCGAGCGCCGCGCCATTGCGCTCGGCTATTTCCTCAATCAGCTTAAAAACATCAGTATTCATGAGTAAACCTCGCATCTGTCAATGGCATGGGAAAGCATGTAGATTCCTCCCGTCGGAATTTACATGAATCTTGATCTTGGTCGTGAGTCGCCCATTTGCAGCTCCAACAGTTCTCCCCGTGTGTGCAAAACAAATCTGCATCTTTTATTTTACTTGGTTCGCCCCTTTCCAATCTGTCGCTCGGCGTCGGCGACACACTTGGCCAGCTGCGCCTTTGACGGGAGAACCTTCTTTAATTCGTCCGGCGCGATGGGGTCATCGCGCCCTACCGCGAATGTCACGCCTTGGCCATATGGCGCGATGGGGTCATCGCGCCCTACCGGGAATGTCACGCCTTGGTCATGCGGCGCGATGGGGTCATCGCGCCCTACCCGGTCATCACGCATTGACCACGGCGCGATGGGGTCATCGCGCCCTACCGCGAATGCCACGCCTTGGTCATGCGGCGCGATGGGGTCATCGCGCCCTACCGGGACGCCTTTGCGGGAAAACGCAATCGAATAAGGCCATTCTTCTTGTGTGGCGCAAAGCCCCTTTCGAACTGGATTGCCAAGGATGTAATTGTATTTTTCGGTGAAGTGCGCGTCGTCGCGAAGACGCGTATCAAAGAAATCACGCTGGAAACGGATGCCGAACAATCGAGATACCGATCGTTTAAAATCTCGTATGACACGTTCCAACCCGGTAGGGCGCGATGA
>Ga0310695_10015698_pt1 | contig 10043 bp, 9 predicted proteins | sample RumenRJG_04DNA_FD_203882 | JGI IMG/M metagenome (GOLD analysis project Ga0310695, IMG submission 203882) | Bovine rumen microbial communities from Lethbridge, Alberta, Canada - RJG_04 (v2) (version 2) | ecosystem: Host-associated > Mammals > Digestive system > Stomach > Rumen | place: Canada... | reverse complement strand
AAGGCTGAACAACATACATATCATCCAATTCCACAGTAGACCTGGCTTCATCTTCTGATACAAGTACTTCATGAAGCTTTTCACCAGGACGAATACCGCTGTAAACAATTTCACATTCCGGAGCAATAGCTGCTCCAAGATCATTCACGGACATGCTGGGAATCTTCGGAACAAATACTTCTCCGCCGTGCATTTGTTCAATACAGCGGATCACAAATCGGACGCCCTGGTCCAGTGAGATCCAGAACCGGGTCATACGTTCATCCGTTACCGTCAGCTTTCCGGTTTTTCGCTGCTGAAGGAAGACAGGAACAACAGACCCGCGGCTGCCGACAACATTTCCGTAACGTGTGCAGCTGAATCTTGTGTCATGTCCGCCGGCATACGAATTGCTCTGAACAAACAGTTTTTCTGCGCCGAGTTTTGTAACACCATAGAGATTTACAGGGTTGACAGCCTTATCTGTACTGATGGCGAGAACCTTTTTCACGCCGCAGTCAAGGGCAGCGTCAATGACGTTCTGGCTGCCGAGAATATTTGTTTTTATCGCTTCAAACGGATTATATTCACACGCAGGAACCTGTTTCAATGCTGCCGCGTGGACTACGATATCCACACCTTTGAAGGCACGCTTCAATCGATTCAGATCTCTGATATCACCAATGAAATATCTTAATGAAGGGTCATCATATCCATTAATTCTCATTTCATGCTGTTTCAGTTCGTCCCGGCTGAAAACAATTATTTTTGACGGATGATATTCTTCCAGCATGATTTTAATGAATTTTTTACCGAATGAACCGGTTCCGCCGGTCACCAGTACGACTTTATCATTCCACTTCATATCAATTACCTTTCATTTCTTTTCTCAAAATAATCATCGGATACTGGCCATATTCGCCATAATATTCAGGATTCTTTTCTTCCTTTTCAAACAAGCTGCGCAAAACCCATTTCCCATACGGCGAATGGATCAAAGCCCGAAGCCAACGGACACTTACGCTGCGCCAGCACTTTATTTCGATTTTCACATTGCCGTTTCCTAAATCCGAAAGTTCTTTGCGGATCCAATCGGCATCCATTTTACGTACGAAAGTTCCGGTTGCCTTAGTTGCTTTTCCGGATGATGCTGATTTTCCTGACGGCACTTCTTTTCCTCGAAGTCTGGCTATGAATTTACCAACCTTTTCGGCAGCTTCAACACAGCCCTGCCATTTTTTCATCATTTTGGATTCAGTCCAGCCGTTTACAACTACAGCAGGGGCATCATTTTTCAGTACGCGATAGGTTTCCTGCCAGGCATTTTTCTGGTCATCCAGGTCCAGATGGTGAAATGTATGCAATGAAACCATGCCATCCATACAATTATTTTGAAAAGGCAGGTTCGCGGCATCACAAACAACAAAGAATCCCTTCTCTCCAATACGTTTCCGCGCTTCTTTCAAAGCTGTCAGGGAAATATCCGCGCAAACCCGTTTCTCGTAATTTTCCGAATAAGTCAGATATTCTTTATATTGAATCGGGCCGCATCCCACATCCAACAGGAAACGGCCTCCTCTTGAAAAGTACGGAGTAATACGCAAATGACATTTGTGTATATACTCAGCCGAAACAGGACGCAAATCCTCATATCTTGCGTTCTGATAATACCCGGAGCTTTCCCGGCTCCAGCCTATCTCATCATAAAATTCACGAACCTTCTGTTTATTCTCCGGCATATTTATTTTTGGCCTTTTTGGTCAAAGATCTCTTTCCAGTCAAGCGGCCTTCCGATCATATATTCGAAAGATTTGCTGAATTCTTCCTGTCCCTGTGGACCCAGGACATAAGACATCGGACGTTTTTCATAATCGTCCCACATCTTTACCAAATGCCAAGGGAACGGCCTTGCGTATTCAAAGAAAAATGAATATGCATATTGCCATGCAAGCTTCACCTGTTCTTCCGTCAAAGCAGCACTTGCTGGATTATCGAGTACGTTTCCAATCATACGATAATAGCTGACCCAGCTTTCGGGATCCATTGTAAATCCCCTTCCGCGATAATGAGTCTGCCCGCTTACGATCACAGGTACACCGCTCATAGGCATTTCAAGCCCCATAGTCGTCGTATATACCAGACCTACTGAGGCTATATCAACTATATCATAAGAATTTATTTTTTCCGTAGGTTTGATCAAGTGAATATGAGAGGGCAGGATCGGCATTAAACGGTTCACTACGTCAACCATGGACTGTCCATGCGTCAGTGTTTCTCCGGGATGGACACGGATAACTAACTGTGCATCCTTCCTTTCCGCGAAGTACTGTACGGTTCGTTCGATCCATTCAGCCATATTTTTCGAGAAGGTCTCTCTTCCAAGCGTAAGGCTGTCACCAAGTACATTTGTTGCGAGGAAAACGATCGGCCGGTCATCGAGTTTAAGTTCTGCACGGATCTTTTCTGATCCGACTTTTTCTGTACCCTGCCATCTTCTGGTAAAGTTTTCCCAAAGATCAGCACGCTGTCTTGCTGAGAGCATGCTCCGCATTTTTTCAAACTCTTCGTCATTGAGCGGAATGTTCTTCCTTACTTCCCACAAATCATCGGTTTCCTGGCGCATCACTTCCCTGTTTTGTGCGATCCAGAATCGTTTTCTTTGTTCACCGAACTCATAAGTGGTCACCGGGATCTGCATCCACTTGGCGATACGGTAAAGCACACCCATTTCCTGGATCGTCCCGTTAGGAATGATGATATAATCCGGACGATTTTCCTGAAGCCAGGCATAAATCATTCTCGCAAAGTTTTCATTCGCATTGATCCGCATCAGATAAAGAGGATCATCTTTGGAAAAATCCTCAACCTGCAGCGTATACATGGTATCAAATGCGCTGACTTCTTCTATGATCTGATTGATTTCATCAGGGAGACGCTTATATGATGGATGCAGCGGTAAAAAGGAAACAATTTTTATATATTTTTCCGCATCATGAAGGATCTTTTTAGTGTAAATATCCTGACGCCGGAGGTCAAATTTGTTTACAGGTTTCTGCCAGTCGGAATAAGGGAGATATCCGAAGGTAACATCATGTCCCTGAGCACCGAAATACAACGCCACTGTTGCAGCATGTTCGATCCAATAATGAAGTGAAGCAAAAACAAATACCTTTTTAGGATCCTGCGTTGATTTTTTGCCTTTTTCAATATCAGACAGCATCTGCGGGAGATTCGCCTGAATGTTTTTCAATGAATATCTTGTGAAAGGCTGATTCTTTTTCTTCAGCTCATAATAAAATTCCGCAGTAAGAGGAATTTCACCCAAAATATTTCTGATCATTTCTTTGTATCCAGCCATATTTTTATTCTCCCTTCAATTCAATCTCCCAATTCAATCGGGGACGAATTAAACCGGTCCGGGGTTCCGGCCATTGTGTACCCGGGGCTCCGGTCCCATTTACATTAAAAACCAGTGCCTGTTCATCATGGAAATAGGTTCTGATTTTGAATATGCTTGCATTTACTCCGATAACAAATCTTCCCTCATTGAGGAAATCTGCCGGTACCGTACAGCGGCTGACATAAGTTCCCGCTTTTCTGGTACTGAATGTATTGAATTTTTCCTGGTCATCCACATCAAAAGAGGTCAGGATAAATTCCCCACGAGTACTGATCACATAAATCCCTACACGAAGTCCTGTGATATCTTCATCAAGAGAATATTCGAATTCGACATGGAATTTTTCAGTAGATCGGATCGTATCTGAGACATGTCCGGATTCGGAGAGTACACTGATCCTGATCGGATGAAAAGGTGCGGGATCTACATCAAATTCGTCACTGTGCCATTCATGCTGGCCTTCCTGAGAGAAGCCCTGAGAAAGGTAATAATCCACCGCTTCCGCCGTAGGGGCTTGTATGGCAACTTTTCCCCGCTCCAAAACGACAGTTTGTTCTGTCAGTCTCATAATAGCGGACATGTTGTGGCTGACGAAAAGGACTGTGCGGCCCTGGCTGGCGACATCACTCATTTTCCCCAGACATTTCCGCTGGAATTCCGCATCACCTACAGCAAGAACTTCATCGACAACAAGGATCTCTGGGTCGAGGTGAGCTGCAACCGCAAAAGCCAGACGCAGATACATACCGCTTGAATAACGTTTTACCGGTGTATCCACGAATTTTTCGACTTCAGAAAAAGCGATGATTTCATCGAGCTTTTTTTCGATTTCGGACCGTTTCATTCCCAATATAGCGCCGTTCAGAAAAATATTTTCCCGACCGGTCAGTTCCGGATGGAAACCGGTACCGACTTCGAGCAGCGAACCGACGCGTCCCCGAATGGTCGCGGTTCCCTCTGTGGGTTCAGTGACACGCGACAGGATTTTCAATAATGTACTTTTACCGGCTCCATTCCGTCCGATAATTCCGATTGCTTTTCCTTCTTCGACATTGAAACTTACATCTTTCAGCGCCCAGAAGGAATTCGCGTCAGTCATTTTTCCGTTTATCCGCTCTTTGGGATTATGAATAATATTTGCCAAAGTATCACGAAGCGTATTATATTGCTTCGCATTAACACCGATCCGGTATCTTTTCCCGATATGATTTACTTCAACTGAATACCTTGCCATGGCTCCCTCACTAAATCAAATCGGCAAATTGTTTTTCCATATGACGGAAGTAAAAAAGTCCGCCAACAAGAATCACCAGTGAAACCAGCAAGCTGAAAATCATGCTCTGTACCGGAACTTCATTGTACACCCCGAGAAAAGCTGAACGGAATCCGTTGACAACACCGACCATCGGGTTGAGATTATAAATAAATGCCCACTTTGGATCTGAAATCAAGGTAGACCCATACGCAATAGGAGTGATATACATCCAGATCTGACTGATAAAAGGAACCACAATACCGATATCACGGTACATAACGTCCAGAGCGGAAAACCACAGGCTGACTCCAAATGAAGTAAGAATAGTCAGCAGCAAGTAATAAGGAATCAGCAAAATGTAAATGTTCACGTGATACCCGTAAACGATCATCATTATAATGAGGATCGGCAGTGCGACAAAAAAGTCGACCACACTTGCAAGAATACTTGAGAGCGGAAGGATGACCCGCGGAAAATAGATTTTCGTGATCATGTTTCGATTTGCGACCAGCGACTTGCTTGCATTCCGCATAGAATTTTCAAAAAGCTGCCAGGGCATCAACCCCGCAATAGAAAATAACGGATATGGGATCCCGTCAGACGGAACCTTGGCAAGCCCTCCGAAAAATACCGAAAACACCACCATCGTCATAACCGGTTGGATAACTGCCCAGGCTACACCAAGAATCGTTTGCTTATAACGGACTTTTAAATCACGCCAGGTAAGGAAAAATATCAGCTCTCTGTAAAGAAAGAGTTCTTTAAAATTCACCATTTTCCAACCGCGGGTAGGCTGGATCACAGTCTGATGGATTTCTGCTTTTTCAATATTCACTATATTCGCCTTATATCCCGTTAGTGTACAGGAATTGAATCATTTTTATTATGAATTAGAGCTACTTTTCCATAATATATTCAATTGCACGATTATAATCTCAATCCTTAAAAAAGTCAACTTTTGACAGGTTGTTTGACAAAATTGAAGTTTTATGATAACGGAGAACTGCAATATACCCTGATTTCTATTTTTCGTTTCTCATCCAGATTAAAAATGATAAAATACATTTATGGATAATATAAATACGCTGAAAATAATCGGAGGCGGATTAGCCGGCAGCGAAGCCGCCTGGCAGGCCGCAAAAAGAGGCATTTCTGTTGAATTGTACGAAATGCGGCCCGGAACTTCAACCGGAGCGCATACAGGAGCAGATCTTGCCGAATTGGTATGTTCCAATTCACTTGGTTCTAACCTGAAAGACCGTGCATCCGGTGTTTTGAAAGAAGAATTGCGTCTTGCCGGATCTCTGCTGATCGATTGTGCGGAAAAAACAGCAGTTCCGGCCGGGAATGCACTGGCTGTCGACAGAAAGCTCTTTTCTGCAGAAATCGAAAAAAAATTAAATGAATGTCAAAACATAAAAATCATCAGGGAAGAGGTCCGTACCATATCAGAAGATTCGCCTGTCATCATTGCGTCCGGTCCTCTGAGTTCCCCTGCAATTTCTGATGAAATTTGCAGATTATGTGGAACAGATAACCTTTTCTTCTTTGATGCGATAGCCCCCATTGTGGAATATGACTCCATTGACATGGATATCGCTTATGCCGGATCACGCTACAGCAAAAATCCTGACGATGAAGGGGATTACATCAACTGTCCGTTCAACAAGGAAGAATATGAAACCTTTGTAAATGAGTTGGTCAACGCGCAGCGTATCCCTTTGAAATACTTTGAAGAACAAATCAATGAAGGCGTATCTGCCGGAAAAATGAGTTTCTTTGAGGGCTGTCTGCCTGTAGAAGTTTTGGCAGCCAGATCCATGCAGGCACTCGCTTTCGGACCAATGAGGCCTGTTGGACTCATCGATCCGCGAACCGGAAAGCGTCCCTGGGCAGTTTTGCAGCTGCGGCAGGACAATCTTTCCGGCAGTCTTTATAATTTAGTCGGTTTTCAGACGAATCTCCTGCAGAAGGAACAGGAAAGAGTTTTCCGGATGATACCCGGTCTTGCCGGTGCAAAATTCATGCGGTACGGACAGATGCACAGGAACACTTATATTTGTGCCCCCGGCATTCTGAATGCATCACTACAGATGATTCAGCATCCGTCTGTGTTTTTTGCCGGACAATTATGCGGAGTAGAAGGATACATGGGCAATATCGCTGCCGGTTTGCTTGCAGGTATAAACGCTTCGAGATATTTGCAGGGGAAAGATCTCATCACACTTCCAGATGAAACTGTTTCCGGATCGCTGTTCAGATACATTTCCACTGCCGAAGCGAAGCATTTCCAACCGATGAAAGCAAACTTTGGAATATTGCCGCCATTAGAGGTCCATACAAAGGCAAAACGGGAACGGTACGAATTGTATTCAAAAAGAGCTTTGGAAAAAGCTGCTGAATTTTTCAGTAACGGGATATAAATAAATTTCACTGCAAAAGCAAAAAAGGTGGTGTTTATGAGCGAGGAATTGAAGGGAACAGTAAAATGGTTTAACACCAATAAAGGCTTTGGCTTTATTCTGACAGAAGACGGGAAAGAAATTTTTGTCCATTATTCAGATATATTATCAGACGGGTTCAAAAACCTTTCCGAAGGAGAAACTGTCCGTTTTAAAATCACGGACAACGGAAAAGGTCTGCGGGCCGTTGATGTGATCAAATCAGAATAATGGATGGCTGATTGCACTTCCGATTACAAGAAAAATAAAACTGATAATTGTTCCCCAGCCGAAATTGATCACTCCGACACGCAGGAACTCTCTTCCGATCACGTTACCGACGAATTGTCCGACAAAGAATCCGGCAATGGCGATCATAATGTTCACGAATATAGAAAAAACATTTCCACCTGTGACCAGATTGAAGAGACATCCATAAAAAGCTGAAACCAGAATTATAAAAAGTATTGCCTGCAGCGTCATATTACAATTTATTATACCCGTTTATTGAATTATTCATAGTATTATAATAACGAAGAAATACACAATTCAGCAGAGGAATTTTGGAAACTGTTATAGGAAAGCTCATTCCGATTTTTATACTGGCACTGATTGGATTCATAGCAGGAAAATTCAGGATTCTGCCTTCAAATACCAGTGATGCTTTATGTTCTTTTTTGTTTTATTTCAGTGCGCCTGCCGTTTCTTTTGTCAATATAATCACTTCAGACCTTGAATCCATATTCAATCTGCGTTTTGCTCTCGCTCTTATCGTTTTTGAGCTGACTGCATTTTTTCTGCTTGCGCTGTTCTACCGCACTGTTTTTCACGACAAAGGTGCAAAAATGATAGCGCACAGTTTTTGCAGCTTTTACGGAAATATTTCATATGTCGGGATACCGGTCTTTCTGACATTATTCAACAACATTATCCCGAATATCATCACCATTATGGTCCACGGTATTCTGACTATGCCGCTTGTTATTTTTCTCCTGGATTATTTTTCCGGTTCTGAATCAGGGAAAGGTATATCTCATGCCTTGATCAGCGCAGCAAAAAATCCGAACATTTTCCTGCCTGTCATCGGTGCTTTGCTCCTTGTTTTCAAAATTCCTGTACCTTCTGTAATTCTTGACACTGCAGATCTTTTGGGAAAACCAACCACAACTGCGGGTATGTTTGCCCTTGGTTTGACATGTGCCCAATCCCAAAGCCTGACGGCATCCCCGAAAGTATTGCTCAAAGCTCTCTTCAGCGCAATAGTCAAACTGACCGTTTGTCCTGTCATTGCATGGTTTGTCGGGAAATATATTTTCATGCTTGATCCATGGTGGCTGAATGCGCTTGTGATTATGGCAATGCTCCCCGCTGCTTTAAACGTTTATATATTGAGCCAGCGTTACCATGCCGATGAATCTTTTGCAAGTGCCTCCGTTTTAATGTCAAATTTACTCTTTTCGGTTACAATCAGTTTATATATATTATTCATTGGAGTATAATTACCAAAATTGAGGTGACAAATGGCAGATTTTTTCAATAATATAAATAAAGAAATTAATTGGTATCTGACACTTGAAAAAGCTGAGTTTCTTGGTGTTACAGCTTTTTTGATTTGTATGGTTATGATTATTTGCCTTGCTGTATGGCTGATAATCAAGCTCGTAAAATCATCACAAAAACCGCCGTTAGATGTGGTCTTCAAAATTGAAGATGCTGCTTTGGAATCCTTCCGGAAAAAGAGTTTTGTTACTTTTGATTTGTATGTGCAGAATACCGGCCGGCGCCAGATCGAGATCAGCCGGGTAGGATTCGTGATGGCTGACGGCTCCGAAAAGACATTTTATCAGGAACCTCACGTGATCAAAGTTCCGGACCGTCTGGCTTTAGCTCCGGGTGAAGAAGCATTTTACAACGATTGTGATCTGTTTTATTGTCTGAACGAACGTCCGCCTTACTACAAAAAGGTGACCGGCTTATTTGTGGATGTCAAAGGATATCCGCGGCTTACCAAAGTAGCAGACATTCCGGCAGTTGTCAATGACCAGACAATTCGATCAATGCTCACCGATAAAAAAGGTGTAAACGGATTTTGATTCGATTGATAATATAAAATCCCATAAATATTATGGGATTTTATATTATTATTATTTTTTATATTAGAATTATAAAAGCTGTTGTCTTTTTTAATCGATAATTAAGAATTGGCCGAGGTGTTATGATAAGAATTTTTGGAGATACTACAAGCGGACTTACGCTTGAACAGGCAAAATCTCTTGGAATTGAGTTCATTCCGCAGCTGGTTGTTTTTGGTGAACAAACCTATCGCGATGATACGGAAATTGACAGTCCTACATTTGTCAAAAAACTGAAAGAGTCCAGTACACTTCCGAAGACCGCCGCGCCGCCGCCATCCTTATATACGCCGATATATCAGGATATGGTTGAAAAACAAGATTGCGGCATCGTTATCTGTCCTTCTGCAAAGTTGAGCGGTACTGTCCGCAGTGCAACCACTGCATTGGAAGATTTTCCCGGTCTTGATGTACGTGTCATTGATACAAAGCAAATCGGAGCCAATCAGGCCGTTTTGCTTCAATTAGCAAAACAATGGGCTGACGAAGGGAAAAGCATTGATGAAGTGGAAGCCCTTATCAACGAAAAAATCTCACATGCAAAGATATATGCAGTTGTAGACACGCTCGAATATCTCTATAAGGGAGGACGAATCGGCGGAGCATCAAAGCTTTTGGGCGACATTTTACAGATCAAACCGATCCTGACCGTTGTTGATGGACAGGTTGAAGCGTTTGAAAAACAGCGAACAAAAAAACGCGCATTAGTACGGCTGATCGAGCTTGTCGAAAACGAATGCAAAGATTATAAAAAAGGTTATTTCACATTCGGCACTACAGCAGACAATCCGGATATTCCGTTCCTCAAGGAAGAATTTAAGGCCCGTTTCGGCGCT
>Ga0310695_10015697_pt1 | contig 10044 bp, 2 predicted proteins | sample RumenRJG_04DNA_FD_203882 | JGI IMG/M metagenome (GOLD analysis project Ga0310695, IMG submission 203882) | Bovine rumen microbial communities from Lethbridge, Alberta, Canada - RJG_04 (v2) (version 2) | ecosystem: Host-associated > Mammals > Digestive system > Stomach > Rumen | place: Canada... | reverse complement strand
ACTTGATCCCAACATGATAAAACAATTATTTTTTCTAATATAAAAAGAATCATATCATAAAATCCAATTTTTTGAATATCACTTAAAGAAAAATAAAATTGTTTTAAAAAATATTTTTGAAAATATTGATTATGTTCTTCACATAAAAATTTACATAATTTTATTAAAGCACAAGATGTATAATAATTATCATTAAATTGAATTAATGCAGGATTAAATTGTGAAAGTATAGTTGCTAACATATTAGAAAAAGCTTTTTCAATTAATATATTTAATTTAGTTAATTCATTATTATAACCACTATTATTAATATTTGAAATATTATTACTTGTCGAAAACAATTCAATTAAAGATGATTGAGTTTGAGAAGTTTCAGCAATTAATAAATTTAATAAAATTGTTAAAATATCCTCTTCATAAATATCATATTCATCAGTAATCATTAATAATAAATATTTAGAAAAAACTGTTCGAAAAGTACTTTCTTTACCAGAATAATTTAAATTAAAAACAGCTTTATATGAATTATTATCATAATCATATTTTCCATTTATGTAAAATTCATATATTTCAAATATTTCATTTGCAAAAGAATCATCTTCTAATATAGTACCCTTTTGCTTTAAATCATTTTTTAAAGTTGCAATATTATTTTCTTCTTCAACTTGGAAATCAGATAAATAAATAACTAATTTTTTAGTTTTTGGATGATCAAAAATATTCATAATATGTTTAGCTAAAATTTGATAAATAGAATAATAATTTAAAGGATTAAATTTAAGTTGAGCTAAAAGATGTAAATCATCATCAATAATATCTTTATAATCAAATCTAGTAAAAGTTTTAGTTATATTTTTTCTTACTTGATTTGCATTATTACCAATAACTTTCCTATGAGAAGAAAAACCAATATTTATTTCTTCTTCATCATTTAAAAGATTTGATGAATTTTCATTATATTCTTTTATCATTTCTAAAATATAATTTGTTAATAAGTAAATATCTAAAACTGGAGGACCACTAAATGAATGAATTACTGCAAATACTTTATTTAAGTATATTACTAATGGTAATATTATTCCATTTTCAAAATAAATTGTTAATATTTTTTCAATTTCCCCATTGTTTTTTCTTTTTAAATATTTTATTACATCTTTAAATATTTTTACTTCTTGTAAAAGAAAATTATATTCTTCTTTTATTAAAATTGGTAAATTTACATTCATTAACATATCATAAAATTTAAATATTCTATTTTGATCCTGAGTGAATAAATTTTCTTTTAAATTTTCATCAATATTATTTTGAAATTCAGTTCGATATAAATTTAATTTTTTTTGATCAATTAAAATATCAATATATAACATTCTAAAAATTTTTATTAACCCAATACGAAGTTTAATATCTAAAGTAGTAATTTCTAATATTTGAATAATTTCATTTGCTGTAAAATAATCTTTTAAAAAATCAACTTCAGATAAAATTGGATTACCATCATAAGCAAATGTTATAAATTGAATAAAATGAAGTGATATTTTATATATTATTTTTTCTTGGATATTATTAAAATGCTTTTTAAAAATTTCTGAGTTATTAAAATCATTTTCTTGAATATAAATATCTCTATTTTGAGCAAAATCTTTTGATATATCAATAATATAATTTTTATATTTAATGATAATTTTTAAAAATTCAGAATTTGTAAAAATTTTTTCTTTTATAAATCTTAAATAATCAAATTTAAAAGAGTGTTCAACCTGATTTAATGAAATCCCCATTTGTAATAATTTTGATAAGCAAATTGAATATAAAACTTCATCATCTTTATATTTTAATTTTTTCATAAATAATTCATAAATAATTTTAATATATGTAAATGGAGAACCTATTTCAGTTTTATTTTCAAGCAATATTTTAATTCCTTTTTTAAAAAGAGAAAAAATTTTAGGAATAAAATATTTTGGCATTTCTGATAAATTAAAAATAATTTGTTTAGTAAATACATTCAAAACATGATCAGGATATGAAAACATATAATTTTCAAAAAGAGATAAAACTTGATAACAAAAATTATCTGGAAATAATTCTTTAAGATTTGTAATAGTAAAAACTTTTGAAAATGTATATAAATAATTAGAATAATCTAAAATATGTTTTAAATTATCAGAAAAATTTTCACCACTATCAGATGAATTATTTTTTTTTGATTCATTAAAACTAATATATTCATTTGTTTTTGTAGTATTTTTTTCTTTTAAAATTTTTGATGCTTTAAAATTATCATCCAACATTTTTACATTTGAATCATTTTTTTCATGTTTATGAACAACAGAATTCACATCTGAAAAATCTTGAGATGATTGATTATTTTTTAAAAATTTTTTATCAGCACTTATTAAATTACTATTATTTAAATCTTTAACTGGAGTTCCTTCTAAACTATTTTCTCCATTATTTTTATTATTTACAGTTTCTATTAAATTGCTTCCATTAATTGATGTTGAAAAAGTATTACTTATTCCTAAAAGTGTACAAATTTTTTGAATTGAAAAAATAAAAGTTGATAATATTTCTTTTATATCTTTACTATTAATGTAATATTCATTAAATTTTAAACATAAAATGTGTTCATCTTCATTAATTAATTTTAAAACATTTTCTTGTTTTTCTGATAATTTATTTGTTAGAACATATTCAATTAATTCTTTTGATTCATTATGAATTATTCTTTTAATCCCACTTGAATAAATATCTTGTTTTCCAAAACCTAAATTAATACAAATTTGAATATAATTCATTAAATTATGAAATAATTTTCTTGTTTTTATATTTAAAGGAGGTAATCTTTGATAATCAATTTCAAATAATTTTGTAATATGAATTACACTTTTTGAAATATTTCTTGCTATTTCACTATCATGATAAATAAAATTTATTTTTTCTTTTTTTTCTTGTTTAACATCATCTTGAAAATCTTTTTGTTTATTATTAAAATAAATTTCTAAATTATTTAAAAATGTCATATCATTATAAAAATAAGAAAAACAAATTAAAATCTGAGTTAAATTAATAAATAACTTAACTAAAGAAGATAAATTAGGATTATCACTTTTAATAGACTCAAAATTAATAAAAAATATTTCAATAGATTTTAAAAAATCATTAACTTGTTCCATTGAAATTAAATAATAACTAGCAAAAATTTTAATAATATCAAACAATTGTAAAATAATTCTAACACTAGAATAATTTGCACTAGATTTAATTAAACTAATAGTGCTCCTTAAAATGTAATCAACTTCTAATTTACATTTAGAAGCTCTTTGCATAATAATTAATCTTTGCAATGGATTTAAATTAATAAATTCTCCTGTAGAATATTTAGGCAAAGATGCTTTAAATAATTCATTCCAAATATTAAAAGTTTTATAACCAAATAAAAAAGACTCATAAAAATTTTCCTCTGTTTTATATTGTCCTTTCCCTCCTCTAGCACCAACTTCACAATTTCCTAAAAAAATCCTTAAAGCTTTATCATTAAAATAATTCTTAATTTCCTTAGCAAAAAATAAAACAGAATCATTTTGAGAATTAAAAGCATTTTGTCCAAAAATTAAATAAGTTCTGGAAACAACTGAAGGAATTTTCATATAATTTTCAGGTACTTTTCCTCCAGTTAATTCAACATTAATTTTTTCTTGATATTGAGCTAAAATTTGATTAAAAACATCCATAAAAGTTTTATTAACACTTCTAAACAATTCATCACTTTTAAAAAACATATTAATTAAATTAACAGAATTTGTATTTGGAAAATAATTCTCAGAACTTTTATTAATATTACCTAAACATTTATTCATAAAATCAACTGCAGTATGTTTTGAATTTGGTAAATGAGGACATTGACATTGTACAATTCCACCAGAGTCAATTTCAACTTTTTTAAATTTTAATTTAAATTCTGGTTCTTCTGTTGAATTTGGTCTACAAAAAGAATAACAAAAATCACATAATTGTTTTTTATGACTATTTTGATAACAATAAAAAGTTTCTGATAATTTATTTAATTCATAAAAGTAACATGTGTTTAAGGAAAAATTACTTTCTTCACTAGAAGTTTGATGATTATTCATTGCACAGGAACATCTTACTATAAAATTATTTGACATTGGATTTTTTTCTCCATGTTGATGACCTTTGTGACATTTTAATAAACAATAATGACACATTGGAAATTTTTCCTCTTTGTCACAGTCTTTACAATAATAGTAGTCCATTGAGATTTTTTTCAAACCGTATTTTAAAGATGGACATGATGTTCTGAATGGAATTAATGTATCCATTTTTTTTTAAAGTTTTTTTTCTTTTTTTTTTAAAGAATTTTTAAATTAAATTTATAAAATGAAAAATATTATGAAATAAATTAATTACTATATTATATTTTGCCAATTTGATATGAATATATTTATATGAATATTATAATTTTGGCTTATTATAAATTTTAGTTTATTGTTGGGTTAAAAATCTATGATAGAAACCATATCTATTTGGATCAAATTTATAACTATTAAAAATTCCTCTTTCTCTTTGAATAACTTCATATCTTTCTTTATTTCCAACAATTTTTGGTTTGGTATTTTGAAAATCATCTAATGAATGTGATGATGATAAATCGAATATATTATCTTTTTTTGTATTTTTATTTAGTTCTCTATCTGTTTTAGGTTTTTTATTTATATTTTTTTTATCTTCATTATTTTTATTGTTATAAGGATTTTTTTTATTTATTTTTAAGAGAAATTCTTCTTCATCATCATCTAAATCAAATATATTTACATCTTTAGGAATTGAGGATATAGGAAGTTTTTTTAACGAACTTTTATTAAAAATATTATTATCTTTTAATTTACTATTATTTTTAATATTTTTTTTTGTATTATTTATATTTTTATTTTTTTGACCTTCAAAAAAATTATTTGAGGAAGCATTTTCTGATTTTGAATTGCTTAAATTATTTAATTTTGAATTGTAACTATCTTTTTTATTTTTATTTTTATTGATTGAACGACTTGTATTTTCATTATTATAATTATTATTATAATTTTTTTCTATTTTTGAATCATTAAAATTTATTTTTTTTATTGTAATTTCTTTTTTATTTGGGCTTTTATTATTAGAAATAGATTGATTATTTTTTTGAATACTATTTAAAGTATTAATTTTTTTTAAAGATATATTACTCCCATTTTTTCTATTTGAATTATTATTCCTAATTGTTTTATTAATCTCATTATTTTCATTTGAATAATTATCATTTCTTAATGATTTGTTACTTTCATTTTTTTTATTTGAATAATTATTAATCCTTATTGATTTGCTACTTTCATTATTTTCATTTGAATAATTATCATTTCTTAATGATTTGTTACTTTCATATTTTTTATTTGAATAATTATTAATCCTTATTGATTTGCTACTTTCATTTTTTTTATTTGAATAATTATCATTTCTTAATGATTTGTTACTTTCATTTTTTTTATTTGAATAATTATTAATCCTTATTGATTTGTTACTTTCATTATTTTTATTTGAATAATTTTCATTTCTTAATGACGTGTTACTTTCATTTTTTTTATTTGAATAATTATCATTTCTTAATGATTTGTTACTTTCATTTTTTTTATTTGAATAATTATCATTATTTTGTGAAAAATCATTTGAATTTTGAAGATTGTCATTTTTTATGTTTTTTGATTTATTATTTATTACCTCCAAATTATCTTCATTTATATATTTTTTTGTCTTTTTTCTTTTGAAATTCTCATCATTATTATCATCATCATTTAATAGATTTTGATTATTTTTCTTTCTGTTTATAAATTCATTATTATAATCATCATTAGATATTTGACTATTATTTCTATTTAATTTATTTATATTATTTTCATCTAATTTATCATTTATTTTATTTTCTAAATTTTTTTCAAAAACATTATTTTTTTTAATTTTATCAGAATTATTCTCCATTTCTTCATTTTCTAAATAATCAGAAATATTAATATCTTGCTTTATGTTTTGATTTCCTTTAATTTCTTTGCCATTATTAAAATTATAGTCATCATTATCTGAATCACTAATATTAATTTTCATTTTATTTAATCTTATATCACCTCTACTAGTATTTGATTTCAAATGATTATAAGAAGCATTAATCATAAAACTATTTCCTTTTGTAATTTTATTATTTCTTTCAAAAGAATCATCTAATTTATTTGTATTAAAAGATGAATATTTATGATTAATTGGTTTTCCACTATTTCCTCTGAAATTTGTATTATTAATATTAAAATTATATTTTTTTTTATTTATTCCAGTTTCTGAAAATTTTTTTAACATTCTATCAAATGATTGACTTTGAAATCTATTATGTCTAAATTTATTAAAATTTTTATTTCTATCAATTTTTTTATTATTCATTAAACCTTGATATTGATTATCATTTCTTTCTTTTTTTATTTTCAATATTATTTTTTGCATATCTCTAAGTGGTTTTTCTAATTTATTATTTTCTTTTTTAATTTTATCTAAATTAATATCATCATCATCTAATTGTTTTTTTAAGTCTTCAATTTGTTTTTCTTTAATAAAAATATTTGTTTCACAATCTTTAAGAGTTCTTACATATTTTTTTTTTCCACTTTCAATTGCATTTATTAATATTTCATTATTTTTTTTTAATCTTTCAAATTTTTTATTGTCATCTTCTTTTTTTATTTGTAATTTTTTAACATCAAAAAATTCTTTAATATTATATAATTCATTTGCCATTTTTTCTAAACTTTCTTTAAGATTTAATAATTCTTGTATTTTAATATCATTTTCTTCTGTTCTTTTTTTATTTTTTTCTGAATTTATTTTTAATAATTCATATGATTCTTGTAAATGTAAACAATCAGTTTCCATTTTATTTATCATCATTTGTTTTAATAAAGGATATTTTAAATTTTTTGACATTAAAATTTCATTTATTTCTTCAATTCTTTTTAAATTTTTATTTTCTTTTTCATAATATTCTATTTGTTGATATAATAATTCTTTCTCTTGAATTAAATAATTTTTATGTGAAGGATCACTTAAAATTTTTATTTTATTATCTAAGTATTTAAATTCGTTATTATATTGATTTAATATTTTTGTATTATTTGCTTCAATATGAATTTGAATATCATTTTTTGATGTAGATAAATTAGAATTATTTATAGTATTTATTGACCAAGGAACACTTTTAGTAAATAAATTCATAATTAAATTTAATTCAGAAAAAATTGAAATAATTTTAGAATTTTGATTTAAAAGTTTAGGATAATCTGAAATATCAGGTGAATTTATTATTTCATTTATTTCTTTTTGTAATCTTAAATATTTTTGTTCTGCTTCATGAAATTCTCTTTCTCTTCTATTTAAGAAAAAAGTTAAATTTTGCTTTTTTGCATTTCCTTCTATTTTTGTTGATATTTCATGGACATTTATTAAATTATTTAAAGAATTAATATCATTTTCTGATTTATTATTTGAATTTTCCTTTGATTGCTCACTTTTAATTTCAGAATTTATTTTTGAATTATTTATATTATTATTTTCATTTGAATGATTTATTTTATTTTCATCCATATTTGCTGATAATTGTTTTGAAAAATTCTTTAAAATTTTATAATGTTTATTAATAATTATATATATAAGGTTTGGTTATTTTAAAAAATTTAAAAATTTATTTATTATTATTTAATACTTTAATTATTTAATTTATTTCATATGATTTTGAATTATTAAATTTAATTTTGGATTTAAAAATTAAAAAATCCAAACTTATTAATTATTTAATTTTATTTTATATTTAAAAATTTTTAATAATTAACATAAAAAATTCTAATTATAAATAATAAAGAATAATTTAATAATAACATATTCAAATTATTTCAGAATATTCAAAGTCCATAGAAACAGGTTTTTTCTTTCTTTTATAATTTCTAAATTGAAGAAAAACAAAATATAAAATAATCATAATAATTAAAAATAATATTAAAACAATATATTTTGTATTATTATTTTTTTTATCAAAATTAGGATTAATTTTTTCTTCTTTACTATCACCTTTCTTTTTCTCTTTTTCTTTATCGTCAAAATTAATTTGAAAATTATAAAATCCAGCTATTCTTTTATCTTGTTCTAAAATTATATCATATTTTTTCAAAAAAGGATATCCTAAATAAATAATTTCATTTGACAAAATAGTGTTAAAAACAATTAAAAAGAATTTTTTTCCATTATAATTATAAATTAAATCATTAGAATTTAATAGAAAAGAAAAATAATAATTTTTATTCATAAAATTAAAATCACCTATATTCATATCAACATCTTCATCACAATAATAAAAATTATAGAAACTATTACTTTCATAACATTTTTTTTCTTTTATTTTCTCATCAAAAAAATTCTGTTTTAATAATTCTTTTAAATTCATAGGAGCCATTATAACACCTAATTCAGGTTTTATATAAACAAATTTAAAATATAAATTATTATTATTATAAGAAAGATTTAAAAAATTCCATCCCCAAAAAAGATGATATTCATAATCTACAAGAATGTTAAGAGATTGTAAATAATCTTTATTATATTTTTCATAAATATTCTCTCCAATAATAATTTTACCATCAAAATTATTTTTATTGAAAACAATAGTAATAAAATAATTATCAATAATTGTTTTATTTTTTAAATAATAAACAATTCCTGTGTCTATTGGACCATCATATCCAACAACACCAAAACCAATTGAACCAGCAAAATTTGATTTTGTGGTTGAACTTTTTTTTGTAACTAACATAAAATTTATATAATTATCATTTAAATTTTCACCAATAGATATTTTATCACTTGCATAATATGCATAATCAAAATCACATTCTTGAAAACTTTTTGATTTATTATATAATAATTTAAATGAAGATGAAATTGATTCATTATATTCATTAAATTGTTTTTTTATTTTTTGTTTTTGGAGAATATATGTATGAAATGAATTGAAATTAATACACATTTTTATTGATTGATAGGGTGTCCCAATATTTATATTTGTATATAATTCATTATTTGCCATTGCATTTATAAAATTGGATGGTGATAAATTTTGTTCAATATTTGATAATTGACTTGAGAAAGGAATTATTATATATTCAAATGAAAATGATATTAAAATAAAAAAAATATTAAATTCGATCATTTTTGATATACATAATTTAATTATATTAAATTAATATAGTTTTTAAAAATTACTAAATATAATTTTTTTATTGTTTAAAATTAATCATTCCTTTAAATCTTGAAGAAATAGGAGAAATTGCAAAATCCTTATAAACAACAAAAACTTTTGATATATCATTAAATTTTTGTTTTAAATATTTTTCTAATTCTCCAATAAATCTTAGATTTTTATATTCTTGAGAAGTAGAATAAATAAAAAAAACTGAATAAATAGATAACATATACATTAATTCAATAATATGCACACAAGAATATATAAAAAGTAATGACCATGGATTTCCAGCTACACTTCCATTTTTAGAAGTACTATAATATGAAAAATAAAGTATTGTAACAAGCATATATAAAAAACTATATACAAAAATATTGTGAACTAAAATCATATCATCTTCATTCAATATGAAATCTTGGTTTGGTTCTTCTTTTTTATTTAATGATTTTTTTAAAATATTTTTCCTTTCTAATATATATGTATTTATGTTATTCTCATTTGTGGTATTTATTTCATCATTATCATTTGAATTATTTTTTGTATATTGATTTAATATTTTCATTTCTTCTTCTAAATATATTAAATCATCATTTTCATAATTCTTTTTCTTTTTTTCATCTATATCTTTTCCTATAGAATAATTAATAATATCAATTTTATTATCTAATATCATTTGTGTTATGAAACCAATTATAATATTTCTTTTTTTTTGGTAATAATAATCA
>Ga0310695_10015696_pt1 | contig 10045 bp, 7 predicted proteins | sample RumenRJG_04DNA_FD_203882 | JGI IMG/M metagenome (GOLD analysis project Ga0310695, IMG submission 203882) | Bovine rumen microbial communities from Lethbridge, Alberta, Canada - RJG_04 (v2) (version 2) | ecosystem: Host-associated > Mammals > Digestive system > Stomach > Rumen | place: Canada... | reverse complement strand
AGGCGACGAGGAGGCTTGGCCTACGCTGGGGCGCACACAGCAAATCATGGACAACCTTATTGCGCTGGGCAAGGCAGAGCCAATGATCGTGGTGATGCCCAACGGAAATGCCACGGACGATGCCTCGCCCCTTCTTTCCGGTCTGTCGAAGAAAGAGAAGCCCAAGGCTACCTTTGAGGAGGCTTTCGATGACATCATCAACTATGTGGAGAGCCATTATAAGGTGAAGAAGGGCCCTAAGAACACGGCGCTCTGCGGCTTGAGTATGGGCGGCTACCATACGTTCAAAATCTCCAACCTCCGCCCCGGACGCTTTGCCTACATTGGACTCTTCTCGGCAGCCATCTCAATGGGGCGCGGCAACCAGGCTCCTGTTCAGGAGCAGATTGCCGGCAATCCTGCCTTTGCCAAGCAGATAGCCGACGTCTTTGCCGCCAAGCCCGCTCTGTACTGGATAGCCATCGGCAAGGATGATTTCCTGATGCAGCAGAACGTTTCCTATCGCGCCTATTTGGACAGCCAGAAACTCCCCTATGAGTATTACGAGAGCGAGGGTGGTCATTCGTGGCGCAACTGGCGTATCTATCTCTCGATGTTTGCTCAGCGTCTTTTCAAGGACTGAGCCTCTACGGCATAGGCAGGCACGAAAGGCAATACGATGGCGGTCGGTTCTTTCATTCTACGCTACCCCCTTGTGGCAGGTGCCCTGATAGCCACGGCATGCGCCCGTATCGGGCATGAAGATATTGGCATTCGGCAGAGGGACGACTCGACATTCATCTATCGTTCACCCGAGTGTGGCGGACGGATAGGTCTTTCGACGGAGGGAGACTCCGTGTGGCGTCTGTGTCATTATATGGCCGACTCGCTCGTGGATGTCTGGACGCTTCGCGACTCCGTATATCGTTTCGATTGCGGCGACGTGACGGGCGACTCTCTGCCTGAGATTCTGGTGGGAGTGGTCCGTGCCACACGCTATCGTCCCGAGCGGGACCGGCGGCTATTCATCTTCAAGCTCTATCGTGGCGAACTGATACGTCCGCTGTGGCTTGGCTCGCGGGTAGGACTGCCGCTTGTGGATTTCCGTGTGGAGCGCGATTCGCTGCCCGCTATGGTACATACGTGGGAGCGCCGTCCCGACTCTACGCTTGTGGAGGCTGTCTATCGTTATCAAGGCTTCGGCCTGAAATTTGTCAGATACCTCAGTGATTGATTCTTCGTCTCAATACATAATAAACATATAAGATATGAAACACATATGCTATTTCTTGGTCGTCGTGTTTGCACTGGGCTCATGTGGCAAGCAGGCCACGAAAGGCAACAATGACACACCGTCGGCTTCTGTAGCGAACGACGCCGGGATGCCCGGCGACTCGTCGTCCTACATGATGCACTCCTTCCTGCTCACTTCAAAGACGTTGCCCAAGCAGGTGGACCTCTCCACCGACATCTCCGGTATGACCTATGCCGAGCTGCGAGTGATGAAGAACTACGTCTATGCCCTGCATGGGATGTGGTTTATGGAGCAGGAGATGAACCGCTTCTTTCAGGTGAAGTGTCCCGATTGGTACGAACAGACCTGTTACGAATATTTGGAGGCGCACGACTGGAACGCGCTGGTTGACTATGACCAGGCCGAACTGTCGGCCGAGGAGCAGGCTTTCGTTGACCGCATAGACCGCCGTCTGGCCCAGATGGAGGCGCAGCCTGTGGTGAACCGCGATGGCGTGGCGCTGCGTAATCCGGCGCTGACCGTCAATATGTTCCAGATGGAGGATCTCGACTCGGCGTTCTACCAGCGGCTGAACCGCTATAACTTCTGCATCACGCCGACCGACATGCAGCAGCTGTTCAACGTGTATGAGATGAACGACTATCAGTGCATGCCCAGCTTTGTGACCACCGATGTTTGCCTGCAAGCCTTTCACATGTATTTCAGCTATGTGCTGAAGTGTCTGGAGAGGTACAAATATGCCAACCGCCTCCACCAGACCTGCCAGTTCATGAACAGCCGTGCCATGGAACTCGCATCACAGGTCACCGACGACGGACAGCGCGACCTGGCCGAGTATAATGCGGCCTTCTTTGCCATTGCCGACCGTCTGCTGACCGGCGAGGCACAGCTTGCCGTGCCCGAAAGCTATGCCGAGGCCGTGGCTGGGGAACTCAGCCTCGTGGCCCAGGAAAAGCCGGCACTCTCGCCCATGATGTCATATCGTAATGTATATTTTGCCTATGACCTCTTCCGCCCACGCGGTCACTACACCCGCAGCGAGGCCCAGCAGCGCTACTTCCGTGCCATGATGTGGTTACAGACGTGTACGTTCTGCCGCGAAAGCAAGCGCTCGCTCCAGTACGCCGCCATGATGGCCTTCCTCATCAACTCGCTCAGGCAAGAAAAGAAAGACGCCGGAGAGAGCGTCTATGAAACGTTGCAGTTTCTGATGGGCGAGCCCGACAACGTCTCTGCCTTCGACCTGGCCGACCTGCTTGTCGAGGGCGATATCACCCGCATGGCCGACCTGACCGACGACGGCAAGCTCCTGTGGCTCGACGGCCGGCTGAAGACCCTCTTCCAGTCGCGTAACCGCATCACCCCGAAGGTGGCCGACTCGCAGTGTACCGACAAGATCAACTACATGCCGCAACGATATACGCCCGATGCCGAGGTGCTCTGTGCGATGTATGACGAAAAGCCCAATGCCCGTCATCCCTTTCCCTCGGGTTTGGATGTCTTCTCGGCCTTCGGAACGGACGAGGCCGACCATATAATAAATAAGGTGTACGACTATCCTTCCCGGTGGGCGAAGTATCGTGATGAGGCCACCCGTATGAAGAAGCGCTTTGAGGGCTACAGCGACTGGGACCGCTCGATGTATAACAAATGGATGCAGTGCCTCGTGGAACTCCAGACACAGGAGAAGGGGCAGCCCAATTATATGCAGACCCGCGCCTGGCGCCGCAAGAACCTGAACACGGCGTTGGCTTCCTGGGCCGAGCTGAAGCACGATGCCATCCTGTATGCAGAACAGCCGATGGCGGCCGAGTGTGGCGGAGGCAGCGAGTTCCCTGACCCCATCCTGGTGGGCTACGTGGAGCCCAACATGCCCTTCTGGACGAAAATGCAGGAACTGCTCGCCCTCACCCGTTCGCTCCTCGAGAAGCATGGCATGATGGACGAGAAACTCCGGGAGCGTACGGAACAGCTGGAGCATTACATTGCCTTCTGCATCGACGCCACTCGTAAGGAACTTGCAGGTGAAATGCTGGAGGAGAGCGACTATGCGACAATCAAGTATCTGGGTTCCTCGCTCGAATGGTTCACCCTGAGCGTCGTGGACCCCGACCTCTTGCTGAGCAACTGGGAATTGGTCCAGGGTCCGGACCGTTCCGTGGCTGTGGTGGCCGATGTGTTCACCCGCAATGTCCCCGATTGCAAGAAGTGTGGCATTCTGTACGAAGCCACGGGCAATGCTGACATCATCTATGTCCTGGTGGATATCGGTGGCCGTACCTATCTGACGCGCGGAGCCACATTCAGCTATTACGAGTTCGTCAAACCGCTGGGCGAGCGCCTCACCGATGAGGAGTGGCAACTGCAGCTTGAGAACGGCAAGGCGCCTGCACGCCCCGAATGGATGCAGCCATATCTCATCGGTAAAAAGCCATCGGTGAATGAAACCGTCTTTTACGGCTCTGGCTGTTAGCCTCCTTTCGGCTTTGTGCATGTCGTGCACGTCCTCGCCGAGAGACGTCGGGGACGACACGCTCTCCGTCCTTTTTACGGGCGACGTGCTGCTGGACCGTGGTGCGCGCCCCGTAATCGAACGCCGCGGCATCGGCTATCTGCTTCAGGAGGTGGAGCCGTATTTCCGTCAGGCCGACGCCGTGGTAGTCAATCTGGAGTGCCCGCTTACGGACTCGCTCTCCCCGCTCAACAAGCAGTACATCTTCCGTGCCGATGCCAGCTGGGCTGCCGACCTGTACCGGACTGGTATCACGCATGCCGCGCTGGCCAACAATCATACCATCGACCAGGGCCGGCGCGGCCTGCAGGCTACCTGGCAGCATCTTGTCGAGGCTGGCATCGTCCCGCTGGGCTATGGCTGCTCGGCCGAGGAGCAGCTCGAGCCCGCCGTGGTCCGTAAGGGAGACCTTCGCGTAGCCTTATTCAATGCTGTGACTTTGCCGATTGAAAACTGGTACTATGCCGAGGGACGTCCCGGTATCTGCCAGCCCACTGCCACGCAGCTTTCCGATGCCGTCGGCCGATACCGTGCGGCGCATCCCGAAACGGCCATCGTCGTGGTGCTCCATTGGGGGACGGAGTTTCAGACGCAGCCCTCAATGTCCCAGCGCCGACTGGCCCGTAGCCTGGCCGATGCCGGTGCCGACGCCATCGTAGGCCACCATCCTCATGTCCTTCAGCCCATCGACACACTGGGCCACACGCTGGTCTGCTACAGCCTGGGCAATTTCGTTTTCGACCAGCGGCCGCCCCAGACTCGTCGGGGCATGATGCTCCGTCTCCGCTTCCGTCCCCGCACTCCCGTAGCCTTCGATACCATCCCCGTAGAGGTTCGTCAGTGCCGTCCGTGTCCCTGAGCGCTCCGTGCCGTGTAACCGCCTTTTTGTGCTGGTTGCATGTGGGCGAAATGGGATGGTCATGTGAGACCCGGCGAGACGGTGCCTGCCGCGTCGTGTTTTCCCACGTGTGGGAAAGCTCGACGCAGCGTGTTGCATGGCACTTTCTCACATGTGGGACAATAGGGGGCAATGCGCTCGGCTGTTTTCCGGCTCGTTTCGCCCTCGGCTTGTCCATGCCATTCTGGTTCGTGAAACATAATTCTTCGTCCCGACAGGGTTACGGAATCGGGAAATTATTGTAAATTTGCAGCCGATTGCAGATGCGTTCGGTGCGGAATCTGATGTTCCGATGGGCCGGAGACAGCTGGATATATTACGAATAATCTCATCATATAGAATCAGATATTGACAATATGGAATATATGTCACAAGAGGGCTATGACAAGCTGGTAGCCGAACTTCATGAACTGGAAACAGTGGAACTGGCGCGAGTGAAGGATGCCATTGCAGAGGCTCGCGACAAGGGCGACCTCAGCGAGAACTTCGAGTACCACGCCGCAAAGCGCGAGCAGGGAAAACTGCTGGGCCGGATACGCTTCATGCAGCGAGTGCTGGAGCACGCCCGTGTGATAGACAAGTCCGTGCTCCGCAGCGACGGCATCGGCTTGCTGAGCCGAGTGGAGATGACGAACATAGACAATGGCGCGAAACTCTGCTACACGATAGTCAGCACACACGAGGCAAACATGGCCGAGGGAAAACTGTCCATCAAGTCGCCCATCGCACGAGCTCTCTTGGGGAAGAACGAAGGCGATGTGGTGGAGGTGAACGTCCCCATCGGCACGTTAAGATTGCGAATCACGAGCGTCGCTCGTTAGTCGCATCCTTCATCCGCGCGCGATTCGGCGCTGCTTCCACCACGTTGTTCTTTCTATTATTGACCTTTTCCGCCCGATTTGCTGACAAATCGTAATTTGTGCGGCGCAGATGTTGGCAGATAGAAAGTTTCTTCGTAACTTTGCAGTCGATTCCACGGAATGCGGACATACAATACATTTAAAATAACGAAGAACTATGGCAAAAATGAATTTTGGCGGTGTCATCGAGGAAGTGGTGACCCGCGAGGAGTTCCCTCTGGAGAAAGCACGTGAGATACTGAAGGACGAGACCATCGCCGTCATCGGCTACGGCGTGCAGGGCCCCGGCCAGGCCTGTAACCTGCGCGACAACGGCTTCAATGTGATTGTGGGCCAGCGCCAGGGCAAGACCTTCGAGAAGGCTATTGCCGACGGTTGGGTGCCGGGCGAGACACTGTTCTCCATCGAGGAGGCCGCCGAGAAGGGCACCATCGTGATGTGTCTGCTGTCGGACGCTGCCGTGATGAGCGTCTGGCCCAACCTGAAGAAACACCTCACACCGGGCAAGGCACTCTACTTCAGCCACGGATTTGCCATTACATGGAACGACCGCACGGGTTGCGTGCCGGCCAAGGATATTGACGTTATCATGGTGGCTCCCAAGGGCTCGGGCACCTCGCTGCGCACGATGTTCCTGGAGGGCCGCGGACTGAACAGCTCGTATGCTGTGTATCAGGATGCCACTGGACGTGCCCTCGACCGCACGCTGGCTTTGGGCATCGGTATCGGCTCGGGCTACCTCTTCGAGACCACCTTCCAGCGCGAGGCTACGAGCGACCTGACGGGCGAGCGTGGTTCGCTGATGGGAGCCATTCAGGGCCTGTTGCTGGCTCAATATGAAGTGCTGCGCGAGAACGGCCACACGCCCAGCGAGGCCTTCAACGAGACGGTGGAGGAGCTGACACAGAGCCTGATGCCGCTCTTCGCTGCCAAGGGTATGGACTGGATGTATGCCAACTGCTCGACGACGGCTCAGCGCGGCGCTCTCGACTGGTATCCTCGCTTCCACGATGCCATCAAGCCCGTGGTACAGGAACTGTATGCCAGCGTAAAGAGTGGCAACGAGGCACAGATCAGCATTGATGCCAACTCGAAGCCCGATTATCGCGTGGGTCTCGAGAAGGAACTGGCTGCCCTGCGTAACAGTGAGATGTGGCGCACGGCCGAAGTCGTTCGCCAGTTGCGACCGGAAAACAACTGAGATTATTAAATAGCACTCTCTCCCCCAGTCTCTTCCAATAGGAGGATGCTGGGGGAGAGGCATTTGAGAGAGAATGAATATGAGGGAAACACAGACATTCGCTCCCTTTTCAGGAGTTCCCCTCCCTGTGGGAGACGTGGCGGGAGAGAAGTTGAGGATGGGGAAAAGACTCTTCCTTTCCCTCCTCTGTCTGCTTTGCCTCCCGCTTTGCCTGGCAGCCGAGGAGTGGGGCATCGTCAATGTCTCTGTCACCAATACCCGTGAGCGCCCGGCCTATTCCAGCGGCCAGGAGTCGCAGGCCCTGCTCGGCATGCCCGTCCGTGTGACGGACCGCATGAACGAGTGGCTGCAGGTGGAGACGCCCGATGCCTATGTGGCATGGACGCTGGGAAGCACGGTGAAGCGTGTCTCACGCGAAGAGCTGACGGCATGGAACACTGCGCCGCAGGTGGTGGTCACAGCGCTTTATGCCCAAGTCTATAGCCAGCGCAGCACCAAGTCGGCGGCTGTGAGCGATGTGGTGGGGGGCGACCGGCTGCGGCTCGTGGGGCGGCGTGGAAAGTATTTCCATGTGGCATTCCCCGACGGCCGCGAGGGCTTCCTGCATCGCAGTGCTTGCCAGCCTATCGACGAATGGCGGAACCGCCTGAAGGCGGACGCCCAGAGCATTCTCCATACGGCGCGATCGCTTACCGGCGTACCCTATATGTGGGGCGGCACGTCACCCAAGGGCGTGGATTGCAGCGGATTCGTGCGCACCACCCTCTACCTTCACGATATCATCATCCCCCGCAATGCGTCGCAGCAGGCACGCACCGGAGAGCGCCTTGAGATTGCCCCCGACTTTTCCAACCTCGTGCCGGGCGACCTGCTCTTCTTCGGCTCCCGGGGCGACGAGAGCCGTCCGGAGCGTGTGGTGCATGTGGCGTTCTATGTGGGCGACGGGCGTTTCATCCATTCCTCCGGCTTTGTCCGTGAGGCCAGCCTCCGCCCTGGCGACCCGGATTACGACGATTACAACCGCGGCCGGCTGCTCTTTGCCGCTCGCGTGTTGCCTTATATCAATCGGCAGGAGGGGCTTTTCACCACTCATCGACATCCCTTCTATCAATAACCTCAACCGACAAAATGACTGACCGACGACACTTCCTTCACACCGCAGCCGCTGCTTCCGCGGGGCTCATCCTAACCCCTCACGTTCATGGCATGCCCTTGCCGAAGGCCAACCGAAAGAGCAGTTCCAAGCGGATGAGCCTCACCTTCTTTCCTTATGAGCTGAAGATGCGCCATGTGTTCACCGTGGCCTCCTATTCCCGCAGCACTACGCCCGACATCCAGGTGGAACTCTCCTACGATGGGCTGACTGGCTACGGCGAAGCCTGCATGCCGCCTTATCTGGCACGCGAACTGGGCACGGTGGATTCCGTGATGCAGTTTCTTGCCCGTGTGGCAACGCGCATCGGAGATTTCTCCGACCCTTTCCAGATGGAAGAGATACTGGGCGAAATCGATCGTATGGACGATGGTAATGCTGCCGGCAAGGCGGCTGTGGACATCGCGCTGCACGATCTTGTGGGCAAGCTGATGGGGCAACCCTGGTATCGCATCTGGGGACTCAACCCCGCAAAGGCACCCGACACCACCTTCACCATCGGTATCGACACTCCCGAGGTGGTACGTGAGAAGACGCGTGAGTGTGCTGCTCGCTTCAATATACTGAAGGTAAAGGTGGGGCTCGACAGCGACCGGGACATGATACATGCCATCCGCAGTGTCACCACGCTGCCTTTGGCTGTCGATGCCAATCAGGGATGGAAGGACCGTCAACAAGCTATCGACATGATACACTGGCTGCATGAACAGGGCGTGGTGATGGTGGAACAGCCGATGCCCAAGACGCAACTCGACGACATTGCCTGGCTCACCGAACGCTCGCCAGTGCCCATCTTTGCCGACGAGAGCGTACAGCGCCTCTCGGACATCGCGCGTTTACAGGGTGCCTTCAGCGGCATTAACATTAAACTGATGAAGTGTACAGGCATGCGCGAGGCGTGGAAGATGGTGCAGGCCACCCGCGCCCTGGGCATGAAGGTGATGCTGGGATGCATGACCGAGACGTCGTGCGGCATATCGGCTGCCGCCCAGTTGTCACCCGCAGTGGACTTTGCCGACCTGGACGGCAACCTGCTCATCGCCAACGATCGCTTTCGGGGCGTTGAGGTGGTCAAGGGACGTCTGACACTGCCTGCCGGGGCGGGAATCGGGGTGACCCCTGTTTCCTGACTTCCGCAATACGGAGGGTCGCGAGACGTGAATGATAATTGTGAACCATGAACTTGTGTGTATGAACCATGAACTGTGTGTGAACTATGAATTACAATAAGATGAGAATTGCCGTCGCTGTGCTGGCGGTAGCCTGCGGTGCAATCGCCGGACAGGCAAAGGGAGACAAGTACACTTGGGAGACCGACTTGCAGCATCGTCTGCACTACGACTTCGGAAAGTCGCGGGACGAGGTGTTGCAGTACATTCGCCGGTATGTCCCCCGTGTCACAGATGCCCAGATGGGAGCCTGGGAGCAGTCTGGCGCATTGGAGCAGATGACGCTCGACGGCGAGAAACTCTACTTCAAGTTCGCGGGGCGCAACCTGTTCCGTATCGACCCGAAGTGCCGTCAGATTTGGGCAAAAGCACACCCCGAGGAGAACGAACTCTCCGATAAGGACATCACCTGCATGCGCAATATCCCGCAGATATTGCGTGATGCACCGCTGGACGCTCGGCACACGGCTCAGGCTCGTCGCATGCGTGTCACCTATACACTAACCGTGCGCCCCGATGCTGTTCCCGAGGGGCAGACGATACGTTGCTGGCTCCCGTTCCCGCGCCGCGATGAAACGCGGCAGACCGACGTGGAACTGATCTCGGCCAGCGAGGCGAAATACATTTTGGCAAAGCCCGATGCCCCTCACAGCACGCTCTACATGGAGCGCAAGGCCGAGGCGGGACGTCCCACGGTGTTCAGTGAAACATTTGAATACACCAGCCGCGGTGCCTGGTTCGACCTTCGTCAGGCTCGCCCCTACGATACAGGAAGCAAGCTGTACAAGACGTTCACCGCCGAACGCGACCGCCATATCTGCTTCACTCCTGAGTTGCGGACGTTGGCAGACAGCCTTTCCGCCGGTGCTTCAGACCCCGTTGAGAAGGCCCGCCGTTTCTTCCTCTACATCGATGCCAATATACCGTGGGCCTCGGCACGCGAGTACTCCACCATCGAGAACATCCCCATGTATGTATGGAAGAACCGTCATGGAGACTGTGGTCAGAAGTCGTTGCT
>Ga0310695_10015694_pt1 | contig 10046 bp, 8 predicted proteins | sample RumenRJG_04DNA_FD_203882 | JGI IMG/M metagenome (GOLD analysis project Ga0310695, IMG submission 203882) | Bovine rumen microbial communities from Lethbridge, Alberta, Canada - RJG_04 (v2) (version 2) | ecosystem: Host-associated > Mammals > Digestive system > Stomach > Rumen | place: Canada... | reverse complement strand
ATTTCATCGCGTGACAAGACGCGGGTCGCATCGAGGTCATCTGCATTGGGACCCTTACGGACCGGTGTTTCCTGGGCTTTCGGCGCTTCTTTATAGACGATCTTGCCATTGCGGCGGACAGCTTCTCCTTTGGTCGTGACAAAAGCCGTTTCTTCCGGATGTTCCCGCCGTTCGCCTATGGTCATTTTCGGGACTTTCGGCAAGGGGGCTGTTTCTTCGTCGTCCGCTTCCTTCGGTAATTGTCTGGCATGCTTAACTGTTGCCGGGCTGCGGTGCTGGACCCTGCGCATCGGCTGCGGCTCGCTATCGTAGCGCGTCTTCGTCTTCGTGTTCCCCTTTTTCTCCGTTTGGGGACTACTCTCGGAGTGTCCTCCGCCGGAATACATAATATAACAAATTACAAAAAAGACGATTGCTATGCCCGCTATGATAGCGTACGGCAAAAAGTTTGTCATGTCATCCTCTCCTCTATTTTATCAAACTTCTTTCCCCATTGTAGCATAAGATGACGTCATGAGCTACTACCTATTGCCGATTAATTGACGCTTTCGTATAATAATGGAGTAAATTGTTTTTTTGTCCATCAAAGGAGTCTTTTTCATGGAAAAATATAAAGCCATCGTCTTCGATATGGACGGTACTGTCCTGGATACGCTGGACGAATTGACGAAAAGCCTGAACTACGTTTTCGCCCGCCATGGCCTGCCTTCTATGACGCAAAAGGCCATCCGGCCCTGCCTGGGCTTTGGCTATGACGGCTTCATCGACAAGGCCGCTCCGCAGGCGCCGGAAGCCCTGCGGCGGACGATGACAAAGGAATTTATCGCCTATTACAGCGCCCGTTGCCAGACGACGACCTTCCCCTACCCCGGCATCCCCCAGGTCCTGGGACGGCTGAAGGCAGCCGGCTACCACATGGCCATCGTCTCCAATAAGGGCCAGGGCGCCGTCTCCGAACTGCACGACGAATACTTCAAGGATTTCGTCGACTTCTCTCTGGGCGAAACGCCGATGTACCGCAAAAAGCCGGCGCCGGACATGGTCTGGGAAGCCCTGAAACGCCTGGGCTGTGCCAAAGAAGACGCCATCTACGTCGGCGACTCGGAAGTCGATAAACAGACCGCCGACAACGCCGGCCTCGACGCCGCCCTCGTCACCTGGGGCTTCCGCGACCGGGACTTCCTGAAATCCCTCCAGCCGACGTACCTCATCGACACGCGGGAAGAACTGGGGGCTCTCTTCGGAGTGTGAGGCCTCGTGGTTCGTGGTTCGTGGCTCGTGGTTCGTAGGGGCCGTCCCAAAGGGCGGCCCGCCTGGGGTTAGGGGCTAGGGGCTAGTAAAAAAAGAGAACTGTCTTATGACAGTTCTCTTTTTTTATACGAACAACGAACCACGAATCACGAGCCACCAAACTACTTCATCACGTCGTTCTGGACGGAGGTGATGGCACTGGTCGTGGCATCGTCCAGTAAGGTCGAGTAGACTTGCTTTACTTCTTTTTTGGAATTTTCTGTCGTTGCCGTCGTATCCGTACCGGCTGTTTCTTCCATCTGTCCGGCTACCTGGACGATGGGAGCCTGACCGGCAATGGGAGCCGTTTCCAGGCGGACCCGTCCCGTACCGACGCGTTTGGCCAGTTCGGCCAGGGTGGCCTTGCTGACGGGATGGCGGACGGTGAGGACGATCTGTTCATGGACATAGTCCGGCAGGGCGCCGACGTAGTTCTGGACGCCTTCGTTGTCGACGACGCAGTGGATGGCCTTAGTCATGAGCTGGCTGTAATCGCTGTGGCTCAAGGCGGCGCGGCGGATCTGGACGGCCGACGTTTTAGCCACATCATCGCGGAGGCGCTGTTTCAAGTACTTGCTGGGAGCGCCCTTGATGCCCAGGACCAGGGTATCGCCATCCCAGTACATCGTACCGCTGCGGAAGTAAATCGGCACCGAGCCGTATTCGGCATTGATGGCCTTGATGACCTGCGATTCGACCTGGACATGGGACGTATAATCGCCATCGGAATGCATGAGCCGGTAAAATACCTGAGCCGCATCGGCCCGGGTCATGCCTTCTTTGGGCCGGAAATAATTGTCTGCCGGCACCATGATGTTCTTGCTGTGCAGGACGTCGATGGCTTTGGCATAGGCCGGAGCGATGGACGCGGCATCGGCGTAGGGCTTGACATCCTGATCCGGGTCGGCCAGGTGATTGTACTGCAAGTAGCGATACAGGACGCCGGCGAACTCTTCGCGGCTCACAGGCGCTTCGGGATGGAAATTCCCGTCTTCATAACCGGCCAGGATGCCTTGGGCGGCGACGCTGTTCATGGCGTCGCCCGCCGTTCCGGACGGCACATCACCATAGCTGGCAGCGCCGAGGGGTGCCAGGGGGATGTTGGCTGCCGAATTATAGAGCAGCTGGGCCAGGTCGCCGCGGGTCAGGACCCGGTCCGGTTCGAAGGAAGTCCCTGTAATGAAGGTCAGGCACTGTGCGTCATAGAGATAATCGACGGCAGCGCGGTCGGTCAGGCTGCCCAGGTCCGTATAAGGGGCATCGGCCGAAACGGCACTGACTGACAAGAGGGCAGCGGCTGCCAGAAAGGCAACGATTTTGTTCCGTACCATGAAAATCCTCCTCTGCTGCGATTACTGAATGACGATGCGAAGGGCACTGCCCAGGGCTTTATTGAGATTATTCTGCGTTTCTTTAGAAATGGAGCTGACTGTGAGGACGACCTTTTCATTGAGGTAATCCGGTTCCGTCGAAACGGTGGCGTTCGTCGCTTCCGTGGCCTTGTAAATCTTTTCGGCCTGAGCCATGAGGTTCTTATAATCGTCGTAGCTGTACGTCGATTTCTGGACGTAGACCGATTCAGCCGGGATATCCTTGTCGGCGGCAATGGCGTCGGCCAGTTTCTGCTTGTTCTTCGGATCCTTGACGCCGATGTGGAGCTTATCGCCCTGCCAGTACATGATGCCGTCAGCGGCAAAGGCCTTGACCGAACCATAGACGTCTTTGATGTCCTTGAAGGCCTTGGCTTCCAGGCCGTCCTGGCTCTGCGTCGTTTCCTTGACGCCCGTCAGGATGCGGTAGAGGACGTTGACGGCTTCCCCGCGGGTGACGTACTGTTTCGGGTTGAACATGTTGTAGTTACCGCCCTTCATATAGCCGGCAGCAGCCAAGGCATCGACGGCCTGGCGGGCCCAGCTGGAAATCTTGGCTTCGTCGGCATAAGGTGCAGCGCCTTCGAGGGTGCTCATGCCTTTATAGGTCATGTAGTTGTAGGCGATGACGGCAAATTCTTCACGGGTGATCTTCTGTTCCGGCTTGAACGTGCCGTTGCTGTAACCACTCATGATCTGTTTGTCGACCAGCGAGGCAATGGCCCGTTCAGACCAGCGGCCTTTGACGTCGCTGAAATTCGTCGTCTTGACTTTGGAATCTTCACCGATCATGTTGTTGATGATGGCCGCAGCGCCTTCACGGGTAATGTCTTCATTCGGGCGGAACTGGCCGTTGGTGCCGCTGATGTAGTGCTGGTTATAGAAATACTGGATGGCCGCTTTACCCCAATAATTGCTGATGTCCGTGATCCCGGTGGATGCGGCGAAAGCCGACGTGCCGAGAGCTGCCGTCATGGCCGTAATGACCATCAATTTTTTGTACTTATTCATGATTCATTCGCTCCTATCTATGTCAGTGTCGTAAAGGATACAGGGATTGCATACCTATGTTTTATCTTATTTATTTTATCACACCCCGCCCCATTAGGGAAGGCATATCGCCGCGAAAGGAAAGGCTCAGTACGTGTCGAAGATGGCCTGTATCTTGTCCCGGTCCGTCGTATGGGCCAGGGCCAGCTGCAAGAGGATCTTGGCCTTCTGCGGCGTCAGGGAATCAGCCGTAATCGTCCCGTCATAAGCCGGGACCGGCGTGACCATCCCTCCCAGGGCGCGGGCAGCGCGGACGACGACGAGCCCTTGTGCCATGAGGGACTGCAAGGCCTGCCAGACCGGTTCCGGCACTTTACCGTGACCGAGGCCGGCCAGGACCAGACCGGCCTTCCCCTGGGCCAGACGGCACACGTCATCGGCCGTAAGGCCTACATAGGTATAGGCGATGGCCACGGGCGGCAAGTCTTTGGGAGACGCCAAATCCGACGACCACGTATGCTTGCGCAGGGGCTGCTGGTACAGGTACGGCCGGCCGTCCTGCATGTAGCCCAGGCAGCCCATCTGGCGGCCTTTGAAAGTATCGGCATGGGTCGTATCGGTCTTTTCGACGAAGCGGGCGCTGTGAACGGTGCTGTTCATGACGATGACGACGCCGTATTTCCCCAATTCCGCCCAGGACGCCGCCTGGACGGCTTCCAACAGGTTCAACGGCCCGTCGGCACTGATGGCCGTCGAAGGCCGCATGGAGCCCGTCAGGACGACAGGCTTGATGGTGTGGACCGTGAGGTCGAGGAAATAGGCCGTTTCCTCCATGGTATCCGTGCCGTGGGTGATGACGATGCCGTCCACGTCTTCCCGGTCAGCCACTTCCTGTACCCGGCTGGCCAGGGACTGCCATAAGGCTTCGGTCATGTCCGAACTGTCGATATTGCAGAACTGCTCGCCTTCTACATCGGCATACTCAGCCAGTTCCGGTACGGCGGCCAGCAATTCGCCGACCGATGTCTGCCCGGCAGCATACCCCGTCAAATCGTCGGCAGACGCAGCCTTGCCGGCAATGGTCCCGCCGCAGGCCAATACATAGATCTTCTTTTTTTCCATTCTCCTAGCTCCCCTCTGCAATGATATTTCGCATGGCTCTACTTTACCACAAATGGGGGGCTAGTGGCTAGTGGTTCGTGGCTCGTGGTTCGTGGTTAGCGGCGGGTGGCTGATGCTGCCGGATATGGGGACGATGCCCCTGTAGTCCGGTCTGGGAAATCACACATATTCTGGAGCGGGCCGCCCTTTGGGACGGCCCCTACGAAATCGCATACAGGCGATGAAAAAGAACGCAGGCTACAAAAAAATCACGGCCGGCGGCTAGCTTCAAGGGCAAGAAAAAGGCCCGGCCAGGGGAGAGGGCGGGTCTTTTTCTGTCGATATATAGAATGCGTCAGTGTTCAATAGTGGAATGAGCTCCTTCGTGAAGGGCCGGAGCCTGAGCCGGTTCTTCAGCCGCCGCGGAAACGGGAGCCGTCAGGGTACCTTTCTGGGCTTTGGTGATGATGCTGTGCTTATAGCCATAACCAAAGTAGATGACCAGGCCGATGGCCAGCCATACGATGAAGCGGATCTGCGTAATCGTCGGCAGCATGACGACCAGGACGCCGCAGAAGAGGATCGCCAAAATCGGAATGAGCGGAACCAAGGGGCAGCGGAACGGACGGACGCGGTCCGGTGCCTTCTTGCGAAGGATGATGACCGACGCCGAGACGATGATGAAAGCCCCTAACGTGCCGATATTGACCATTTCGGCGACGACGCCGATAGGAACGAGGCCGGCCAGGATGGACGATACGACGGCGACTAACAAGGAACTGCGGACCGGCGTCTTGGTCTTCTGGTTGATATGGCCGAAGAAGCGCGGCAGCAGGCCGTCACGGGACATGACGAAGAGGATACGGCTCTGGCCGAGGCACATGACCAGGAGAACCGACGTGAGGCCGCAGATAGCGCCGACCGATACGGCAGCGGCACCCCAATGATAACCGACGAGCTGCAGAGCATAGGCAACGGGAGCGGCCGTCGTCTTGAACTGCAAGTACGGGACCATGCCGGTCAGGATAGCCGATACGGCAATGTACAAGACCGTGCAGATGACCAGCGATAAGATGATGCCGCGAGGCAAATCTTTCTGCGGATTCTTGACTTCTTCAGCTGCCGTCGAAACGGCGTCGAAGCCGATGTAAGCAAAGAAGATGACCGAAGCGCCGGTGAAGACACCGGACCAGCCATAGGGCATGAAAGGCGTCCAGTTAGCCGGGTCGACATGGCTGACGCCGAGGGCGATGAACAGGCCGACGACAGCCAGCTTGATGACGACGATGATGTCATTGACCAGGGAGCTCTGAGTAATGCCCTTCATATTGATCAAAGTGATGATCCAGATAATGGCCATGGCCGGCAAATTGATGAGGCCCCCTTCTTCCGGTGCCGTAATGAACTCTTTCGGCAAGGCCAGGCCCAGATTCGTCAGGATATTGCCGAAATAGCCGGACCAGCCGATGGAAACGGCGCTCAGCGCCAGGGTATATTCCAAAATCAAATCCCAGCCGATGACCCAGGCCCAAAATTCGCCTAAAGCAACGTAACCGTAGGTGTAAGCACTGCCGGCTACAGGAATCATGGCTGCAAATTCAGAATAACAAAGCGCGGCACAGCCACAGGCCAGGGCTGCGATGACGAAGGAAATGACCAGGGCCGGCCCGGAAAAATTAGCCGCTGCAATCCCGGTCAGGACGAAAATCCCCGTGCCGACGATACAGCCGATGCCCAACATAGTCAGGCCGAACGTCCCCAGGACGCGGTTCATGCCGCCGTCTTGTTTCGTTTCCGATAGGAACTGATTGATGCTTTTTGTTCGGAAAATATTCTTTGACATACCTATCCCCCCTGTTATACATCCCCTGATACATGAATGATAACCATAAAAAATAGGAAACCGCAAGGACGGGAGAAAATCATTTCTATCGTAACGATGAATGATTTCTTACTTTCCGCGTCCTTGCGGTTTCTTGTTTATACGTATATTATACTCACTTTTTAAATTTTGTAAAGTATTTTGCCGTAATTCATTTAATTATTTTTAGAAGAAAAGGTTTTACTTCTTGTCATTTTAAAGTATTTTCTTTTTTCCCTTAATGTAACTCTGCCTGGAGCCAGTTGACGGCATCGCCCATCATATTGGTCGTGACGAAATGGCCGAGGTCATCGTAAACGATGGACTGGGTCTTGACGTCATCGCGCTGGGCCAGTTTTTCCAGATAGAGTTCCTGGGCAGCCCCATCGACGACATCGTCGGCGCCGCCGCGGAGGGACAAGAGGGACCGGCCGCTGAGACGGTCCATGTGGGTATAGGGATCCATGGCAGCGAACTGCATCTGGATGAAGCGGTAGGCCCGGGGCTTTTCAATGTGCAGGGACGCACGGAAGCGCCGTTCCGATTCATCCCACCAACCGGAACCGTTCATGACGACAGCCGTCTTAAATTCCTTGAACAAGCTCATGGCGCCGAGAGCCGTGAAGCCGCCCATGGAATGTCCCATGACGGCAATGGGTGTATCGGGCCAGTTTTCCTGGATATATTCCAGCATGAGCGGGACTTCCGTCATGTTCTGGAAAATGGTCTGCCAGAAATCGGGGTATACAATTTTCGATTCATAGTCCAGCGTGCCGCGGCAGCCATGGTTGACGGCGTCGGGAATGACGACATCGTAGCCATACGAGGCCAGGATGCGGCCGCGGACGGCCTGAAATTCTTTCTGCGACGACCAGCCATGATAGAACAAGACGACGCCTTTCGCTTTTTCCCCAGACGTGATGACCAGTCCGGGGATACCCTTGATACCTACTTCTTTTTCTTGAATCATTTGTGATAAATCCTCTCTATTTTTTAATTGACCGCTGACGGTGAGCCAACGGTTCCTGCCATATTTCGGACCAGACAAAGCCGGCGTAGAGCTCCCGCGCCTGTGGCGTCAGCTGGCTCCAGGCCGCCGGGCGGACGCGCTGGGGCACGGATACGGGCGATACCGCAGCCGGACGGGCCGGCATCGCGGCTGGCACGCTGGGCGCCTGCACCGGAGCGGCCGTTTCTGTCATCGAATCCTCCCGGTCCGCTTCTTCTGCGGATTCGGCCGGAGCCGGCGTCCTGGCCGGTGCCGGCTTACGCCGCGGCGGTATAGGAATAGGGCCTTTCCGTTTGGCATAGTGCCGGCGGCGGCGCAAGATGTCGGGCAAGGCCGCCATCAGGACAAAGGCCACGATGAGCCATAGCATATCCATGGACCTCACCTACTTTCCGGCCGGATCCCGGTCGTCGTGATGACTGTCCTGCCCGGTCGGGACCGACTGGGTCTTGGGGACGGCATTCCGCATCTCCGTATCGGCCATGATATTCTTCATATTATAATAGTCCATGACGCCCAACTTGCCTTCGCGCAGGGCCTGGGCCAGGGCCAGGGGGACTTCGGCCTGGGCTTCGACGACTTTGGCCTGCATTTCCTGGGTATAAGCCTGCATTTCCTGCTCTTTGGCGACAGCCATGGCCCGCCGTTCTTCGGCCTTGGCCTGGGCGATCTGCTTGTCCGCTTCGGCCTGGTCGGTCTGCAATCGGGCGCCGATGTTGCGGCCTACGTCGACATCGGCAATGTCGATGGACAAGATTTCAAAAGCCGTCCCGGCGTCGAGGCCCTTGCTGAGGACGGTCTTACTGATTTCGTCAGGATTCTCCAGGACCTGCGAATGGTCCCTTGCCGAGCCGACGCTGGTGACGATGCCTTCGCCGACGCGGGCGATGACCGTCGCTTCACCGGCACCGCCGACGAGGCGGTCGATGTTGGCGCGGACCGTGACCCGGGCCCGGACCTTCAGTTCGATGCCGTTCTGGGCGACAGCCGAGATGAACGGCGTTTCGATGACTTTCGGATTGACGCTCATCTGGACGGCTTCCAGGACGTCGCGGCCGGCCAGGTCGATGGCGCAGGCCCGTTCAAAGGTCAGGGACATCGTCGCCCGATGGGCCGCGATGAGGGCGTCGACGACGCGGTCGACGTCACCGCCGGCCAGGTAATGGGCTTCCAGCTGATTGACGTTGACATCGAGGCCGGCTTTATTGGCCTTGACCAGGGGCAGGATGATCTTGGACGGGATGACCCGGCGCAGGCGCATGCCGATGAGATTGACGATGCCTACGGAGACGCCGGCTGCCATGGCCGAGATCCACAAGCCGATGGGCACGAAGTGCAGGAACAAGGATACGACGATGACAGCGGCGGCGATGATGATGATCGGTACGGCTAAAAAGGATACGATAGACATAAGATACCTCCTTCTCAGGGTTTGGGATGGCGTTCCGGTTCCGGTTCGACGACGACGCGGCTGCCTTCGACTTTGACGACGCGGACGATGACATCGCGGCCGATGAAAGTCCCATTGGCCACGGCGTCGACCCGTTCTTTGCCGATGCGGATCGTGCCGGACGGACGCAGGATAGTAATGGTCTTGCCCCGTTCATAGAGATATTTGCTGTAGTCGGCCTGGGCCGTATATCCCTTTTCTTTCGTCGAACGGTTCTTGAGGGTCAATTTTTCAAAGAGCCGGCTCTTGGGCAGGTGCTTGCCAACAATATAAAACAATATAATGGCCAGGACCGTCCCGCCGGCCAGGATGTAGACGGCTTCATACGTCGCCCCGAGCATGAAGAACAGGCTGCCGAACAAGAGGACGACGCCGGCCAGGCCGAAGATACCGACGCCGGGCGACGCCAGTTCCAGGCCGATGCAGAGCAGGCTGACGAGAAAGGCGGCGACGATTTTCAGGCCGTCTGCCAGGGACTCGTTGCCCGACAGGAGCAGCAGGCCGCCGAAGACAAAGGCCGTAGCGATGCCGGCGCCGATGCCGGCCATCTTGATTTCTGCCAGCAAGGCAGCGATGATCAAGGCGACGAAGATGGTCCGGACATAGGGATTCTGCAAGATGCCGACGACGTCGTCGCGCCAATCCTTATCGACGTACGTCAATGGCGCATCGCCCAGGCTGTACAGGGCCAGGGCTTCGGACAGCGTATCGGCTGAGCCATCGGACACGTTCAGTTCCCTGGCCTGGCCGTCAGATAAGGCCAATATCTTGCCCGGTTCGGCATAATCGGGATAGCCCTGGGATTTGTCGACCATGGCTTCGGCGACACCGGGATTATGGCCATTCTGGGCGGCTGTCGCGCTGAACTCGGCCTTTAAGGCGGCGATGTTCTTTTCCGTGTTGGGAATCGGTTCGGCCGCGCCGATACTGCTGCCCGGCGCCATGATGATATGGCGGCACGACAAAGCGATGAGA
>Ga0310695_10015691_pt1 | contig 10047 bp, 5 predicted proteins | sample RumenRJG_04DNA_FD_203882 | JGI IMG/M metagenome (GOLD analysis project Ga0310695, IMG submission 203882) | Bovine rumen microbial communities from Lethbridge, Alberta, Canada - RJG_04 (v2) (version 2) | ecosystem: Host-associated > Mammals > Digestive system > Stomach > Rumen | place: Canada... | reverse complement strand
TTTGTATTATTATTATTATTATTATTATTATTAATATTATTTGATATATCACTTTTATCATTTATTGAATCTGGAAATTTTGTATTTATCATTGATTTATTATTTGAATATTGATTATTAAATAAATGTATATTTCCACCTCCTTTTTTTTTTATAAATTGTTCTAAAATTAATTTATCCATTTTCCCCATTTCATTTAAATTTTCTAATTGTTCTAAATTTTGAATATTGATATTTTTTCCATATTTTTTTTTTAATTTAATATAAGTTATATAATCATCTTTATTAAAATTATTAATTTTATAATTTGTAAAATTACTTGAATTATTATAATTATCATTATATCTTGTTTCAATAGTATCATAAGAATTTTGCCTTTTAAGTTCTAATTTTTTCCTTTCTTCTTGAACATAATTTATAATTTTATCTTGAGTTTTTTTTACTTCCCTTTGTAATAAATTAACAACATTTTCAACAGAAATTTTTTTATTGAATTTATCTCTAATTTCAATTTGATGATATATTTTAAATAAAATATAATCAAAGTAAATATTATGAATTACTAATTCATTTTTTTCATAATCAAATTTCTTTTTTTTTGTAATTATATCAACAATTTTTTTTGCACTAGTTTCAATATAAGAATTAGGAATATTATCTAATTCCATTAAGAATTCTAATTGTTTTTCAAAATTTATTTCATTTAATTTTTTTTTTAATTTATTTTTAGCTTTTAATTTCTCAATTAAATAATTTTCATCATTATCAGAATCATTTTCAGAATTATAAATTTTATCAAAATAATCTTCATTAATATCTTCTTGTTTTAAAAATCTTAAATATTTAATACTTAATAAATAATCTTTTTGATTATATTTTCTTTTTGTTTTTGCATTTTTATCTGTTTTAATAGGAGGTTCTGAATAAAAATATCTTGTTTTATTATTCCTATATAATGATGTTGTACTATTCATAAACATTGGAATTTCAATTTGTCTATTTTTAAAAGAGTTTTTTATAATTTTATTATTTATTTTAGGAAAAATTTCTTCTTTATTTATAAATTTATAATTATGATTTCTATTTATTTTCCTTTGATAACTATCTATAAGTGAATCTACATCATTTGGATATATTGCTTTTAAATTCTTCATTTTTGAATTTATGATTTTTTATTTTTATAAATTTATATAATTTAATTTTTTATTGTTTTAATATATTATTATAAGAAAAAAATATACTATATTATTAAATTATAAAAAAAAGAATTTTTAAATAATTAAACAACCATTTTCATCAACTTTCATTATTTCATATAATTCATTTTCATCAATTTTTTTATTTTTTTTCTTTTTGTTTCCTTCATTATTTTTTTCAGTATTAATTATTAAATCTAAATATGGAAAACAAACAGTTTTAATTGCATCATTAAATAAATTATCAATATTAATATTTAATAATGAACTAGTAATATAATAACCACAAATATTTTTTCCACTTTTATTTCTTTGCAAATTAATAAATTCATTTATTTCAATTCCAGTAACAGTTTTTTCATTATCTTTTTTATAAATTTTTAAAGAATCTATTAATGAATTTGAAATTAAATCAAATTTACATTCTACAATAAATATAGGAATTTTTTCATTAATTTCATTAATATTATTTATATATTTATCAATAAAAGTTTCACTTATATTTCCATTAATATTTATATTATAACATAAAAAAATTATATGAGATTCAGAAATTATTTCATTAAAAATTGATGAATTTAATTGATCATTATTTAATTCTGTTATTACTAAATTTACATTAAAACCATTTATTATTATTTTTTTTGCATACATATTTATTATTGTATCCTCATTTTCAGATGAAAAACTTTTGTTTAAATAACAATTTATTAAAGATGTTTTTCCACATTTTTCTTCTCCAAAAATTGTGATTCTTATTGTTAATGAATTTTTATTTGGATTTTCATTTTGTTCTTCATTTATTTTTTCACATAAATTCTTAATTTCTGTATTTAATATTAAACTTTTTTCATTATTCATAAAATAAAAATAATAATTAAATTTATTATCTCATTTTTTTTATTTTTAAATAAATATTTTTATAGAATTTAATATAAAAATTTTCTTGAATTAATAAAATTAAATACAATAATAAATAAATTATTTGGCAAAATTTTCAATAAGAATATTATAATTATTCAATAAATTCATAATTCTTTTTTTAATAAATTCCATTTTAATAATAGAATTTTGATTATTAATATTAGAATAACTTTTAATAGATTTATCAAAAGAAGGGATCTTTCTATTTTTAACTAATTTAAATTTAGTATTAATATCAAAATTATTTTCATCAGAGTTAAATAATGTAATATTTTTTTCAAATGATTTTTTAATTTCTGTTTTTCTATTTTGTTCTGAATTAATTTTTGATTCATTTTTAATTGTTGAATTAATAGAATTAAAATCATGAAATGAATTAAATTTAACTTTTGTATTTTGAATTAATATTGATTTTTTTTTATTTCTTGGAATATATTCTTCATATTTTCTTTTTAATTCATTATTTTCTTGTTTTAAATTTATTATTTCTTTTTGTAATATTTCAAGTTGTAATTTAAGTTCTTTATTTTCTTTTTCATAATCTTTTTGTTTAATTTCTATTATTTGATTATTATTATTATTATTATTATCATTATTTTCTAAATTTTCAACTAAATATTTTCCAAAAGAATATGATTTCTTATTTAAAATATGTTTTGATGAAGATGGTCTTAATAAAGGAAATTTTTTATTTTGAGAATTTGAATTTTTACTTTCGTTAAATACTTTAATTTTTAATTTAATTTTATTTGATAATATTCTATTAGTAAATAAATCCATATTCTTTACAAATTAATATTAAAAAACTAATTAAAAATCAATAATCAAAATTCTATTTTTTAAAACAATAAAATCAAAAAAACAAAAAATAAAAAAAATTAATAAAAAAAAAAAAAAATTAAAATTTACTTTTTTTCTCATCATCAGAATAAATAACAACTTTCATTCTATTAATAATAGGAAGTTTCATTTCATCTTCATTAAATTTAATTCCTTTTTTTCCTTTCATAATATCAAACATTTTATTACTTTTAGAAACTTCAACAACTTCATCTTTCCTATTTTCATAAGGTAAATTTTCAATAATAAATTTAACTTTACTCATAAGAGGAGGAATATAATCTTTTAATTTTAATTTATTTTTATCTTCATTTTCTTTTTTTTTAGTAAATGATTTTGAAATAGAAGAATTTCTTTTAAAACTTGATTCAACTGAAGTTTTACTTTTTAATTTTCTTTTTGTATTTTGACTTATAATTGGTTCTCCTGGTATAAATTCATTATCTTTTATTATTATTTTTGGTATTATAATTGACCATTTGAAAAAATCTTCTTCTTTAGAAAATTCATTTTGTATATCATATGGAATAAAATAACATTTTTTCTCATCTTTTCCATGTTCTATTTCTGTTGTTATTATTCTAGATTCTTTTATTTCTATTTTTATTATTATATTTGGAGAATTACCTAAAAATTCTATTTCTTTTTTATCATTTTTTTCCTCATTTTCATTAAAATATTCTCCTATATTAAATTTTTTTACATCATTTACCCAATTTTCAACATTGAAATGATCTAATTCTTCATAATTATAATTTACAGTGTTTTCTTCGTAATAAATATCTAAAAATTTTATAAAGAATAAAACTTTATTTAAATATTTTTCTATTTTAAAAAATTTTATCATTTGATCAAAATTAAAATGAATAATATATTTATCTATCCAAGAATGATTATGATTAATTATTGTTACATAAGCATAAATTGGTTTAAAAACTAATAAAGAATTTATTCTTTTTTCATTTGTATAAAGATTTGATAATTCCCAATTATTAAAAGAGTAAAATTTTGTTTTTGGAGGTTTTAAATAATATTGAACAAAATTAATTGGAATATGAGATGCTAAATTTTCTAATAAAATTCTAAATCTTTTAAAACTTGCTAAATAATTTACTATATAAAAATCCCAATTTTCAAAATTTTTTTCCATAATAAAAAATAATAATTTATAATCTAAAAATTGTTGAATTTTAATTGAATTTGATGGTATTGTAAAATTAATTATTGGAAGATTAATAAGAACTTTAAATATTTTTCCAATTGGAGTTGACCAATAAAATTGAAAAGAATTATATTTTAAAAAATTAGAACTTTTCATTATATAAGGATAAATATTATAAGTTTTTTTTTTATAATCATCAATTTCATCCATTAAAATTATATTATTTGTAGTATTAACTTGATTAATATTTTGATTATTTGTTTTTTGATTTTGAGGTTCAGTTAAATAAAATTCATTTTCTTTTTGTTCATTTATTATTTCTTCTAAACTATTATTTAATTTATCTTTTTGTATTTCTTCAATATCATTTATTACATCTTCACTTTTATTATCAGTAAAATTTTCATTATTTCTTAAATAAACATTAATATTATCATAATTTAATTCTGCTTTTTCATATTTTTCATCAAATTGAATAAAAGAACTTAAAATTTTTTTAAAAATTTCTTCTCCTTTAATATAAAAAATAGGTAATAAAGAAAAAGGTAAAGTCACATCAAATTTATTATTTGATAATTCATCTTCAAAAGTAATATTAAAAGAATTAATACTAATATTCATTTTTTTTTTATTTTTCCAAAATAAATAATCACATTCAATAAAATTATTTTCATTAATATTAATTTCATTTTTTAATTCTTCAACTTTTTCATTAATAAAACTTAAATAATTATCATTATCAAAAATTTCTTTTTCATCATAAATCAAATCACAATATTTTTTTCCAAAAAAAATATCTCTTAAAAAACCTTCAAACGCATTTCCAATAAAACCAAACTTTATATATTTTTGTCTAATAATAAAAGGATCAATGGCTAAAATTTCTTTTAAATTCATTTGATTTAAATATAAATTCCTAATATTTATTTTTGAGGAAGGAGCAACTTTTTTTAAAAGTTCTCCTTTTTCATTATATAAAGGACATAATTTTGGTATATTATTTGATCTAATATGAGCTTTACGAATTGTTTTATAATCTTCATCTTTTGTTATTTCTTCTGAAATTGAGTGATTTACTGAATTTGGAGATGTTAATAAAGGAAGTTGGTCTAAGTAAAAATTGTCGTTTTGATTTATATAATAGTTGTTGTAGTTTCTTGTACTTTGTATTACGTTTTTTGTTAATTTTAATATTGAATCTATGTTTCTTTCTTTTTTATCAGTTTTCATTTTTTTTTTTTTTTTTTTTTTTTTTAATTTTTTTTTTTATTTTTTTTTTTAAATTTTAAGTTTTAAAAAAATTATTTAATTTTTTTTTTAAATTTTAAATTTGTAATTTTAATATTTGGAATCAGTATATAAAAGAGAATGTTATTTGTATTAGAAATTATGAAAAAGTTTATAAAGTAAAAAATAATGAAACAGGAAATTATTTTGTATTATATGAAATTGACAAAAAGAAATATAAAATGTATTTCAATCAATCTTTAAATCAAGAGAATTATATAAAACAATTTCAATTAAAAAATACAATTCCAATAATTGAAAAAATAAATACAAATGAATTTTTTTATTTAATAACTGAATTTCCTTTAATAAACTTAGAAGATTATTTAAAAATAAGAAAAGAAAATATTTCAATAGAAGAAATAAGAGAAATATTACTTCAATTAAAACAATATTTTAAATTATTAAGAGAAAATAATTTCATATATAAAAATTTAAAATTATCAAATATAATTTTATTCTCAAATAAAATAGATAAAATTTCTTTTAATTTATTAGAATTTAATCTCAATTCTTCAATTGATGAAAATCAAAATAATAAACAATTAAAAAAAATAAATGATACTCAATTAACAAAATCACCAGAATTATTACAAAAAAAAAATCCAATAACTCAAAAAACAGATTTATGGAGTTTAGGAATAATAATTTATTATTTATTATTTAGAGAATATCCTTATAATGGGAAAACAGAAGTTGAATTATTTGAAGATATAATTTCAAAAAAAAAATTAAAAATAACAAATAATATTTTATTAGATGATTTAATTTCAAAAATGTTAATTTTTAATGATAATGAAAGAATATCATGGAATGAATATTTTAATCATAATTTTTTTAAAATAAAAAAAATAATAAAACCAATTTTACCAAAATTTAATTTTATTTGTAATACTCATTCAAAAATAATTGGAGCTTATTGTAAAAATTGTAAAGAAAATATATGTGAAGATTGTATTAATAATCATAATCCTTTATTTCATGAAATTATTTCTTTTTCTGAAATTGGTTTATCAAATATTGAATTTAATAAAATAGATTTTTATTTAAATGAAATTAATAAAAATATGAATAAATTAAATGAAATAAAAAATAATATAGAATTATTTTTTAATAAAATGAAACTTGTAAAAATAAATACAAATATTTATGAAAATAATTATAAAAATAATTTTAAAAATTACTTTATTCAATGTTTAAATGTAATAAAAGAAAATACAAAAATAGAAGGAAATTTTAATGGAATAGAAATATTAAATAATTATCATTCATTTGCAAATAAAACTCAATTAAAATTATTAAATTTAACAAAAATAAAAACAATAATAGCACATAATGATAGTATTTTATATTTAACAATTTTCCCTTCAGGAAATTCAATTTCAGCATCAAAAGATAATTCAATTAAAATTTGGGATTCTTTTTTTAATTTAATACAAATAATAAAAAATGCACATGAAGGTTGGATTTTATCTTTAAATATTAAAGACGAAAAAATTTTTGCTTCATGTTCAATTGATAAAAATATTAAAATATGGAAAAAAGATAATGATGATAAATTTATTTTAAATGATATTATTAATAATGCACATAATAATGCAATTTCAAAAATACTTTTTTATAATCATTTAACTTTAATTTCTTGTTCTTATGATGGAAATATTAAATTTTGGAATAAAATAATGAATAATAAATTTTCTTGTATTCAAATTTTAACTCATTCAAATTGGATTAATTCAATGATTTTAATAAATGAAAAAAATTTATTAATTTCTTCTGGTTTAGATGGAACAAAAATTTGGAATTTAAAAAATTTACAATGTATTAATTTTATTAAAAATGCTATTTGTCAATATATTGGAAATAATTTATGTTTAATTGATAATGGAAATAAAATTATTATTGGAGGTGGTAATGATAAAATTATTAAAATTTATTCTTTTAATGAAAATAAAATTATTAAAGAAATTGATAATGATTTTATTTGTTGGGGAATTTGTTATTTAAAGGAAAAAGGAGTTTTTTTAATTGTTGGAAAAAGTCATCATTTAAAAATTTATAGGGAAGATAATTTTGAATTAATACAAAATTTTAATGAATTTAATATTGATGATATATGTGGAATTACAGAATTAAAAAATGGTTTACTTGCAGTTTATTCTTTAGACAATACAATACAATTATATTCTTATTAATATAATTATTTAAATTCTGTTAAATTTTTTTAAATATATATGAATTTTTGTTATTGAAAAACGGATGTCTTTTTGTTATTAAATTCTTCCAACTTTTATATCTTTAATTTTATTGTTTGTTTTAATATTTAAAATTAAAATTTATATTTTTAAATTGAGGTAAAGTATTTATCATATTTTTTAGATTTATAAGAATAATATCTAAATTCAAAAATTTTATTTTTATTTTTTGTCTGTTAAAATTGAAATATATATATTTCCTTTTAATATTATTAAAATATATAGTATATATATAATTATTTGAATCTATTTTTGATCATTAATAAATATTTTAATTTCTTTATCCCATCAAATAAAAAAAATTTAATCATTATTATAATTATCCCAAAACACATTTAACATTCAATTTCCAAAATTCTAAAAAAAAAAAAAATAAAAAAAAAAAAAAAAAAAATTAAATAAAAAATTTTCATACTATAACATTAATAATCCTCAGTTCTATTTCTCCAAATAATAATAGCATTATCTGAGCTAGTAGAGCACAATCTCCCATCACTTAACTGAATTAAACAATACATCCCATGTCCATAATCACTTAAAACTTCATCTTCAATAAAAATATTATTTCCATTAACATTACTTTCCATTTTCCAAATCCTAATAGTTCTATCTTTAGAAGCACTAGCAATTCTTCCATCTTGTAATTGAATAATAGTATTAATATCACTTTGATGTCCTCTTAAAGTTTGAATAAAAGAAAAAGAATCATTTAAAGGTTTCCAAATATTAATATAATGATCTTTATTATTTCCAATTTCAGCTCCTCCAGAAACTAAATAATGATTTTTTAACTCACATAAACAATTAACTCTCCCAGTATGTTTTTTTAATAAACTTTTAAAAATAAAACTTTCATTAATAGTATCATTAATATTATCAAATTTTTTCCCAAAACCATAAAATTTAATAACACTTTCATCAGTACAATAAACAATTTGATTATCGAATAAATTTAATATTTTCATAATAGGTCTTTTCTCATCAATAATTTTTTGAAAGATAATAAATTCATTTGAATTTTCTTTCCAAATAATAATACTTAAATCAAGACTTCCACTAAGTATTCTAGAATCATTTAATAAAACCATATTAGTAACAGGTTTATTATGAGCAGTTAAACTTTGTCTTAAATCATAACCTCCTTTTTTATCATCAACCCATACTTTAATATTATTATCACTTGCAGAAGAAGATAAAATTCTTTCATCTTTTAATTGAAGTAAACATGTTACTGCACCACATAATTGTTTTATTATATTTTTATTATTGAAACCATTATCTCCTTCTTCCCATATTTTCATAGTATAATCATAACCTGCTGATATTATTTTTTGTTCTGAAGTTTCTATTATTGAACGAATTGTTTTATCATGAGCTTTTAATATTATATCTTCACATTTAAAACTTCTTGGTACATTATCATATGTAAAATTTATTGATAATGTTTTTTGACCATTTGATTTTGACATATTTTCAATATTTGATTTTATTTCTCCAAAATTTTTATTTATTGATTTATCATGATTTAAATTTGTATCCATAAATTCAAATGAAATATTATTTACATAACGTAGTAAATTTATATCATTTGATTCTTGAGAAATTTCTTTATCAAAATAATAATTTAAATAAAATAATTTTATTAATTTTAAACTTTTAACACATCTTGTTAATTCTTTTTTATACATTTCTTCATATTCTTTCTTAAAAGAAAAAAGTGATGCTGCACAATCATCAATTTGTTTTATAGTTTCATTAAATTCTTTTTCTGCAGTTTCTTTTACTTTTTTTCCCATAACTTCAAATTTTTTTTCGAATAATTCTTTATTTGGAATTTTTAAAGGTAATTCTGATATATTTCTCTTAATTAATTTTGATAATCTTTCACAAGGGAGAATTCTATGATTTGGATGATAGTCATTTGTACTTTTTACACATTTTAAACAAACATTTTGAAAACAATCAACACAATAATAATTTTTATAACTTGAAGGATGCATTGGACAAAATGGAATATTTAATATGTTATCTTTATTTTTTATTCTTTCTGTTTCTTTTTCTTTGTCAATTTGAGATTTTTTTTGTAATATTATTTCAAGTTCGTCAAAACTTCTTTTTAATAATCCATTTTCACATTTACATTTTATTGTTATTATTTCATTATTGTTTTGTAAATCTTTTAAATTATTACAAAATATTCTTCTGTATAAACATATATTACAAATTTTGTGTGAACAGGAAAAACGGAAAAAATCTGTTGTTGGATCATGACAATAGTCACAGTTTTCTAAAGAGTTTTCTGATTCTTCTGATTGCATTTTTTTATTTTTTTAAATATATTTTTATTTTTTTTTTTTGATGATTTTTTTTTTTTATTTTTTTT
>Ga0310695_10015690_pt1 | contig 10047 bp, 7 predicted proteins | sample RumenRJG_04DNA_FD_203882 | JGI IMG/M metagenome (GOLD analysis project Ga0310695, IMG submission 203882) | Bovine rumen microbial communities from Lethbridge, Alberta, Canada - RJG_04 (v2) (version 2) | ecosystem: Host-associated > Mammals > Digestive system > Stomach > Rumen | place: Canada... | reverse complement strand
GCCTTTACCTTGTCGTCGATATAACGCATATCATTTCCGGGTGAATTACCGGTTGCAAGCATGAATCTGAGCGCATCTGCACCATACTCATTGATGACTTCGAGCGGGTCTATGCCGTTGCCGAGTGACTTCGACATCTTACGTCCCTGGGAGTCACGTACAAGACCGTGAATGAGAACAGTATCAAACGGTACCTTGCCCATGTTTTCAAGTCCGCTGAACATCATTCTGATTACCCAGAAGAAGATGATGTCATAGCCTGTTACGAGTGTATTTGTAGGATAGAAATAGTCGAGGTCAGCTGTTTTTTCTGGCCAGCCAAGTGTCGAGAAAGGCCAGAGTGCTGAGCTGAACCATGTATCAAGTGTATCGGGGTCCTGACGCATCGGCTTTCCGCACTTCGGACATACTGCACTGTTTTCCTTTGTAACTACCATTTCGCCGCATTCGTCACAGTAAAATGCGGGTATCTGATGACCCCACCAAATCTGACGCGAAATGCACCAGTCACGGATATTATCGAGCCAGTGGAAGTATATCTTATCAAATCTTTCGGGAACAAATTTAGTATCACCGTTCTTTACAGCGTCTATAGCAGGCTGTGCGAGAGGCTTCATCTTTACGAACCACTGAGTCGATACCTTGGGTTCAACTGTTGTTCCGCATCTGTAGCAAGTGCCGACATTATGGTTGTATTCTTCTATTTTAACGAGTGCGCCTTCTTTTTCGAGGTCTTCGACAATTTTCTCTCTTGCTGTATATCTGTCCATACCTGCATATGCCGGATAGTCGTCAACTATGGTGGCATCGTCATTCATTACGTTGATAACAGGGAGATTATGGCGGAGACCGACTTCAAAATCGTTAGGGTCATGTGCAGGAGTGATCTTAACTACACCTGTTCCGAAATCCATTTCAACATAGTCGTCTGCGACAATTGGTATCTCGCGGTGAACAAGCGGTAAAATTACCATCTTGCCAACGAGGTCCTTGTAACGTTCGTCAGCAGGGTTTACTGCTACAGCTGTATCGCCAAGAAGTGTTTCAGGACGTGTTGTTGCGAGTTCAAGGTAGTTGTCACTGTCCTTTATCTTGTAGCGAAGATGCCAGAAGTGCCCTGCCTGGTCCTCATATGTAACCTCTGCATCCGAAAGTGAAGTCTTACATTTCGGACACCAGTTTATTATACGCTCGCCACGGTAAATAAGTCCTTTTTCGTAGTACTTTACGAATACTTCCTTTACTGCCTTTGAACAGCCTTCATCCATTGTGAATCGCTCACGTGACCAGTCGCATGATGAGCCGAGTTTTTTGAGCTGTTCTACGATACGTCCGCCGTACTGCTTTTTCCACTCCCATGCACGTTCCATGAAGCCTTCTCTTCCAAGGTCTTCTTTGGTTATTCCTTCCTTGCGCATAGCCTCAACTATCTTAGCTTCTGTAGCTATTGCGGCATGGTCTGTACCCGGAAGCCAGAGTGCACTGTATCCGCTCATTCTCTTCCAGCGGATAAGAATATCCTGAAGTGTCTCGTCAAGTGCGTGACCCATGTGAAGCTGTCCGGTTATATTCGGAGGCGGGATAACTATAGTGTAGGGTGTTTTTTTCGGGTCAGCTTCTGCACGGAAACAGCCCTTGTCGTTCCATGCAGCATAGATACGGTCCTCAAAGTCTTTAGGGTCGTAAGCTTTAGCAAGTTCTTTTGACATTGATATTACTCCTTTATTTTGAAATGTGCCGGTTCGCAGGATAAAAAAATCACCCCGAACCTTTATAAGGCTCAGGGCGAACTAAAGTCCGTGTTACCACCTGAATTCGGATATTGCTATCCGCACTCTGCGAGGTCATTCAACCTCTCCCTCTATAACGTGAGGACACGCCGCAGACTACTTGCTATACGCTTTCGCCGGCAGGACTCGGAAGCTACTTCTGCAATTCCTTAACACTGCCTTTCACCTACCGGCAGCTCTCTGAGTCAGGGTAATCACATACTCCTCTTCGTCATCGTCTTTCAAATATGCTTATATTATACATGATGTTCAGCGATTTGTCAAGTATGATTTTTTCAATTATTGCATCTGCGCCGTTGACATTTTCAGGTTTATAGTATATAATGTGTATATGTGACTATAAATGGAGGTGAGTATTATTGAAAAAATATCTTGGTCAGATCATATTTAATGTTGCTGCCGCCGGAGCGGGTGTTTTTCTGTTCGGTGCTACCGGTATTCTTGACAGCACCGTTCTGACGATTGCTTCTATTATTGCTCTGATGTCAGCTATCTGTGTAGGTAACTATCTTTTCATCAGCCAGGCAGAAGCAGGCAGAACTGTGTTTCAGCCTGAGTACATAATCACTCAGCAGACTTTCGATTCTCTCGGTGAGCCGGAAAGCTATATAGAGGTAATGAAAGACCTTAAAAACTATCCCCCGTGCCGTCAGGAAGCTGTACGTATGATCGATCAATGGGAAACCTTCAGGAAAAAGTCCGTCACACTTAATGCAATAAGCTACAGCGGCGGTGTATACGAGGTCGTTAATCAGGACGTTGAATCAGTAATGCTCAATAATATGATGCTCTTTATGAAGCGTGCGGCGATCATGCAGTCATCGTCAAAAGGTGAGGAGATGAATATTCATAAATCCTATCTGCGTGAACTTGTTGCCCGTAATGATAAGATACTAAGTGATTACACCAGTCTGCTTATTGAAGCTTCACAGCTTAATGGTGCTGACTCAGCCAATGCTGAGATCAAATCGCTTGATATGCTTATTCAGTCAATAAGAGACTACAGAAAAGAACTTGAAAGTGGTGATATTCAATGAAAAAATCAAAAATGCCTATCATTATCGCTATTGTCGGTGTTATCGCTACGATGATAATGATCATCGCTGTTATTAATATACCTAAAGGCAGTAAACAAAGCGGCGGTAAAATCCAAGCTATCAGCGAAAAAGATGCTGAAAAGTCAATGTCAAAACACCTCAGCAAGATAAAGATCAGCGGTGCCGAAAAGGTAAAGGGTACTGTCGATTACTCCGATAATGCGGCCTCAAATCTCCCGAACATCGATTCAAAGTATCCTCTTACTGTTCTTGGCTACGGAGATGTCGATATCGAGATTTTCTCTACATCTGAAAAAGCCGGAAAAGCTAATAACGGCTGGCTTAATGAGATCGCTGAGGAATTCAACCGAAGCGGTGCTAAACTCTCTGACGGAAGAACTGTTTCTGTTAGTGTGAGAAGTATTCCATCGGGTGCTTCTTCAGATTATATCTGCAATAATGTATATGTTCCTCAGGCTTATACTCCTTCTAATGAGCTTTTCGGTGCTCTCGCTATGCAAAATGGTGCTGACCTTGAGGTCGTTGTTCCGTCCCTTGTTTCTAATACTGCCGGTATTGCTCTCTCCAAGAGCGTTGATTCAGTTATTGAATCAAACTATGGCGAGATCAACTTTGAAAATGTAGTTTCGGCTGTTGTTGACGGAAAGATTCAGATGGGCTACACTTACCCCTATACTTCCGCAACCGGTCTTAATTTTCTTGTGAATTCACTCCAGTACTTCGACAGCAACGATATGCTCAGCGCAGATTCTATTGCGAAATTCCAGCAGCTTCAGAAGAGTATCCCCTTCGTATGCTACACTACTGATCAGATGGTCAATGCTATGCAGAGCGGTACTTTACAAGCTGGTGTTACTGAGTATCAGGCATATATAAACAGCCCTGTCCTCAAGTCTTCTTATGAGTTTGTTCCTTTCGGTTACAAGCACAGCAATCCGCTCTATAGTGTAGGTAAACTTGATCAGGCTCAGAAGTCCGCTCTCGACCTCTTTGTAGATTATGCTATGAGCGATGATTGTCAGAAAAAAGCTAAGGATTACGGATTTGACCCTGATGAAAGCTTCAACTATAATACAAAATCTATCAGCGGTGCTGATCTTATCAATGCTCAGCAGATCTGGAAACAGGAAAAAGATTCCGGTACTCCTACTATTGCTCTCTTTATTGCCGATGTATCGGGCAGTATGAATGGTGACCCAATCAACAGACTTAAACAGTCTCTCCTTGAAGCTTCAAAGAACATCAAAACGGACAACTATGTTGGTCTGCTTTCGTATAGTGATAATGTTAAGGTCAACCTCGATATTGAACAGTTCGACCTTGAACAGCGTTCTTACTTCGCTGGTGCTGTTGAAGGAATGAGAGCAGGCGGCAATACCGCTTCATATGACGCTCTGCTTGTTGGTATAGACATGATAAATAAGAAAAAAGCTGATTTGCCTGAAGCTAAAACTATGATATTCCTACTCAGTGACGGTATGTGTAACAAGGGTGTGCACTATGAAGAAACTGCTGAGCTTGTTGAACACTATGGAATACCGATCTATACTATCGGTTACAACGAAAATATCGATAAACTTAAAGAACTCTCTACTATTAATGAAGCTGTTTACATTGATGCGGACAGCGATGACGTTGTTTATGAGCTTTCAGCTCTGTTTAATGCACAGATGTAAAAAAATATGCGCCTGAAAGGTTTTTACCTCTCAGGCGCTTCTTTTATCAGTTTATGGTTCGCTTCCGCATATTCGAGAAGTGTTTGGTTTCCGTAATTCATCGTTCCGAATTTTTCAAGCCTGCATATTACTTTATTGCATTTTTTTATTATTTCCAGTGCTTTTTCGACATTTTTACCGCTTATTGGTTCAAATGCTCTCTCGGATACTATTTTCGCTGCAAGACTTTGTGCAACCGGATACTCTATATCGTTCTCATGTATGATCCCTGCTGCAAATGATATGCCTTTGCGCTGAAGGCTGCGGTATATTTCAATTCCGCTGCCTCCTCCGCCGATGACAAATACTTCCGGTTCTGCGTCCGTCACCGGTGCTTCTGCTGTGCCGAAAAAATTGATAAACGTTCCGCTTTCTATATTATAAAGCTCGCTTATATATCTTCCTGAAAATATCTCCTCAGGAATACCTACCCTGTCAGCTTTATTCCCCTTGATACATAGTATCTTGTCTGAAAAGCGCTGTACCAGGTCAAGTTCATGCAGGGTCGCAATTACGGCTATTTCTCTGCTTCTGACAAGTTCCTTTAATATCGAGAGAAGCCGGAGTTTATTATTAATATCAAGAAATGATGTCGGCTCGTCAAGTATTAGTATTCGCGGCTGCTGTGCAATTGCCCGTGCAAGCATTACCGTCTGACGCTGTCCGTCACTGATATATCGTACGTCGGTATCGGCTAAATGTGCGATACCGGTAAGTTCCATCGATTCATGTACTATTTTTCTGTCATTTGAAGAAAGAATACCAAGTCTTCCTGTATATGGGTATCGTCCTGTTCCTACAACGTCCTCACAGGTCATTTTTTCAGGCGATATCCTTTCAGTCAGACAGACAGACATCGTTTTTGCTATCTCATGATTACTCATTGATGACATCTCTCTGTTGCAAATATACACCTCACCTGTTATCAGTTGAAGCTGTGATGCGATACTCTTCAATACTGTTGATTTTCCTGCTCCATTAGGTCCGATAATGGTCAGTATCTCTCCGGGGTTAACTACTATATCAAGTCCGCTGACAACTATTTTCTTTCCGTATCCTACAGATATTGAATCAGTTTTAAGTACAGGTTCCATTCACACACCTCTTTTCCGGTCACGGCGACTTAGCATTGCCGCTATTACTACCGGTGCCCCAAAAACTGCTGTTACAGTACTTATACTCAGCTCAACCGGTGCAAACAGCATTCGTGCTATAAGGTCACTGAGCAGGCAGAAAACAGCTCCGCCTATGAATGAGGCAGGTATTATTACAATGGGTCTGGAGGTTCCAAATAGTGTTTTTATCAGATGTGGTACTGCTATGCCAACAAATGAGACGGGTCCTGCAAATGCAGTAACACAGGCTGATAATACACTTGAAAGGAGTATGAGCGCAAGTCGGAATAATTTCAGATTCACTCCCATATTTTGCGCATATCCTTCTCCGAGCTGGTACGCATTCAGCGGTTTGGATAATGCAAATGCTGCGGTGAATGAAGCAAGTACTACAAACGCTATTACTTTGATATCACTCTTACTGATTCCTGAAAAACTTCCCATTGACCAGTTGTGAAGGTTTACTATATTTGCATCATCTGCAAATGTGACTGCAAGTTCAGTTACTGCTGAACATATATATCCTATCATTACTCCTGCTATTATCAGCTGTGCCATGTTCTTAACTTTGCCCGACAGCAGAAGTATCGCTCCCATAGACATAATTGAACCTAAAAAGGCGGATGCTACCATTGCTGCCGAATTCATCAGTATTCCATTCTGCATTGTTATCATCATCGAAAGTGCAACGGTGAGTTTGGCTCCTGATGAGATTCCAAGTACATATGGTCCGGCAATAGGATTATTGAAGAAGCTTTGCAGTAAAAAACCCGATACTGCAAGTGCTCCTCCGAGAAGCGCAGCTGCGGCTGTCCTTGGAAGTCGTATGTCTTTTATGATTGTACGTGCGGCTGTATCTGTGCTATTGCCGGTTATAACTCCGAATACTTCTGCTGTCGTTATCTTTGTACTTCCGCTGATGAGTTCCATTATTGCAAAGAAAATCACAAGGATAATAAGTAACAAAAAACATATTGTCCATCTGAGTACTCGTTTTGGGTTCATCGTATCACCTCATTTAAGCTTATGCAGAAATGTCAGATTTGTTTGAGTATCTTTGCTGGTCAATACTTTGTTGAGGTCGAATATCATGTCGGCTGCTCCGGTAGTTTTCTGAAACATATTCTGTCCGGTACACCATACATCTCCATTCTTTACCGCCTTAAAATCTGCAAGTATATCCGATTTGCCGAGTAACTGGTCTATAGTGTCTATTTCGCCGTCAATGGTACTGTTATATATCAGTATATCAGCGTCATGCGCTATATCATAGAATGACTCAGCTTGAATATTCATGGTTGATAGTGCATTATCATCAACGTTCAGGTCATCAGCTGTAAATATATAACGCCCACCTGCTAATTCAATCATTTTTGAAACGTAGTCTCCGGGCTTTCTGATACTATAGTAACCGTTTGATGTTATATAGAAAAATGCTGCTGTTTTTTTCTCACTTTCGGGTATATCCTCTTCTGAAAGAGTATCGAATGCTTCAGTCTTTTCATTGAAGACCTTTTCCGCAGATTCGTAGTCACCGGTAAGTAGTCCGTATAGCTTTATCCATTCCATTCTCCCAAGCGGATGGGTTTCATAGCTTGAACGCTCTACGATAACCGGAATGTTGAATGACTCGATTTGTTCCTTCACCTCAGGAGTATGGTAAATCATGGTAGACTCTACCGCAAGTCCGCAATTCTCGGAAATCAAAGCCTCATAGTCGGGAGAACTGTACTTGCCGATATACTCTATTTCCCCTGAATCAACTGCTTCGTATATATTGGGTAAACTCCACCCTTGCGCTGCGGTAGATATCATCTTTACATCATCAAGTTTACCGATACCGTCAAAAAGGTCCATTGCGGAAGTTGCTGCTACATATATATTTTTGACCGGCTGCTTTATCACTTTCATGTCATTTGTGTTATCGGGTACACTGACGTTTTCAGGAACTATCAGGTATTTGTCATCTGATACTGTTACTATCGAGCAGCCGTTTTTACAGTAGTCCACGCTGAATTGATCTGCATATTTCAGCTCCATACTGCCTGTAATTTCAAGGTCAGACTCTATAGTGTCTTTACCGCATCCTGTAAGAAAGAGTAGTATCGCCGCTATGGAAAGAGATGTTAACCGGTTCATTTGCATTCTTTTATAGTTGCTGAGTCGAAATACAGCGTATAGTCTATCATATGAGGTTCACTCATTGCTGTGGTCTCGGCACTTATGGGCAATTTATAGTCAAATCCTGTCACTTTTATCTCAAATACTGAATGACCGTCAACTATTTCAGGAGTGAGGGTCTCGCCATTAATCTCCATTTTATCATACTTGTCACTGCTCCATACTAATTCTGCATATGCTGTACCTTCTTTGATAGTCAGCTTTGCAGGTGATGCTATTGATGCTTTTCCCGAACCGCCTTCAAGGTTTACTTCGACTGTATAGTCACCGTTTTCAAATCCAAGTTCTTCAGCGGTTTTGTATCTCTTCTCCTTGAATGCTTCTTCAGGCAGAGAGTCTGCACGGAAAACAAGTGTGCGTCCATACCATTCTCCTTTTTTTGCGCTTAATGCCGCACACTCTATCTCCTTGTCGAGGGCTTCTACCGGTACTTCAAAAACGGATTGTCCGCTTTCGTTTTCTGTATATGTAATCAATGATGATTCATCGGCACTTTCAGCTTCTTCTTCACTGCCCATGAATAGTGCGTCGTAAGATTTGCTGTTGATTATAACTTGTGCAGTCATTTTACCATCATTAATGTTAAGTATACATTCAGCTATCTTGAACATTGTCGAACTTGAATCTACTGATATATTGTACTGTCCGTCATTAAGTTTACCTGCACTTAATTCTGTCATTCCCTCATAACCTACTTCATTCTGAGGTGCTGTCGCGTGTTCAGTTGTCTCTTCGGCAGTTGCATCTTCGGTAGTCTCGGCTGATGATGGCTGTATACTGCTTTCTGTCGTCGTTGTTTCTGTACCGCATGAAGTAAGTGCAAGTGCGGTAAAAAGTGATAATACTATAATAGACTTTTTCATCGTTTTCTCCATATGCTTTTAGAATAAAAATATGCGGGCGAACACTGTTCGCCCGTGTCTATGTTTTTACTTTATTGAATCTATTGCCTTCTGAGCGTGCTCTACGTAAAGTTTTCTGATTTCTTCGTTTTCACCAAGTCCTCTGATAAGGCACTCTACATCATATCCCTCGTTAAGGAACACTGATTTCCATGAGTCTTCGTCATCGCCTGCCATGTCATTATTTGCATGGTCACCTGCAACTACCATGAGAGGTTCAAGTACAACCTTCTCATATCCGCCTGCTTTAACTTTTTCAAGTACGTCCTCAATAGAAGGTTCTGCTTCTACTGTTCCGACAAAATAATTCTTGTGTCCGTCAGCTGTGAGCATATCCTGCATTTTTGAATAGACACTGTTTGAGTCTGCTTCTGTACCGTGTCCCATGAAGCATATTGCTGTCTTTCCGTCGTCATAATCCTTAGTCCAGTCAACAATTGCATTCTCTACACGCTTGAAATCGTCCTCACTTGTAAGAAGAGGTTCACCGAATACTACCTTGTCAAATGAATCGGAATAGCTTCCGACTTTGTTATAGAGTTCGTCATATTCGAGTCCATTCATAAGGTGTGTAGGCTGTACAACGAGTGTCTTTACGCCATTATCAACTGCTCTTTTGAGTGCTTCGTCGATATCGTCGATGTGGATTCCGTCGCGGCTCTCAACGTGGTCAATGATTATGTTTGCTGTAAATCCGCGGCGTACTGAATAATCAGGAAATGCCTTTTCAAGTGAATCTTCTATTGCACCGATAGTCAGGCGGCGGCTGTCGTTATAGCTTGTACCGAAACTGAGTACAAGAAGCTCATTTTCACCGATATTATCCTGATTGCGGATGTTATCAAGTGAAGCATCGCCTGTATCGTAATTCTCTTCGTCTTCTTCCTCAGCTTCTGTTGCTTCGGAAGCTTCTGATGTATTCTCTGATGTTGTATCTTCCTCAGTTGATACTGTTGTTTCTGCTTTTGAAGATGAACTGCTGTCAGATGATTCTGATGAGCCGCATGATGCGATAGAAGCCGTCATGCATGCTAATCCCATTAATAAAGCAATTGTTTTTTTCATATTGATCTTCCTCGTATAATAGATTTTAGGGTGGTTTCAAGAGTACCCCAATGAACCTCTGCCACGCTCAGTTGAGAAGGGCAGCAGTGAAATCGGAATGAGCGTAGCGAATGGAGATTTCAATGCTGCGGCGAAGTTCCGCCGGGTTTAATCTAATAATCAACAGGCATTCACATACCCATGATAAAATAGCTGTAATCAGCAGGAACAAGTTCTGATCA
>Ga0310695_10015689_pt1 | contig 10048 bp, 4 predicted proteins | sample RumenRJG_04DNA_FD_203882 | JGI IMG/M metagenome (GOLD analysis project Ga0310695, IMG submission 203882) | Bovine rumen microbial communities from Lethbridge, Alberta, Canada - RJG_04 (v2) (version 2) | ecosystem: Host-associated > Mammals > Digestive system > Stomach > Rumen | place: Canada... | reverse complement strand
CTTTGTAAAAAAAACAGACTTCAGATAAACTGATTTTTATTGACCTGAATGATGTTAAAAAAGATTTGGGCGATTATGAGATATCGGAAAGAAATGACGGTAAAAAGATATTTGCTTTTATTGCTCAGGAAGAAGATGACTATGTATTTATTAACGCATCAAAAAGTGAAAGTTTTACTGTTTCACAGTATGGTCTTTATGAATATTTAAGTCATTCGGGTTATGAACATACAATTCACCTTTATAAAAATCAACCGATTGTTTTTGAATTTAAGGATGTTGATTTCCCTGTAAATGTTACTGTTTCTAAATGGAAAATTTCGGATCATAGTGTAGGAATAACAGGTTCGTTTAATTATTGGGATGATAACGATATAGAGATGACAGATGAAAATGAGGACGGCATTTATGAAGGTGTAATAGACATACCGAATGTTCAATCTTGGCAAACTTTACCCGATCATAATGGATCAGCAACTATACAGTTCAAAGTGAGATTAGACAAGAGTTGGAATGATGAGTGGGCAGAATATGAATATTATAGAGATAGAACATATAACAGCCAAGTGAACTGTGCTGTTCCGGCAGAAATTGGTTCTCACTTAAAGATTTATGTTTATTTCGATACGACTAAAATGAGTGCAGATGCACTTGAACATGAAGATTCGGGTTCTCGCTTGGCGTTAAAAAATGGGACTGTTGATTCTCAATGGTATGAAATACGCTATACATACGAAGTAGTTTCCGATCGTGTACAAGGTGATACTAATGGAGATGGGAAAGCAACGATAGCTGATTCTCTTATGATTGCACGCTATGAGGTGAAACTCAGAACACTGACAAATGAACAGCTTGCGGTATCAGATGTTAATTATGACGGTAAAGTAACTATTGCAGATGCACTGAAAATTGCAAGATATGAAGTTAAGCTGATTGACAGCTTGTAATATTTAACCGTTTCCGGTTAAATTACATATAAAAAATTTTAGGAGATGTTAAAGATGAAAATCAAAAAAATCTTATGTATGGCGTTAGTCGCCACATGTCTTACGGCAGGGGAAATGATGAGTACGACCAGCGTTTTGGCAGAACAACCTGATACACCGATAGTTGCACAGACAAACACTCCGACTTATCAGATTGTCAGCAAAGTGGAAGGAAAGAATGTCATTACAACTCTTAGTTTTACACCTGTCAATAATTTGGGAAGCTGCAGTTTTGTTTTGCATTATAACACTGAAAAGTTGAAATTAGTATCTACGGGTTACGGAAACGCACAACCGAATATTAAAATCATTTCTCCGTTGACTCCGACAGACTGGAGTAAAGAAAAAGGAGATGAACCTTATTCACCGGACAACAACGGTGAAGTAAACGGAACATTTGCCTATATTATGGGTTATGACGATGGTGCTTCCGATGTTGCCGTTATTACTTTTGAGATTGTAGGAGATTCATTTAGCAAGGACGATATTCAGCTTGCTGATTATGCAGTTTCTAATACAGACAGTGAAGAAATCGGTAATCTTACATTGTCTGAACCGCAGTACAGTATAGAATGCGAGCATAAGTCTACACATACTAACATTACAAAGCAAGCAACCTGTTCTGAAACAGGTGTGGAAGATACGGTTTGTGATGTCTGCAACGAAACAGTTGCAACAAAAGAAATTGCCAAAACCGCACACAGCTTTGATGAAGGTATCGTAACAACAGAACCTGCTTGCACAGAAGATGGTGTGAAAACATATACGTGTACGGTTTGCGGTGAAACAAAAACCGAATCTGTTGATGCATTGGGACATGACTATGACAGCGGTAAAGTAACCAAAGAGCCGACTTGTGATGAAAAGGGAGAAACAACATTTACCTGTACACGCTGCGGTGATACTTATACAAATGAAATTCCGGCAAAAGGTCATAACTTTGATGATGGAACTGTAACAACAGAACCGACTTGTACGGAAGATGGTGTAAAGACATATACTTGTACAGATTGCGGTGGAACAAAAACAGAGTCTGTGTCTGCATTGGGACATGACTATGACAGCGGTAAAGTAACCAAAGAACCGACTTGTGAAGAAAAAGGCGAAATGACGTTTACCTGTACTCGCTGCGGCGATACTTATACAAATGAAGTACCGGCACTTGGTCATGATTATGATGAAGGTGTTGTAATAACAGAGCCGACTTGTACGGAAAAAGGTACAAAAATATATACTTGTAAGCGTGATGCAAGTCACACATATGTTGAAGAAATTGCAGCTACGGGACATAATTACGATGATGGTGAAGTTACTAAAGCAGCCACTTGTACAGAGGACGGCATAAAGACATATACCTGTCAGAATTGTGGTGAAACATATACAGAAACTATTCCGGCAACGGATCATCACTTTGATTCCGGAGTTGTAACGAAAGAACCGACTTGTACAGAAGATGGTGTAAAAACATTCACTTGTGCGGATGACGGTTACAGCTATACGGAAACGATTCCTGCAATAGGACACGATTTTGATGATGGAGTTGTAACGAAAGAGCCGACTTGTACGGAAAAAGGTATAAAGACATTTACTTGCAAGCATAATTGCGGTGAAACATACACAGAAGAAATACCCGAAAAAGGACATCACTATGATAGTGGAGTTGTAACAAAAGAACCTACTTGCAAAGAAAACGGTATAAAGACATTTACTTGTGCAGACTGTGGCGATACATATACAGAGATTATTCCGGCAACAGGCGAACATCATTATGATAATGGTAAAGTAACAAAAGCACCGACTTGCAAGGAAAACGGCATAAAGACATTCACCTGTGCAGACTGCGGAGATACATATACAGAAACAATTCCTGCGACAGGAAATCATAGTTATGATAACGGCAAGATAACAAAAGAACCGACCACATCCGAAACAGGTATCAAAACTTATACTTGCAAAGATTGTGGCGAAACCAAAACAGAAGTGATCGATAAATTGAGTTCCAATAATCAGCAGTCCTCCACTGTAACCATTATAGACAATGGTAAAGGAAACTCAATATCTACCGGTGACAGCAGCAGTGCAATAGCTGTTATGTTTACAGCTATTGCAGGCTTGATGTCAGCAGTGGCTGTTTTGATAACGAGAAAGAAAAAGAATATAGAGAAATAATTTTATATTGGCTGGAAAGCCGGTAAGTTGATAAAAAAGCAGGCTTTGAAATACAAGTCTGCTTTTTGCATATAAAAAATAAAATTTAAGGAGTTGTTTTTTTATGAAGTTCAAAAGCAAGAAGTTAATCAATCGCATCGTATCGGTATCACTGGCGGCGGCTATGCTTGTCGGTGCAGAATCTACGGCAGTAGGCTCATATATGGGGACAAACGGTATTTCTGTTAGTGCTGTGGAGGTGTATGGTGATTTCAAATATAGTGTGAACGATGACAACACAGTTACAGTTACCGGTTATACAGGCAGTGGCGGTGATATTACAATTCCAAGTGAAATAGACGGCAAAAGCGTGACAGCAATCGAAAGTTTTGCATTTCAATCAAAAAAATTAACAAGCGTTACAATCTCAGAAGGTATAACAACAATATATAGATTCGCTTTCTCTCTTTGTCCCGATTTAAAAAAAGTAACGCTTCCCAATAGTATGAAATCAATCGGTGATGATGCATTTCATGGTTGTACAGGCTTGACAAGCATAGAGATTCCCGACAGTGTGACAAAAATAGGAAGGTATGCATTTTATGATACATCTTGGTACAATAATCAAACTGATGGATTAGTATATGCTGGCAAGATTGCATATCAATATAAAGGAGAGATGCCGGAAAATACATCTATCAAATTAAAAGATGACACAGTGTGCGTGGCTGACTCTGCGTTTCGTGGTTGTACAGGCTTGACAAGCATAGTAATTCCCGATAGTGTGACATCAATAGGTGATGGTGCATTTTCTGGCTGTACAGGCTTGACAAGCGTAACGATACCGGACAGCGTGACATCAATAGGTGATGCATTTTCATATTGTGCAGGCTTGACAAGCATAAATATCCCCAACAGTGTGACATCAATAGGTTGGCATGCATTTTATGGCTGTACAGGCTTGACAAGCATAGTAATTCCCGATAGTGTGACATCAATTGAAGGTTTTGCATTTTCTGGCTGTACGGGCTTGACAAGCATAAATATCCCCAACGGTGTGACATCAATAGAAAGTAATGTATTTGATGGTTGTAAAGGTTTGACAAGTATAAATATCCTCAACGGTGTGACATCAATTGGAAGTTCTGCATTTTATGGCTGTACAGGCTTGACAAGCATAGTAATTCCCGATAGTGTGACATCAATTGGAAGTTCTGCATTTTCTGGTTGTACAGGCTTGACAAGCATAAATATCCCCAACGGTGTGACATCAATTGGAAGATCTGCATTTTCTGGCTGTACAGGCTTGACAAACATAAAAATACCTGACAGTGTGACATCAATCGGAGATTATGTATTTGAAAGCACGCCATGGTACAGCAATCAGCCCGATGGAGTGGTATATGCTGGCAAAATTGCATATCGGTATAAAGGAGAAATGCCTGAAAATACATCTATCAAATTAAAAGATGGCACAGCGAGCGTGGCTGACTATGCATTTTCTGGCTGTGCAGGATTGACAAGCATAAATATCCCCAACGGTGTGACATCAATAGGTGATTGTACATTTGATGGCTGTGCAGGATTGACAAGCATAAATATCCCCAACGGTGTAACATCAATCGGTGGTTGGGCATTTAGAAATTGTATAGGGTTAACAAGCATAACGATACCTAACAGTATGACATCAATCGGTGTTGCCGCATTCTATCATACAGGTTTAACAAGCATTACAATTCCCGAAAGTGTGACATCACTTGGTGTTTCTGCATTTGGTGGTTGTACAAACTTGACGAGTATAACTGTTAATAAAAATAATTCAAACTATTCGTCGCAAAACGGTGTTTTGTTCAATAAAGATCAAACAATTTTAATACAATACCCTGCCGGTAAACAAGGAAATTATATCATACCTGAAAGTGTGACATCAATCGGTAAGGATGCATTTGAGGAGTGTACAGGCTTGACAAGCATAACGATACCGAGCACTGTGGGATTTATAGATAACTGGACATTTTACGCTTGTACAAGCTTGAAAAGTGTAACAATACCGGATGGTGTGACATCAATCGGTTTTAGTGCATTTAAAGATTGTACAGGCTTGACAAGCATAGTTATTCCTGATAGTGTGAGGGACATTGGTGAAGGTATTGGTTTGGCATTCAAGAATTGTACAAACTTGACAATTTACGGCAAAAAGGGTAGCTATGCAGAAGAGTATGCAAGAAAATATAAAATTCCCTTTGTTGAAATGGTAAAAGATAATAAAACACAGATAACTGTAACAGGACTTGCCGATAGTGATGTAACTCTTAAAGTTAATGAACTTTCCGTGGAAGGAATAAATATAGACGCAAAAAATATTCAAGCTTGCTTTGATATTAGCCTTGTAAAAGGCGATAGTGAAGTACAGCCGGAAATGCCTGTTACTGTAAAAATACCGTATAGCAGTAACTTTAAAAATGTTGAAGTATATCGTATCAATGATGACGATACGAAAGACAAAATGGCGAGCAGTTATGATGGAGAGTATATCACGTTTGTAACGAATCATCTCAGTAAATATGCGATTGTAACCGATGCAAGAATAATAGGCGATACCAATGGTGACAGCAAAGTAACGATAGCTGATTCTCTTATGATAGCACGCTATGAAGTAAAACTCAGAACATTGACAGATGAACAGCTTGCGGTATCGGATGTCAATTATGATGGTAAAGTAACTATTGCAGATGCACTGAAAATTGCAAGATATGAGGTGAAACTTATATCGAGCCTGGAAAGATAATACCGATTTGAAACAAAAATGAAATAATTGTTTATTTATAATGCTGTCAACATAAAAAATCATGTTTTTATTGAAAAATTTATAAGGTTGGCAGCATTATTTTCATAACGGGGGTTAAATATGAGGAAAACAGTTGATAGCCTAAAAAGGATAAATGTAATTTTAGTTGCATTATTGGTAATATTTTCATTAAATATTTCTGTATATGCCGTAGACGAAAATAGCCGGTCGGCTGCTGTAAAGCAATTAGAAGAAAGGCTGCAGTCAGCAAAAGAGGATTATGAAAAAGCAGAAACGGAGTATCAGACAGTTGTTTCTGAAAAAGAGGAAATGGAAAGGAATATTAACCATTTAAAAGAAACGATAACAGAACTTGAAAATAACAATTTTGATGAAGAAATAGATTCAAACTACTTAAAATGGCAAGAAGCATTAAACAGCATTGGTGACAAAGAAAATGTATATAACAATATTAGACAGGAAATAGAAAAATCTCTTGTTGAATATAACAAAGGTACATTTGGATTTTTTGAATATGTAGGTGCAGAAGATGCATTAGAAGTACTCAATAACAGCAAGTATGCCTCATATACTCATAAAGGGGAGTTGAATGATGCGACTAACCTTGATAACATGAGAAATTCATTTGATTTTATCAGACAATGTAATGACTTGAGATTAAGGGAAGGTAATGATCCGCAAAACGGTGAAATTCTGAAAACTTTGAAGATAACAGATTACATGATGGCTACTGCTCAGGCAGATGCCAATTATTCGGCAGTCAATATAGAACATGCTGAACAGTTCGGAATTGGAGAAAATTTGGCGTGGGGATATTCTGATCCATTTAGTGGTTGGTATGATATGGAAAAACAGCAATATCTATCGGGAAGTACGGATGGAGTGGGACATTACCTTAATATTGTGGATTCTGATTATGGTATTACAGGATTTGCGATTGTGAAAGGCGGTGCATATGGAATAGAACATGGTCAAACATTCTTGTGGGACAGTGATGATAGTAATGCTATGACCGTAGATGAATACGAAAGACACTTTATGGAGTATTACAATAAAGTGACTGCCGAGGCGGAAAAACTGATTCCCGAATATTATCAGGCAGAAAGTGATTTAACGACAGCAAAACTTAACAGTTCTGAATTTGAAGAAGAATACAACAAATCTGTTTCTGAAAAACAGAAGGTGACCGAAGAATTATCTTCTCAAAAACAGGAATTGTTATCTGTAGAAAAGAAATTGTCAGAAATACAACAAGATATTATGGATAAAAAAGCTTTTAAGGATGAAAAAGAGAAATTATATTTGTCACTGCAAGAAGAATATGAAAAACTGAAATCCAATCAAATCAGCCAAAATGAAAAATCAGATGTAGTTGTTGACATATCTTCCAAAAACAGCAGTGAAAAAGAAATTTCCAATACATCTTCGGTTATATCAAAAGCAGAAATCACTGTTTCGTCCGAAATATCTGATATATCGACAGAAAGTCACATATCTGAAATGAGTGTTTTTGAAAGCAGTACAGTAAATCAGGAAAACAGCCCAACCAATACGGCTGTAATATTTATCATAGTAGGTGCAGTTATATTTATAGCGGTGGTGGCAGTTATCATTATCAAAAATAACAGGAGGCAATCAAAATGAAATTCAGGAGTAAACAGTTTATCAGTCGTTTTATGGCAATGGTTTTATCTGTATGTATGCTTATGTGCAGCGGTTTTGAAACGGTGGGCAGTTATATCACACAGGGTATCATAGCCAGTGCAGCAGATGTTACCATAGTAGCCAGTGGCAGTTGCGGTACAGAAGGAGATAATGTTACATACACACTTGACAGTGAGGGTACGCTTATCATTTCAGGTTCGGGAAAGATGAAGAATTATGATTATGGATTTAACAGACCGGCTTTTGGTAATAATGGATATATTAAAAAAGTTATCATAAAAGATGGTGTGACTTCAATAGGCGAGCTGGCATTTCATAATTGTACCAACTTGACAAGCATAGAAATTCCCGACAGTGTGACAGAGATAGGTAGTACGGCATTTATTAATACAGCTTGGTATAACAGTAAGCCCAATGGTTTGGTGTATGTAGGAAAAGTGGCATATCGATATAAAGGTGAAATGCCTGAAAATACATCTATTCAATTAAAAAATGGTACGGTTAGTATAAATGGTCATGTATTTTCTGATTGTACTGGCTTGACAAGCATAGAAATTCCTGACAGCGTAACAGGAATAGGCGAGTATGCATTTTCTGATTGTACTGGCTTGGCAAGCATAGAAATTCCTGACAGCGTAACAGGAATAGGCGAGTATGCATTTTCTGATTGTACTGGCTTGACAAGCATAGAAATTCCTGACAGCGTAACAAGAATAGGCGGGTATGCATTTTATCATTGTACAAGTTTGACAAGCATAACGCTTTCAAATAGTGTGACCGAAATATGGAGTGGTGCATTTAGATATTGTACCGGCTTGACCAGCATAACGATTCCGAACAGTGTTATATTTATTGGAAATTGTGCTTTTGAAAATTGTTCCAGCTTGACAAGCATAAATGTAAGTAAAAACAATACTGTTTATTCATCTGTTGATGGAGTTTTGTTCAATAAAGATAAAACATGGATTATTTCTTTCCCAGGAGGTAAAAAAGGTGCATATACTATACCAGACAGTGTGATAGAAATAGGCGATTATGCATTTAGTTATTGTACCGGCTTGACAAGCATAACGATTCCAAATAGTGTGACCGAAATATGGAGTGGTGCATTTAGATATTGTACCGGCTTGACCAATATAACGATTCCAGATAATGTGACAGAGATAGGTGATAGTGCATTTGAATGCTGTACCGGCTTGACAAGCATAACGCTTTCAAATAGTGTGACCGGAATATGGAGTGGTACATTTAAAGGTTGTACTGGCTTGACCAGCATAACGATTCCAAATAGTGTGACCGAAATATGGAGTGGTGCATTTAGTTATTGTACCGGCTTGACCAGCATAGAAATTCCCGACAGTGTGACTTCAATAGGCGGTTTTGAGTATTGTACCGGCTTGACCAGCATAACCATTCCGAACAGTGTGACTTCAATAGGCGGTTTTGCGTATTGTACTGACTTGACCAGCATAGAAATTCCCGACAGTGTGACTTCAATAAGCGATTTTGCATTTAAGGGTTGTACTGGTTTGACAGGCATATCGTTTCCGGACAGTGTGACAACTATAGGTGTGGGTGCATTTGAATATTGTACCGGATTGACCAGCATAACCATTCCGAACAGCGTGACAACAATAGGACGTGTGGCATTTTATGGTTGTACAAGCTTAAAAGATGTTTATTATTCGGGTACAAAAGAAGAATGGCACAAAATAAGTATAGATTCTTATAATGGATTCCTGACAAATACTACAATCCATTATAACAGTATAATATCAAACTTATATCATTCGTCATCATCAAATTATGTTATAGTCAATGGCTTTGATTGGGTTGGAGCAAAATTTTGTTTTCAGACCAATCAAAAAGAAATGACGAAAGCAGAAGCAGACACTATTGTCGATGGTATAACATGGACTGTTAGTGATCCCGAAGTAATACAGATACAGGATGTCTCGCACGATATATACAAAAATGTAAAGGGAACAGCTATAGATATATATCTTGATATAAAAGCAATGAAACCCGGAAAGGTGACGATAACAGGGGCAACAGCGGACGGAAACACGGCATCTGCAACAATCTATGCCGAACCGGAAATATCGCTGTTTCAAAGTACATCATCATCCGGAGCAAAAAATGACTTCTTTAATTGTCAGGTGAAATTGAACTATGATGATAAAGATTATCTGGAGCAGTTTGTAAAAACATTGACTGTCAGCGGTGAAAATGTAAATTCGCAAATCGGTGATATTCATATATCGAAAGAAAGTTATGGCTGGCTTGCAAAATTTGATATTACAGCTATTGGTAAGGGAAAAACAGAGTGTACGGTGCGTTCTCCGGGCGGACAGTTCAATACAAAGAGTATTGATATTGATGATGACAGACATTATTCCACTATTTACGAAATGAAACAGGGGACACTTTCGGGAGGAAT
>Ga0310695_10015688_pt1 | contig 10049 bp, 4 predicted proteins | sample RumenRJG_04DNA_FD_203882 | JGI IMG/M metagenome (GOLD analysis project Ga0310695, IMG submission 203882) | Bovine rumen microbial communities from Lethbridge, Alberta, Canada - RJG_04 (v2) (version 2) | ecosystem: Host-associated > Mammals > Digestive system > Stomach > Rumen | place: Canada... | reverse complement strand
TTTACACGGATGATAGGCGAGGCCTACCGATACTTTGCGGAGCAAGGCGCGGGGCATATAGCAGCCATCACCTCCATAGCTGGTACAAAGGGATTGGGCCCCGCCCCCGCATATTCTGCCACGAAGGCCATGCAGAACGTCTATCTGCAGGCATTAGAGCAGCAGGCCAATGCCAGGGGACTTCGTATCCGTTTTACGGATATCCGTCCTGGCTTTGTCGATACGGCTCTGCTCAGTGGAGATTTCCACTATCCCATGATGTTAAAGCCCCAGAAGGTCGCTTGCGAAATCATCAGAGCCATTAATGCCCGTAAGCATATTCGCGTAATAGACTGGAAGTACCGTCTCCTAACTGCCGTTTGGCGCACAATACCCATTTTCCTTTGGCGCAGAATAAAACTTTAGGTCGTTTGGTTGTTTCTTAGTTGTCAAGTAGACGAGTTAGCGAGTAGACAAGTTGTTTGTTTGGCAGATTCCTATTATAAACGCGCATTTACCCCTTGTTTCTGAACCCTGAGGAAACCCTGAGGAAACCCTGAGGTACTCCTTAGGTGCTTGTCGCTATTATTGTGTACCGTATTGTGGTATAACCAAAGGTAGCTGAGGCACTGACTTTTTTCATGATTCTCTTTTCCCTTTTCTGTTTACTTTGTTTCTTTACAGTTCTTAAAACGGATAAATTGTTGCTGTAGTATTGGCTCTTGTGCTCTCCAGAGCATTGAATAAAGCTCCCAGAGCTAATGGGAACGATAACTGGGGTGAAGAGGATGATATTTCATGTCAACTGGACGAGGATCTGGATGATTTTTGAGGATAAATCCAAGAAAATCGAAAAAAAAATGAGAAAAAAATGAAAATTTCTTCAGGTTGTACCGCGATATGGCACAACCTGCTCTTTTCTTTGCAGGTGAAAAGCATTGCTACCTCTCCTTTTTGTTTCCTTCTGTTATCAGATTTCTTCTGATAAGGATTTTAAAGCACCAACAGAGTTGATGCCCATGATGTACAAATTGGCCGGATATAATTGGATGACATCATTGCAAGTGCTCAGAGTTATAGCTTAAATAGTTTTAAACAGTGTGTTATTTTTTTGTTATTTTCTTTACGATTATTGTCCCATTATTATATTGTTGCTTACAAATGCATATTCCGCGGAATGGTGCAGACAGCTTTTGTCCGTTCATACTGAAATATTCTGTGGTTATAATCTGACTTGCAATATCAGGAGCGAATTTCTGTATATTATCTATGATTTCTTGTTCTTCTGCATTTCGGCTTTCTTCTTCGTCGTAGTACAAGTTTTCCAGGACAAAACTATCATAGGTACTAAGGACATTGCTCTTGTCGATGGTTGGAATGTTCATTAGGAATGACTTGTTGCCACCGTCGGGGTAGCGACCGTATGACTGCTGGCCACCTTGCAGGTTGTAGCACAAGGCATCTGCCCAGCTGCCGTCCTCGGCCTGAATAATTACGGCTCCTCCGTCTGTGTTCGTCAGTTTGAAGGGAGCGTGCAACTGGCTTTTCTGGTCTCTTTTGGAAGCCCAAATAACTTTGGTACCATGCGCGGGAACGATAGTGGATATGCCGTCACTGCCCGTAATCTGGTATTTAGCAGGTTTGTTGGCTTCATCACTCAAATACATTCCTGTTATGTCTATGTCCTCGTCAGTGGTGTTGTAGAGTTCTATCCAATCGTCATGTTTGATGTGGTCATTCACATAGATACTATTGTTGGCACTTACCTCGTTGATACGGATAGGGGTGGCGCCTGATGCAACATACTGCTCGGTTTCTGTGATAGGTTCAAACATGGCAATGTATTGTCCGTCCTCATCTTCGGAGAGGGTTAGTTGGTTGCTCTTTTCTACCACAATAGGTTTGTTGCTATACTTTTGCAGGTTGGCTTCCCAGTATATATCTGTAGAACCTGGTACGTTGTTGTGAACCTCAACGGCTATTACGTTGCGTCCTTTCCTGAAGTGTGAGGGTGCAATACTGAAGGAACCTCTGTCTGGATTGCTGTTGGCATAAGTTGTGGCATACGTACTGTATTGGATGTCTCCTTCTGGCATCAGGTAGCGATACACCTCTGCACCGTTCACATATACCACAAAGCCGTCGTCGGCAATATAGTTAAGGGTAAAGGTGTCGTCGTTGGCAGGGGCAGTTGATAGCTGGAATTCTTTTCTGAAATAATATGTAATGTATTTGTTGGCTGCGTCATCACCGAAGCTTATGGTTGTCTGGTAGTCGCGAGTACCTCCTGTATAATAGCCCAGAGGCGCATTTCCTTGTTTCCATCCAGATGTATTATAATTAAATGCCTTCCAGTTTCCGTTATTCAGCGGACCTTGGTCATAATAAGTCCAAACATCTTTTTGGGGGAACAGATTCTGTTGGCTTGCTCCTATGCCGCCCCATCCCTTGAATGTGTATCCTGCTGGTGCTGAGGCGGTGAGTGTGACGGGGGCAAAGAGTGTGCCGTTGAAGCTGTTGCCAGGTACTGGTAGATTGTCCAGCATGAGGGAGGCTTGGGGGATGTTGGCACTGAAGCAGACTTTCATGCCGGAAGTAAGCTGATAGCTGTTGCGCAGAGCGTTAACACGAGCTTGTCTGCTCTGTTCGCCGGTCATATTGCCTATTTGCTCATTATACGATGTCCAGGGTTGTTTGCGTTCCATTGCCAGAGCTGGTTCTACCAACTGGCAGATGCTGTCGCCTATGGCTCTGCATCTTTCGGGTGTGAAGACGCTACCGCTCAGCAGACAGTATGTATTCACAAACTGGCGTTGGAACTGTGGGTTCTTCTTCATACCGTTGTAGATCTGCAACAGTTCGTTTCCGTTGTTGTTATTGATGAGGCTCACGCCGTTGCTATTACTCCACCCCCAATCCTGGTCGTGCAGCGTCAGGTGGAACTTCCCGTCGGGTAGAGAGCGGTAGCCTTTCACATTATTATTGTTGCATATCCAATCGGAACAGCCTATGTACGAGATGGCGGCAAAGAAATTGATAACCTCGTCCATATCCACCAGCTGGCGCAGTTTCTCATAGGTATCATCTTCGTTTGCTCTCCTGCTTAGGCTGAGCCATTCGTTGAAGGCATCCTTTGTGCCTGCCTTCTGGAAGTATCCGTTGCTGTACTCAAAGGCATCCATCTTGTCATCATCATAGCCGTAGTTGGCTGTTCCGTTATATCGGTTATTGGGTTCGCGCAAATTGAGCTGGGCTATGTACTCTCCATTGAAGAATACATGCACAGGCTGGTAGTCCTGCGCATCGATGTAGAATCCGTTGCTGATGAGCACTTGTTGTGTGATGGCATCCCTGACACGTCCGTGAGCCTGCGAGTTATTGTCGTTACCGCCATTGCGTATTAGCAACTGTTTGTATTTGTTGTAGGGTTTGTAACGGAAGAAGGGGTAGTCGAAGCTGGTGATGCCTTCATAAACTTTGCTGGCTTTCAGCTTGAAGGAAGAAGGTGTGTAGTGGCGACTCCAACCACCGCTAATAACGAACTCGGCCTCTTGGTTGATGACCATCTTGCCGTCTGGTGTGATGTATTCGAAGTTCACGGGGCGCTCCCAATCCATGTTGATGTTCGATTTGCCGTGGTTCCTGCCGCTTATGCCGTTTGTGCCGTCAACATACACACCGATGGTGTCGTTATAGAGATTATCGGGGTCTGTGGTAATGGCAATAACGGGTAGGTAGTATTCTCTGTCTTGATAGATGTATGAACGGGTGATAACCTGGCTGGGCAGATAGCCGTCTTGGAAGAGGCGCAAGCGCATGCTGGTGGTCTCTGAGATATGGAACATTCCGTCCCGACTTTCAGTTCCGTTCTGCAAGGTTGGGGTTGTGCCGTCTGTGGTGTAGCGAAGGATAGCGCCTGTGGGGATTGTAACCTTAACGTCAAACGGACTGGTGAACAAGCGGGAGTCTGTATCCACTTCAGGCGCATTCAGACGGAAGTCTGCAAAGGTGCTCCTGTTGTTGGCTGATTCGGGAGTCGGGGCGCCGTTGTAACTCCATTCATTATTGGAAAGGTCTTTCCTTGCCCACGAGCAACGTGCAATAGCCGATGGGTAACTGATGGTCAGGAAGGGTGTTCGCCCGTCCTCGCTTAGGAATATTTGTCCGCCCTCTATGTCCAACTTGAAAGGGACCTGCTTATTAGCCTGATCGCCAAACTGACCTTCCGAGGCATTGTGGTCGAAGAAGAGACAGCGGTAGCCGTGCGGCTCCACTATTCCAACGTCTGGCAGGATGAATTTCTTTAGGTTGTTGGCATCATTACTGATGTATAGGTAGCGCAGAGATATGCGCTTGTCCGACTTATTGTACAGCTCCACCCATCCGCCGTAGTTCCAGGAGTGATCGATGGTTTGGTCTATGTTGGCAACGTTCACCTCTGTAGCAATGAGCGAGGTGGGAATATCTACACCCATATCCCCTTCGTCGTAGGTGTTCTCCGCTATACTCATGCCGCAGTCATAGAACTTTCCGCCCCAGTTCTGCTGGATGTAGGTGGCAATCACGTTGTTGCCAACTTGCAGGTATTTGGCGGGAATCTCTATTTTTACGGGATTCTTGCCGTCGGTCCATCCCTCATGGGTGTCTATCAGGTGGCCGTTCACATAGATGCTGTAGGCATCGTCATGGCATACATTTATATAATAGGCGGTTGTGTTCTTCACCTCATCCAGTTGGAAGTTGCGTCTAATCCAGTAATTGGTGTTGTCTCCCCCCGGCCAGATAGTTTTGACTTCCGACATATATCCCCAATTGCCAATGGGCATCTCGGCCTCTTTCCACATGCTGTCATCGAAATCGGCATCCGTCCAGGTGAGTGTCTCTACGCGGCCCTCTATCTTCATATCCTTGATGCGTTGCCATGTTCCTTCGTCCCTATAATAGCAGTAGTTGTAATACGATGTTCCTATCCATAACTCCTGTTGGTTCGTCTCGTCATAGAGACTGATGCCTGATAGGCTGATATTTGTGTTGTTTTCTTTTGTGCTGATGTACAGAGCCAGTTTCATGTCCTGGATGTCAGCCCCCAAGATTCCACTTTCCTCAATCTGCAGTTCCTTTCCTGCATTCAGTGCATAAGCTTCAGAGAAGAAACAGACTTGGTCATTCTCGTTTTCAGAAAGCTTAAGGGTGATTTCAGTAGTTTCTTTGTCAGCATATAGGGTGGTCCTCAACCTGTAGGTGTGGCCTTCTTGTATAGTGATGGGTGTCTTGAATTGTACGCGACCATTGTTGGGGTCGTTTACGGATGTGGGCATGCTTATCTGATAGACATCGCCCAGTTGTGCCTCATACAGTTTGCTCCATCCGTGTATATCGCTTTCTATGTTCGAGTTGTTGCCGGCGTATCCGCCTTCCGAGTTGAAGAGCAGCTTAGCTGTCCATGTCTTGTCATAACCCATGGGCAGGTTGCCAATGTTGGTTCCCTGGCCTTTGACAGGACTGTATGACATTACCATCAGCAGAATGGTAAACAACGTTTTTATTGTGTATTCTGTTCTCACGGCTAATGTTGTCATTATAGTTGTTGAATGGCTAATATTTTTGATAGGTGAGTGCAAATTTACGAAAATTCGCACGAAAAAAGCACAAATGCCCATATAATATGTTCTTGCACGTGGAAAAACTCTGACGCGGATACAAAAAACATATACCTAACATGTAATAAACTTGTACATTTTCCCTAGAAACAGACGACAAAAACTGTGCAGCACAAGGCTTTTCCTTTTTTTTACCAAAAGGGACATGAAGTAGACATTAGGTCCTGTCTGAGCACCAGCGACGGCCAAGAATATGTTTTTTCTGTTTACTTTGTTTCTTTACAGTTCTTAAAACGGATAAATTGTTGCTGTAGTATTGGCTCTTGTACTTTCCAGAGCAATGAATAAAGCTTCCAGAGATAATGGGAACGATAACTGGGGTGAAGATGATGATATTTCATGTCAACTGGACGAGGATTTGGATGTTTTTTGAGGATAAATCCAAGAAAATCGAAAAAAAATGAGAAAAAATGAAATTTTCTTCAGGTTGTACCGCGATATGGTACAACCTGCTCTTTTCTTTGCAGGTGAAAACTTAAATGTCTAACTTAAAAAGAAAAGATTATGTGGATTGTATTTGCAGTATTTTTTACGCTTTTCCTTATGTCTAAGAATCAGGAAGAAAACGTTTCTGTTCAATAAAGCAAAAAGTGAGAAATAGCTATAGTCATTAACCTTATAAAAATGTAAATTATGCAGCTGATAATAATTATTGGAATGATAGGATGGATGATCGAAGGGTTTTTCAAAGGAAAGTGGGACTAATTAAAGAATATACGGATTAAGGACATTTTCTCTATTCCTCAAATTAAATGGCGAGGTCTGTTTCCTTGTCAAGATTTATCCGAATAGCAAACTATCAACTGTAAACTGTCAACTCTCAACTACTTTTACTGCCACACGTGAAAGAAAAAATTTCCTAACGTGGGAATAAATATTTTCAGGTTTACCAAAAAACGGCAAGGTGTTTCCAATCTTTAGAATGTCAAATATTTTTCTAATATCGAAAAGTCTTTACATGTTCAAGACTTCTTTATTTAGCTATATAGCAGATATTAATAGAAAAATGTGTTACAATTAATAGAAAAATTTGCGGCTATTAATAGTAGCAGACAGCCTGATTAATCTCATTTAAAATGGAATTTCGAAAAATGTTTACAGATGTGCAACAATAGGCTTTGAGCTCCGATTGTTGTCGGATAGAAAGTGTATGAGGTTTAACTCTCAAACCTCATGTAAACCTCATAGAAACCTCATGTAAACCTCATACTTAAACTCACCCATTTGTTTTCGGCTAAGGTCTATTGTCTAATAATACTGATCGTTGTCGAGTTGCTTATTACAAGGTGGTTCCCCTGAAGGTTGCATGAGGTTTTTATGAGGTTTCTATGAGGTTTTGCACAAAACCTCATACTTTCTCCTGTCGATAACCATCGGCCTTTAGCGCATATTGAGGTATATCTTCGCCAATTTTGCGAAATTCGGCAATATAATTCTTTATACTCAATCCCTGGAAATTGTTTACTTTTGCACCATGACAACCCAAATCAGGGTTAAGACTTCATCCGTCAACTTTCCGCAGGGTTTAGGAATGAAAGTCAACAAAAAAAAGTTTTAACGTTTAACAGAGTCTACTAATTTCAGGGGTAAGCAATAAGGTGGTCAACCTAAATAAGGAAACTGCAACAGTCAACGTTTTTCAGGGATAGGACAATCCTTGTAAGCGAAAGGCCGTGTTGCTATCGAGGGGAACCTGTGTGCATTTTTGCAGCCTCGAGGAGTCTGCACGTGCTACCCCCAGGAGTCTACACGTGTAACCTCGAGGAGGTAGCAAATGTAGGGTCTGGGAGGCCTCCTTTAGTGGTCCTTGGGTGGTCCTTTACTCTCCTTTTTAGCAAAGGCGTAGCATAGACGTAACAAGTGCGTTCCTATATCGCTCAAATATGGGATTTCTTTAACTAAGCATAGCATTATAAGGCTTCTAATTAAAATAATGTACTTATTTACATTGTTGTTATCAGAAATTCTTTATTTTTGCAGATAGAAAGAAATTTGTATGTTTAATATTAATCATTACCAGAAAAACTCTTCGACATTACCTAGCATTTCAACGTGTATGTCAGGGAATTGTTGGTTTTAATGATGTAATATAGGGAATAATTATGAAACAGGATATATTTAAAGTGCGTAGAAGTGGAAATGGGTTAGCTTTGCTAGGCGTCAACATCCCCCAGGGGCTTTCTCCAAATTCGGTTTTCTACCCAACGCCAAATTATGGTGATATTTTATACGAATGTACTCCTCGTGTAATATCCATTCCTCCTAAAATTGCATATGAAGGAAAATTGCTAGATGTTGTTGAAATCAGTGGACACCCTTTTGAAGAATGTGATGATTTAGAAGAGCTGATAATACCAGAAACGGTTAGAATTATTCATTGGAATGGATGGGGACGATCAAAACTCTCAAAATTCATTGTTCATCCTAATAATCCATTTTTTCAAGCTATTGATGGAGTTTTGTATACTCGGAAAGGCTATGATCGTGATGGTAAAAGGAAGTATAATTGGTTGGAATTAATTGCTTATTCATCAGGCAAAGGAATGACATATAAAGTCCCTATTGGGGTTACTCGTTTAGCAAATCAATGCTTCAAGTATACTTCAATTTCTCATCTAGAATTGCCAAATACTCTTAAGGAGATTGGTAAAAATGTTTTTTATGGATGCACCAATTTAAAAGTATTAGTGGTGCCTCCATCAGTAATCAAGGATGAGGGTTCAAGTAATTGTTCAACGCTATTTATCAGGAATTAGGATGAAAGTTTTGAGTACAATAGTTACAGAAGAAGACAAGAAGAATTGTTGGACAGATGAATTTGGTGTTGTTTATAGTTCTGACAGGAAACGATTGCTAAAAGCACCAAATGAAATTGTAAAATACTCTATACCGATAGGGACAGAAATCGTATGTGACTGGGCTTTCGGATGGTGCGAGAAATTGGAAATAATTGATTTATGTGAAAGCCTAGTGGCTATAGGATCTCGTGCATTCCATGAATGTATGTCTATTAAATCTGTAATTATACCCGGTAATGTTATTGAGATTGGTTTTGGGGCATTTGGGGGATGTGATAGCCTACATGATGTTGTCGTGTCAATGGGTGTAAAATCCATAGAAGCAGAAGCCTTCCAAGCTTGCAACTCATTAGAGTCAATTTTACTCCCTGATTCTTTGATTCAAATAAAAGAATATGCTTTTGGGGGCTGCACTTCATTGAAATCAATAACTATCCCTTCCTCTGTAACACAAATAGAACGAGGGGTATTTGAAGGATGTAAATGTATGATTATTTGCAATTCAGATTATTATACTGGTGGTTTCGACTTGTATTCTGTTCGAGAGAAAAGATTAATCTATTGTTCTACTTGCATTGCCAAATATGTTTTTCCAGAGTCTATTAATGTAATTGGAGAATCTGCTTTCTTTGATTGTACTATGCTCAAGTCTATTGATATGCCTGATTCTGTACAAGTTATTGAAGAAGGAGCTTTCTGTGGATGTGAATCGCTTTCTTATGTGAGATTGTCCCATTCTCTTACTCACATTGGCAATTACGCGTTTTCTGGTTGTGGCTCAATCCATAAACTACATCTTCCAGAATCACTGACAAGCATTGGGAAAGACGCATTTGAAGACTGTACTTCATTAAAAACAATATATGTACAAGAAGGGGAAAAGGCGCGATTCGAAGAGCTGCTTCCAAATTATAAAGGTATCATTTTTGAAATGAATGGCAGTAACATCTCTTTTAGTATAAACACCCTCAATAATGATGATGAAACAGATGGATGGGATGTTGATGGAGATTTGTCATTTCTAGGTATTGAAGAAGATAAATCATAAGTATACAATTATTCTTAACGGTTTTCTGAGATGATCTTATGAACGTAATAAGACTCTTGTATATAACCTAAATAAACCTGATATTTGTAAAAATACTAGTAAATATGAGAACAAAGTATGTAAAAGGACAATTAATGAAGTTCTCTAATGAGGAGATATTGGATAGAACCAAAGGGCGAGCAGTTGACTTTCATTTGACAGATGGGCGTTGGACACAATTATGTGTCAATGATTTGCAAGGGTTCGATGAAGAGGGGTCATTCTTTTACACCAAAACAGGAATAAGACTTAATCTTCAAGATATAGATTATATTGAGATAATTAATAATGATTAGTAGTACGTAATTCGAATAATTTTATGGCAGAGTATAATGAACAAGAGTTAAGGGCTGGTTTAATATCATTACGAAGGAGGAGAAAACTTCAGCGTATTATTAAGGCCGGCGGGGTGGTTTCATTGGGAAGCCTATGGGCTATTACAAAACCAGAAATTCTTGCTGACATAAAAGGTGATAAGGCACTTGTTAAGTCAAGGAAGCTCAGCGATGGCTCTTGTAGTCTTTA
>Ga0310695_10015686_pt1 | contig 10049 bp, 6 predicted proteins | sample RumenRJG_04DNA_FD_203882 | JGI IMG/M metagenome (GOLD analysis project Ga0310695, IMG submission 203882) | Bovine rumen microbial communities from Lethbridge, Alberta, Canada - RJG_04 (v2) (version 2) | ecosystem: Host-associated > Mammals > Digestive system > Stomach > Rumen | place: Canada... | reverse complement strand
GCTGCTGAAGTATAGCAGCAGGAGTAGCCTCCTTCTTAGCCTCTATGATTTCACCCAACCAGTTGTAGGCAACCTCCTTGTTCGGATCATTCTTGCTCTCAGGCACATAACGCATGTAATCCGTAGCCTTCTTGCCCAATATATAGTATTTGTCATACTTCTTGTCACGTCCGAAATACTTGATACGGTCATCATACAACTTCATCATTCTATCAAATATCTTCTCCTTCTTAGCGGCATCCGTCTCCTTGGTCAATTGGTCCGCAAGTATCTCCACGCCATTAATATAAACGTTCTTCGAACATTTCGGGCACTCAGCGTACACGATCTCGAAGCATGGAGCAGCGCTTGCATAATCCTTCTGCTTGGTGTATTGAACCATCATACTCAAGTTGGATATACACCTGATGCTATCTTCTCCATGTCCATACTTGGATCCGTCATTAATTCCTTTCTGTGCGAACGTCATTGTTGGTAAGGTCAACAATACCACGCCTAATAAAATTGAATTCGTTTTCATATCATTAAAAATTATCGTTTCTACTCTAATTTCCGTTTCACGAACCAACGCTCGTTAATCGTAACGTTGATCGTTCCCTTAAAATACCGCTCCTTAATGAGCCCGTCGTCAGAACTGCCTGTCTTGCCATATTCCAACCCCACGTTGATCACTGTCGGATTTAACCCTTTCTTCAACGGGAACCCGAACCCCGCATCCACCGCCATCTTACCTAACTCCTCCTTGTTCACCTTGTAATATGACTTGCTCACATTCAGTCCGCAACGATAATACATCCGCTGGTAATACTTCCTTCCGTTCTTGTCCGGCTGGTATTGAACGCCCCAAGCGAATCTATTCACATCCTCAAAAGGTTTCTCGTCGAAGAATCTAATGTCGGACCAAGCCGTGCGCTTGTAATCAAATCCGGCGAGTACCCTTCTATTAAAATGATATACAAATCCTATGCCAAGACTAGCAGGTGTATCGAATTTATTATCATAATTTAACACTGTGGTATCCGATGCGATGATGGTCTTGCTAGCCTCCGCCTTCAGCTCCGACTTGAACTGATAGGTGGCACCAATGGTCACAAACCGCTCTTCCCCGAGTTTGAACGACCCCTGCGCACCTAAATTCACACAGAAATCATTCACCCGAATCTTCTGCTTCTGGCTCGACGGATATATATACCCTTTGTCAAATATGATTGCGCTATTGTGCTCTATTGAACCAAAATGATACATCAAATTGGCTCCGACAGAGAGATTCTGGAAAATTTTGAAACCCATGCCCAAATAGACTTGATTGATTCCTCCCTCCCCTTCGTAGGTATGCCCGGCAGAGAGCGTGTCCTGCGTGAGATTGGTCCGCTCCGTCACTTGGAAGGAGTTCTCATAACCCACTCTGGAATAAGGACGGAGACCTAAACTGAGCGCCATCCACTTCTTAACAGGGAATTGCATCGCAAGGTACTCCATGTTCCCGGTCAAACCTTTATGGGAGTCCTTCCCATCCGTATACGAATCCATCGAGCAACTCGCCCCGACCTCAATCCTGAAGTTGAGAGAATCAATAGCGGTATACGATGCAGGATTGGATGGATTGGTGAAATATGCCGAACGCATGCCAGACATCAAACCTCCCATCTGAGAAGTTTGCCCATAGCCGCCCTCAACTATCGACCCGTAGCCATAGCGAGTGTACGGTGAACTTATATTGTTTTGCGCCGAGGTGTTGATGAAAACACCCGCTACCATTATTCCTATGAATGCAACTCTCTTAATCATCTAAACATTAGAATTCGGTTTAACCCGAGTGATAATAAATTTGGGACTACAAAGTTGCAGTATTTTATCCTTTTTTCAAAATATTTTGCGTTTCCACCTGTTAAAAACACTAAAAGTTTCGGATAAATCGATTTGAACGCATCGATGAAACCATTTATCTCATAGGTCATACCGTTCAAAACGCCCGAGGCGATCGCCTCCCTCGTGGTCCCTCCCGTCAAGGGGGATTCCTCCTCCCGCGTCACGAGGGGAAGTTTGCTGGTGAAGGTGTGCAGGGCCTTGAAACGCATGTCCACCCCCATCGAGATGTTCCCGCCCACATAGTTGTTCTGCGCATTGACCACATCGTACGTGATGGCGGTGCCGGCGTCTATCACCAACAGATTACGGTCGGGGCTCAGATAGTTGGCTCCGACACATACCGCGATACGGTCTTTCCCTAATGTTTTGGGGGTCTTGTACAGATTTCCTATGGGCAACGGGGTGTTTTCGTCCAACTGCACGAACTTCCTGGAATTCTCCGTCAACCATCGCACGAGCATCGGGTCCGTCTCTACGACGGACGAGATGATGGAATTCTCCCAACCGACCCCCCGCTGAATCGTTTGGAGGGTATCCACGCTGAGGTTCTCATAACGCTCCGAGCAGGTCATCACACCATCGTCGTAGAGGCTCACCTTGCTGGAGGAATTTCCTTGGTCTATGATTAAATTCTTCATATTTCTTCTTTTTGTCGCACAGGGGGTTATGCCCCTGCCTGGAGAATGTCGCCCCCTCAGGACTCAGGATACGCAAACACGCACCCCCTTAATTCAAAATTCAAAATTCTTAATTCTTAATTCTCATCCTATTTTCTCTCAATGACCTGCGACGGTTTCGTGCCGAAGTACTCCCTGAACCGGCGGCTGAAATAGGCGGGGTCACTGAAGCCGACATTATAGGCCACATCGCTGATCTGCGTTTCACTGTCGGCGTTCTTCAACTGCCTCATCGCCTCGTTCAGCCTAAACTCGTTCAGTATCTCAAGCGGGGTCTTGCCGATGATAGAGTTGGTACGTCTTGTCAGTGTGGACTTGCTGAGGAACATGTCCTGCGCAAGGTCTTCTATGGTGATGTCGCTCTCCGTATAGCGCTTCTCGATGACCTCGAGGAATTGTTTCACGAACGGATTGACCTTCTTCGGCTTGGCTTCTTCCTCGGTGTGCTCCGTCTCTGTGGATTCCCCGCCTCTGTCTTTAAGGATTTTTTCGAGGATATACTGTTGCTGTTTCTGCCTCATTTTGAGGATATTGCACACCTTAAGCAACAATTCCTCCGGACTAAATGGCTTCGGTATATAATCCACCGCCCCACTCTTCAGACCGATGAGGCGGTCGGAGTCCTCGTTCCTTGCGGAGAGGAAGAGCAACGGTATATGCTCCGTTTCGGCGGATTGCTCGATGATTCGGCTCATCTCGATTCCGTTCATGACAGGCATCTCCACATCGCTGAGGATAATGTCCGGCTTCTTCTGCTCGATGATCTCCAGCGCCTCCTTACCGTTGTTGGCGGTGAGGACATTCAGGTAGGAGGAGAGCAATGTCTTCACGTTCTCGCAGATAAGCGGATTGTCGTCTATGACGATGGCCGTGTTGCCCGTGAGGATGGAGTAATCCTCGGCGGACTTCGGTTCATCCATTCTATACTCCTCCTTGATCTCCACCTTCCGCTCCGACGAAGGGAGTGTGATGGTGATGATGGTCCCCAAGCCCTGCTTGCTCTCCACATCCATGGAGCCGTTGTTGCGCAGGATATAGTTGCGGCAGATACGGTATCCCAAGCCGTTCCCTTCCTCGTTGTTCGTGCCCTGCGTGGAGACGGTAGACTCGCCCGACCGCAACCGTTTCACCTGTTCGTCGGACATTCCGACACCATTGTCCTTCACGGCTATCTTAACGTTCTTGTTGTCCATCCACGACAAAATGGATATGCTGCCTCCCTCCGGCGTGAATTTGATCGCATTGCCCAACAGATTACGGATGACAGCCTCCAACATGCGCGGGTCGGCGAAGGCGAAGTGCGTCAGGCGGATATCGGTCGTGAGCGATATCCGCTTCTTCCCCATTACGTTGGAAAGGAGAAGCGAGACATTATGAATAACGGATTGCACATCCACGTCCGACGGGTGGCAGGTGATGTCCTCCTTCTTGGACTGAGCCCAATCCAAGATCTTCAGCATCTCGTTCTGCAACGTCTTCGCGGAATCGTACGTGCTATTGGTGATGCGCTGGCGATCCTGTTCATTGAGGGCACCCGTATTGTTGGAGAGGTTCTCCAACGCACCCACGATGGCGAACATAGGATTCTTCAGGTCATGGGCCACCACTGAAATCAAACGGTCCTTGTCATTAAGCGCCTCCTTCAGCTCCGAAGTGCGCTCGTCCACTTTCCGCTCCAGTTCCTTCTTCGCGTTCATCAATCGTTTGATGCGCAAGAGGATGATGCTGCCCACGATCAGGGTGAGGACGATGGCCAGCAAAGATCTGAACCACAGCGTCTCCCACCACGGAGGCAACACCTTGATGGTCAGGTTGATTTGCTTAGGGACACTCTCCACATTGTTTCGGAACGCCTCGATGGTCAGTTGGTACTCTCCCGCAGGCAAGTGGGAGAATTGCACAAATTTACCGCCCGAAATCTCCGTCCATTCTTCCTTCAGACCGCTGAGTTTATAGCGGTACTGGATCGGGTCGAACTCCGAATAGTCGATGGCGTCGAAGTGGATGGTGATGTCCGTCTGGTCATACTCAAGCGACAGATGCCCGTCCCATAGGTTGCACTCCTTCAGCGGGCCACTCCCACGTTTCACCTTGTTGTTGCTAATATACAAGTCTGAAAACGCCAGGTACGGGATGCCCGTATCCACTGCGAGGTGGGCAGGGTCAAACGTGACAAAACCATCATTGGTACCGAAATGGATTCGTCCTCTGCTATCCTTAAATCCGCTGCGGAAGATAAAGTAGTGCAAGGCTATGTTATTACGGCTATCGGTCAGCAAACGGAAACTTTTCTTCTTGACATCAACCCGTGCGATACCATTGTCTCCCGCCAGCCAGAAAAAACCGTTATCATCCCTTTGTATGCTGTGATAACTACAGGCCGGGACAAAGTCGGACAGTTCACACTCATCCTTTCCAGCCTCCACCACGAAGAATCCCTTGTTCGAGGTGACATAGAGATTGCCCTCGTCATCGCAGGCGCCATCCGCCAGACTGAGGGTAGAGAGTTTATCGCCCTCCAATCCTTTGATTGGAATGAGGTCGCAACGTCCATTCCGCAAGCGCCACAATGCGGTCGACGTCAACGCCCATGTGGTGTTATCGGGCGCATCGATAGCTTTGAAGGCCCATTTGTCCACCTCCGTGGTGTCATTCTTGAGGATGATCTTCTGCCAATCCTTGTCACCCTCCTTCTTGTAGAGTCCATCACCCGCCGAACACGCATAGAGGGTTTGGCCATACCGGCAAGCCCCGAAATAGCAACGGCTGGGTAGATGCATGCCGGAGAAGTCCTCCTTGCTGATGGCCCTCGTTTTCGCGTCAATGTTAAACGTTCCCCCTCCCCAGGTAGGCACGATCACGTCTCCGTTCTCCTTCACGACAGCGGAGCAGACGTTATTGTTTTCCAGCTCGACGAGCTCAATATTCCTGAAATCGGGCGATACATAATAGACACCGCTACCATCCGAGCCGACTACCAGATTGCCCTGCTTATCCTCCGAAATGCCCGTGCAGGCAACTGCGGGGAACCCATAATTGCGGGAGAAGGAGATGTTGGTCAGGTCATTCCCTCGGTAACACCAGATACCGGAGTTTCTCGTGCCCAACCACACATTGCCGGCTGAATCCAACGTCATGCAGTAGATCTTCCTGATTTCCAAGCCTTGGGAATTATACGGAACGACGGAGTGGAACCTAGCCTTCTCCGAGATCTCATCATCGGTATACCAGAGGCCGAAGCCATCCGTGGCGAACCAATAACGATTGTTCTTATCCCTCAGCACCTTGACAGTGTTCCCGAACGGAACATTCAGCACGGTTGGTTTCCCGATCGTGTCTTGGATGTCGAAGACCCACATCTCGTGCGTCTGCGTGGTGACCAGCAGTTTGTCGTTGCCAATCGGCAACAGGTTCCAAATAAAGCCACAAGCGTCTACAGGAGGGTCGCACTCCACGATCAATTCGCCCGAAGAATCATAGACGTAATATTTATCAAGGGAGCCCACCCAGTATCTGCCATATTTATCCACATACATCGACTTGATGTAAGTCTCCTTCGTGCCCTCGTAGATCTTCGTGTCGCTACGGAACGCATGCGTCTCCGGGTCATAAAGGAATATGCCCTTGGTGGTCATCGCGAAACGACGTCCATCGTCCGCCACATAGAAGCCCTCCGTCTCCTCCGGTTTGCCCGTCACGAAGACGTCGGGGATATGGTCTATCAAGGTATCCCGCTCCTGGTCGTACTCTTCCAGCAGGCCATGATAGCCTCCGAGGAAAAGATTGTTATTATCCCCCAAATGACAAATGAGGACATCCTCCCTACGCAGTGTCGGGTAATCTTTTTTCTGATGATGCTTGAACGTTTTTCCGTCAAAGCGGTCGAAGCCGAAATCCGTGGCGAGCCATAGGAAGCCGTTCTGGTCGAACGTGATATTGTATACCCTATCCGATATCAACCCATCCTCCGTACCGAAATGGTCAAACCGGCCATATTCCTGCGCATTCGCGAGGAATGTGGCGAATAGGATTACCGGAAGAATCACCTTCATTTTAAAACCTATAACAATAGATCGGTTGTCTGCCCTGCGGTCCATAGTATCAGATAAGTACAATGCAAATATATAAAAACGTTGTGATTCCATCATGATTTATTTGTTTTTGATGAACAACTACCCAAGATTTCTACGTTTATTCCTCCTCCGACAACGCCTCATACCCCTCCGCTCACCAAAGATGGGGAAGGGACTCGCTTATTTCATCATTTATCGTTATTCCACGGATGAACGGGAAGGGGTAGATTTGCAATGAGTTAAGAGTTAAGAATTAAGTTAAGAATTAAAATACTAAAGCGTATGAAGGTTGGAATCTTTTATGGAAGTAGTACTGGGACCACTGAGGATGTCGCAGGAAGAATCGCCAAAGCGTTGAACGTGGAATCTGCGGATGTTCACAATGTGACGGATGCTGACTCCGCCATGATCGATGGCTATGATGTTCTGGTGTTGGGTAGTTCCACATGGGGCGTGGGAGAGTTGCAGGACGATTGGTACGATGGTATCAAGAAGTTCAAGGCGGCGAACCTGCAGGGAAAGAAGGTCGCGTTGTTCGGATTGGGCGACAGCGGGTCGTTCAGCGACACCTTCTGTGACGCCATGGGAATCATCAAGGGCGAGTTGGCTGGTGCCGGCGTGACATTCATCGGAGAGGTTCCATCGGATGACTATTCCTTTGATTCGTCTGTCTCCGTGGAGAACGGATGTTTCGTGGGACTGGCCTTGGACGAGGTGAACGAGGACTATAAGACCGACGAGCGTATCAGCCGCTGGGCGTCGTCCTTGCCACTATAAGAGAGTCTTATATACATGATGTGAAATAAAATTAAAGGAGGTAGGTTATGCAAATGATGATGCCTACGGGCGAATTTAAGGTTTTGTCGAACTACATCTATGAGTTCAAGAAAGGGGTGCGCAACTTGGTGCTTTACACGTTGGATGTGCGCCACGAGGAGATGGCTTGCCGTCGATTGGAGGGCGCGGGTATCGATTACCTCACGCAACGGGTCAACGATCGGAACGTGAACTTCTATTTCGGGGAGCCTGAATGTCTAAACGTTGTCCGCTCGTTCCTGGATCGTCCATTGAACAAACTGACGCCCGAAGAGGATTTCATATTAGGAACACTCTTAGGGTATGACCTCCGTAAACAATGCTCCCGTTATTGCGAGCGGAAGGGCCGTATGTCGTTTGCCCCATCCATCGCATCATCGGTTATGTAAAATTGCCTCCCCCTCTCCATGGGGGGATTGTATACTGTTGCTATCGTTCCCAAAAGGGAAAGGTTAATCTGTTTTTTGTGTTGTGTAAAGAAAGGGAGGGAATCCAATCGGAAACCCTCCCTTTTGACATTTCATGAACTGGAACTATTATTTGTTGTTCAATTGAGCATCTATTACAGCGATGGTCGTCATGTTGACGATGTCGCGTACGGAAGCCTCCACATCCAACACGTGAACTGGCTTCTTCAGACCCATTTGAACAGGACCTACGCTCTCCGCCATACCCATCTGCATCAACATACGGTAAGCGATGTTGGCTGAGTTCAAGCAAGGGAATACCATGGTGTTCACATCCATGCCGTCGATCTTGCTGAATGGGAACTTCTCGTGACGAAGCTTCTTGTCAAGGGCGAAGTTCACCTGCATCTCACCATCCACCAAGATCTCAGGGTGGTTCTTATGCAAGTTCTCCACAGCGTCGTGTACCAAGCAAGGGTTTCCTGTGGAATCCGCGCCGAAGTTAGAGTAGGACAACATCGCCATGACTGGGTGCTCGTTGAATAACTTCACCGTCTCGTTGGTCAATACCGCGATCTCAGCCAACACGTCAGCTGATGGAGAATCGTTCACCAAAGTATCCGCCAAGAAGTAAACGCCCTTGGAAGTGTTCAGGATGTTGAGCGCCGCGATGTTCGTGACACCATCACGCATTCCGATGATATCCATAGCAGGCTTGATGGCCTCCATGTAGCGAGTATATGAACCGGTGATCATAGCGTCCGCCTCACCCATCTCCACCATCATGGCGCCGAAGTAGTTGCGGTCGTACATCTTCTCGTTCGCCTCGGAGTAGGTGTAACCCTTGCGGGCCAACTTCTCGGAGAGGTATTTCGCGTAACGGTTGCGGCGAGCCTCCTCACGGTCGTGGCGGAGGTTGATGATCTCGATGCCCTCGATGTCGATACCGTTCTCTTTCGCGATCTTAGCGATACGCTCCTCGTTACCCAAAAGGATAGGAATACAGATGCCCTCTTTCTTCGTCGTGGAAGCGGCCTGTAAAGTATTAGGGGTGTTAGCCTCCGTGAAGACCACACGTTTAGGATTTGCCTTAGCGGCCTCGGTCAACGAACCGATCAACGTGTTGTCCAATCCCATGCGGGCGCGGAGCTCAGCCTTGTACTCGTTCCAGTTGGTGATGTTCTTGCGAGCCACACCTGAATCCATAGCCGCCTTAGCGACTGCCGGAGCGACTGTCTCGAGCAAACGTGGGTCGAATGCCGTAGGGATGATATAGTCAGGACCGAACTTCATCTTCTTGTTACCGTAAGCGATGGAGACAGCCTCAGGCACCGGTTGCTTAGCCAAGTCGGCCAAGGCGTGCACAGCGGCCAGCTTCATCTCCTCGTTGATAGCCTTAGCGTGGGTATCCAACGCACCACGGAAGATGTAAGGGAAACCTAACACATTGTTGATTTGGTTCGGATAGTCGGAACGACCCGTACCGCAGATCACGTCAGGGCGGGAAGCCTTCGCATCCTCGTAGGAGATCTCAGGCGTAGGGTTCGCCAATGCGAAGACGATAGGGTTCTTGGCCATCGAACGAACCATGTCTTGGCTCAACACGTTACCCTTGGAAAGACCCAAGAAGACGTCCGCATCCTTTACAGCCTCCGCCAACGTCGTGATGTCACGGCTAGTAGCGAAAGGTTTCTTGCGGTCGTTCAAATCCGTTCTCTTGGTGTTGATGACACCCTTGGAGTCGCACATCACGATGTTCTCCAAACGAGCGCCCAAAGCCATATATAGTTTCGTGCAAGAGTTAGCGGCGGCACCTGCACCGTTCACCACGATCTTCACATTCTCGATCTTCTTGCCAACCAATTCCAATGCGTTCACCAAAGCGGCCGAAGAGATGATCGCCGTACCGTGTTGGTCGTCGTGCATCAACGGAATATCCAACTCAGCCTTCAGACGGTCCTCGATCTCGAAGCACTCAGGAGCCTTGATGTCCTCCAAGTTGATACCACCGAACGTAGGAGCGATTGCTTTGACAGTCTGGCAGAACTTGTCGATGTCCTTCTCGTTCACCTCGATATCGAACACGTCGATGTCAGCAAAGATCTTGAACAAGAGTCCCTTACCTTCCATAACCGGCTTGCCTGCCTCAGCGCCTATGTCGCCAAGACCCAAGACAGCCGTTCCGTTAGAAATCACAGCCACCAAAT
>Ga0310695_10015683_pt1 | contig 10050 bp, 5 predicted proteins | sample RumenRJG_04DNA_FD_203882 | JGI IMG/M metagenome (GOLD analysis project Ga0310695, IMG submission 203882) | Bovine rumen microbial communities from Lethbridge, Alberta, Canada - RJG_04 (v2) (version 2) | ecosystem: Host-associated > Mammals > Digestive system > Stomach > Rumen | place: Canada... | reverse complement strand
AACCTTTCATCAGGAAGCGGAAACACATATGAACAGCACGATTCAGCGGATCAAGGCCGCAGGAATCGGGGCTGGTGTGGCAATCAATCCGGCGACGCCGATATGGACGCTCGACGAGGTTCTGGAGGATGTTGATCTGATTCTGGTTATGTCTGTCAATCCGGGATTCGGCGGGCAGAAACTGATTCCGTCTACGCTGAAGAAAGTCAGGAAACTGATCGAGATCAGGGAGAAAAACGGTTTTGACTGGCAGATTGAAATTGACGGCGGCGTCAACAGAGATACATTGCCGTCGGTAATTGATTCGGGGGTTGATATCCTGGTTGCGGGATCAGCTGTTTTCAATGCAAAGTATCCTGCAGAGGAGATACAGTATTTTAAAGAATTGCTTTAGCAACTGAAATAAAAAAAGATGCTGTCCGCATTGACTGCGGAAGCATCTTTTTTTATCAGAAGGACGGAAAACGGGAAGCTTTTTCAGATAGTGCTGGCGTTCACGCGGCTGTTTTTTTATCGTTTTTCTTTTTTACCGTTTGTCTTTTTTACCGTAACCGCCGCCGTTGTTGCCGTAACCGCCGCCGTTGTTGTACCCGTTGCCGCCATTGTTGCCGTAACCGCCGCCGTTGCCATACGTATTGGTACGGTTATTATTCTGATAATAGTTGTTAGTGCCGTTATTCGAAGTATTATTGTTGTTTTTGTTATTTTTGTCTTTGTCATTATAATTGTAATACGTCGTTCCTCCGTATGTACCCGGCGCAAAATACTCTCTGTCGTGGATCTCTACGGATTCCGGCATGTATTTATAGGTTCCTTTTAATGCGTTCGGGATCTGTGACATGATCCGGCCCCAGAGCGCAGCCGCTGCGTCGGATTTACTGGTCAGCTGGATATTGATGTCGTTTCCGATCCAGAGCGCGGCCGTATAGGAAGGCGTAAAACCGTCAAACCAGATATCATATTCATTACTAGTGGTTCCGGTCTTTCCGCCGACAGCAATGCCGTTGATCGCAGCGTTGGTACCGGTTCCGCCCTGGACAACACCCTGAAGCATGTCTTTCATGATCCAGGCGACGCTTTCGTTCAGAACTCTTTTTCTTCCCACGTCGTCCGAGTTAAGGAGCACTTCATCGTCCGAGTCAGTTACTTTTGTGTAGCAGATCGGTTCCTCCGTCTTGGTTCCGTTGTTCGGGAAAACGGTGTACGCGTTGGCCATTTCCAGCGTTGAAACGCCGTTGACCATACCGCCGAGTGCCAGCGCCGCCGCGTTCTTGTCGTTTACACTTCCGTCCGTGACAAGGGAAGTAATACCGTATTTCTTCACAGTGTTAAGTGAGTAATCCATTCCAACCTGCATGAATATTTTATACGCGCAGGTATTGATCGACTGTTTCAGTGCGGTTCTCAGCGTCTGACGACCGGTGAATGCTCCGTTCGAGTTGGACGGCCAGTAACGCCCGTTGTTAATCGTGCGTTCATCGATCACCTGGGACCCGGCTGTTATATAGTTTCCCCAGCCGAAGGTACCTTGTGAATCAATGTTATGATTGACAAAATTATGCAATTTGCCTTTTTTAGCCTCCTGTGCGCTCTGCTGGAGTGCTGCGGAATAAACAGCCAGCGGTTTGATGGAAGAACCCGGCTGACGCGTACTGGTCGCTCTGTTGTAGATCAGTTTTCCTTTTGATTTTCTTCCGCCGACCATCGCTTTTACCTGTCCGTTGGAGTTGTCAATGATTGTCATGGCTGCCTGCGGCTGGATGACTTTCTGGTTCAGTACGTAATATTTCTCCGGTACGCTGACTGTGCCGTTTTCATTGAAGATAAACGCTTTTTTTCCTTCTTTACTGTTTACGTAAGCAGAGGAAACCCTGATGTTGCCGTTCTTGGTCTTTTCTTTGAATTTCTGCGGGATCGTCATATAGCCGCCGGAAATTGAATAAAGGTGGCCCTCTTTCCAGATGTACAGCTTAGGGAATTCGATACTGTAATCGACTTCATTATTCGCAGTGGTCTTATAGAACCTCAGGCGTTTGCCTTTTTTAAGTATGAGTGACCCGTCGTCTTTCTTTTTGATTTCACTTTTCTTGTAAAGAACGATGTTTCCGTCGGTATTCAGAATATTCCCTTTAGTATCGTAGATGATATTCGTAGGGTTAGGGAAGTTGCTGTTTTCCTTGAATTCCGCTTTTACGACTTTCTGAGCCTCGGAATCAAGCGTTGAATAAATCTTCAGTCCGCCTTTATACACTTTATCCCAGGCGTTCTGATAGGAGAGTCCCTGTTGCTTCTGGAGGTCCTTGATTACTTTTTCTACGACATAATCTGTAAAGTAATTGGTCTTTGCCTGACCGTTGCTGAATTTCGGCTTCAGCATCTCCCTCAGGCTCGTATTGATTGCCTCTGTATATTCTACATCGCTGATGTATCCCTGCTCCCGCATCAGTTTCAGACAAAGGTTTCTGCGGCTTTTTGCGACGTCGTTGATAATATAGGTTCCGTGCGAAGATCTCTTGAGAATGTTGTCGCTGTCTGTGGTTACAGAGTTGTTGCTGACAAGCTGAACCGGCGCATACTGTGTTGGCGACTGCGGCAGCGAGGCCAGTGTTGCATACTGCGCGAGAGTCAGATCTTTGACTTTCTTTGAAAAATATGCTTCCGAGGCCGCTTCGACACCGTTACTGTTGAAACCAAGGTAGATTGTATTCAGATACGCTTCCATGATTTCTTTCTTTGTCATTTTTCGCTCGATTTGAATTGTGTACCATGCTTCAATGATTTTTCTTCTCAGCGTGTGGATCGACATGGATTTCTTCAGGAAGACGTTTCTTGCAAGCTGCTGGGAAATCGTACTGGTTCCGCTCACGTTCCCGCCGGAGGTGAGGGATTCTTTGATGGCGCCTAGGATACGGACAATATTGAAGCCGTGATGTTTCCAGAAGGTTTTATCCTCCAGCGCGACGTAGGCGTTGATCAGATCTTCCGGCAGGTCTTCATATTTGACTTTTTTACGGTATTCGCCGGTGTAAACCGTATCTATCACTTTCTTTTTGGAATCGTAAATGGTGGAATTCTCATTCAGGATTGAATACACATTATCTGCGTCGATTTTCGGCGCAGTCTGGATCGTGTAAATTGTATAAATCATACCGGCGACAAACATGGCAAGAAAGATAAACAGAATGGTTAATAAGACTTTCTTTACCTTGGATTTCTTCCTGGTATGCCGGGCTTTCTTTGCGTAATTGTAATTATTCTGATTTCCGAGAAAATACTCCTGATCATTGTTACTCTTGTTTCGGCTGGTTTGAAATAGTTTTTTCTTCATAATAAATCACCGTATGTAAAGTTATTGTCATTTTTTCATCTGTCAAAAAATATTTCTTCCATTATACCATATTCATTAAGCTAAGTTAAGAAAAAACGCAATCGCCGGCTTTTTCAGAGAATGTGACGGAGAAGGTATGAAAGCTGCTTGAAAAATGGTAAATTCTGGTATATAATCTTAATGGGTAATGGTGAGCGGGTATCTGAAATGGTGCCATGAGAAGAAAATTATTTTTGACTTCAGTTGTGTTAACAGCCGGGATCGTACTGATCGGGATCAGCCCCATTTTGTTTCTGATTCCAGCGGCCGCCGCGGCGGCTGTAGCTGTGCTCTATATTTATATGCGGGAAATACCTGAAAGCGGTCTGGATAAAAAGTGGGCCTGTATTCTGCTGACGGCATATGTTATCGGCGGAATGTTAATGGAGGTGCAGACCCTTTCAATCAATGCCGGAAAAAAACTCGACACGGAACGGGCGTCCTTTGTCCGCGCGCGGGTCGTGAACATCGAGAAGTGTGATGAGGAAAAGATAAAACTTGAATGTGTGCTTCTGTCGGCAGACGCCGGCGGAAAGGCCGGAAACGGGGCTGGAGCCGGGAAAAACGCGGGGGAAGGCGTCGGGGCAGAAGATTCGGAACATTTTTATGATGCCCGACGGGCAGGTTTAGGGCTTTACCGTACACAGCGTGTGATTGTGTCCTGCTATAAGAAGATTGTCGGTCCCGGGTCTCTGATTGGACGGGAGATTTCTTTCACCGGCAGTCTTCAGGAGCCGGATGCCGCCGGCAATCCGCGTTGTTTTGACTACCGGAATTATCTCCGTTCGCGCGGTATCGGTCATACGGTGTCAGTGAAAACCTTTGAAGTATCGGAACGACCGGCCGGCGGATTATTAAAATATAAGGGAAAAATCAGTATTTTTCGTGAGCGCTTCCTGGACAGCCTGTCATGCAGTGATGAGATTAAATCGCTCATTCGCGGCGTTTTGTTCGGGGATACCCAGTCGATGGATGAAGAACTGCAGGATGATTTCAGAGCGAACGGCACGGCGCATGTTCTTGCGGTCAGCGGGCTTCATGTCGGCGTCATTTACGGGCTTTACCGGATGATCATTAAAAAGCGGAAATCCACGCTGATAACGGCCGGATTCATTCTTTTTCTGTTTTTTTACGGGACGATCACACTCTGGTCGATTTCCGTGACGCGGGCGGTGCTGCTCGTGCTGATCGTGACGGCTGGAAACAGCATGGACCGGCGCAGCGACCTTTTGACCTCACTCGGGCTGATCGCGATCATTCTTCTCGTTCGGAATCCGCACACCGTGTACAGTGCTTCTTTTCAGATGTCATTTCTCGCTGTGGCGTCGATTTCTTTTTTCCAGCCGTTTTTGGCGAGGAAACTGCCGGAAAATCTTTCGGCGATGCTGGCGGTGCAGATCGGCATCGTTCCGTACACGATGTACATGTTCAATAACATTCCGCTGCTGGCGATCCTCTGCAATATTCCGGTGGTTTATATTCTGTCGTTTCTGGTGCCGGCGGGAATAGCGGCGATCACGCTGTTTTCTTTATCTGCATTGCTGCCTTTGTCTGCTCTGTTTCATTTGGCGGAGGCGGTGCTGGGAGGGCTGACAGGGCTTCTGATCAGGGTGAACGGGCTGTTGTCGCATGGCGGCGTGTTTTCTTTGTCGGTGCCGTCGCCGCCGCTCTGGCTGATTATTCTGTTTTACGGGGTGGCATTCTTCTCTGTGTCAGAATTTTTTCAGATTTATTTCAGGCGAAGGAAATACGAGCTTCTGTTAAAGTGTTTTCTGGCGGTTTTTCTTTTCAGCGCGGTTTCTTTTACGACAGACCGGACGCCCTTTGACAAAGCACAGATCGTCATGACCGATGTCGGACAGGGCGACTGCCTGCATGTGAAGGACGGCCGGCACACGGATCTTTTATTTGATGGCGGCGGCAGTACGGATTATAATATAGGAAAGAAAACGCTGAAACCGTATCTGCTGAAGAACAGGATCACGGATGTGGATCTGGCCTGCGCTACGCATCTGCATACCGATCATTACCTGGGTCTGAAGGAACTGAGTGAATGCTTTCCGGTGAAGAAGCTTCTTACAAAGGGGAAAGCAGGCGACCGATATGTCATTTCCGGGAATTGCAGTATTGACATTCTCTGGCCTGAAGAGCAGGATCCGGATACCGACGACGAGAATAAGAACAGCCTGATTTTTAAAATTTTTAAAGATGGCGTAACGATTCTGGTGACCGGTGATATTTCAACTGAGGGTGAAGATGCATTGATCAGGAAGTATGATGGAACCGACACGTTGAAATGCGATATTTTGAAGGTCGCGCATCACGGCAGCAAATACAGTACGAGTGACGCGTTTCTTGAGGCGGTTTCGCCGAAGCTCGCGCTGATCGGCGTGGGGGCGCGCAATACATTCGGTCATCCGACAAAGGAAGCCCTCGGCCGGCTGGAATCGAAAGGCATCCCGGTTTACAGGACTGACCTGGACGGCGCGATCGGCGTTATCATTGACAACGGCAAGCTGCGTGTCTGCACCAATAAACAGCGGGACGGGTCATGACGGTGCCTGTACGGATCCGGGGCGGACAGTTTTCCGGCATTTTATTAAATGGGCTGGTGTGTACAGATACCGTGCGAGCCTGGCTGCGCTGCTGCAGACAGGCTTACAGGAATCGAAAATAATCGGAAAGAGATCAATTAATGGCAACATATAGAAAATCTAAAAAACAGACAAGAAATTTCAAAACATTTCTGGAGGAACTGAAGAACGGAAAGATGGGCAGCGTCGTCATGATGTACGGTGAGGAGGAATATCTGATCCGCTGGGCGGTAAACAACGTAAAGAAAGCCTTTGTTAAGCCTGGCATGGAAGTGGTCGATTACCAGGTTCTGGACGAGGGGTCCGCCGGGGCGGAGGATATTGTGAAAAGCTGCGAGACTTTTTCACTGATGTCAGAGAAAAGGGTGGTCTGGGTTCCGGATTTTCTTCCTTTGTCGCAGAGTAAGCCGGTTAAAGGGTATTCGGAGTCGGATCTGGAGATTCTGAATCGGTATTGCGCCGATCCCAACCCGAGTACGGTACTGGTTTTATCGGCGGAAAACATAAACGCGCGGTCAGGGCTGGTGAAAACGATAAAGAAAAAGGGGTCGTATTACGAATTCGGGCCCTTGAACGAACGTGAACTGGCATCTTTTGCCAATAAACGATTCCGGGCGGCCGGATTTCAAATCGGGCGGCGGGAAATGGATTTTCTGATTCATGAGACCGGTTATTTCAATCGTGAAAGTGAATACCGGCTGCATAATTTTGAGAATGATCTTTTTAAGATCGTTGCGCACGCAGAGGGCGGCTATATTACTGAAGAAGACATTGCCGTTACGGTCGCGGGTGACCGGGATAAATTCATTTTCGATCTTATTGACGGGATCAGTGGGAATAATAAGACTAAAGCATTCGAAATCCTGCATAATCGGTTAACTGCGGACAGTTCCGAGGCGCTGGCGATTGTCGGATCGATTGTTTCGCAGGTCGAGCTGATGCTGGAGGTTAAAGAATTCAGTGAATCACCGGACGGCACGATGACGATTCCAGAGATGAAAAAATATACAAAGATCAATGAATACAGATTAAAAAAAGCTTATGGATATGCAAAGAGATATTCACAAAGAAAGCTGCGGGAAATGCTGTCCCGGATCTACGAGACGAACGTCAGTATCGTGAGCGGTCTGCTGGATCCACGGACGGCGCTGGAGCTTTTTATTGCGTCGATCTGACGGCAGTTCATCGATTTTAATGACAGGAACGGGGCAGGTGAGAAGACTGGTGTGCTGCCCCAAGCAGGTTTTTTATAGTGTTCTGCTTGAGGAAGCATATCAGACTGACACGCTGCCCCTGAGTATTTATTCTAAAAGATCAGTTAATACGAAGAGATCAGTTCATTCGCGCTCCGGCGCGTGGTCTCCGTGACCTTGTCACCACCGAGCAGGCGGGCGATCTCGTCTGTTTTTTCGTCCGGGCTCAGGCGGGTTACCCTGGTGTAGGTTGTTTCTTCATCAGATGATTTTTCAATTCGGAAGTTGGCATCGCCGGCTGCCGCGATCTGGGGCAGGTGGGTGATGCAGATCACCTGGTGGTGTCGGGCAATCTCTTTCAGTTTCCGGGCCACGACGCTGGCTGTTATACCGCTGATTCCGGTATCGATCTCATCAAAAATGAACGTCGGAATATGGTCGTAACTGCCGGTAATGTTTTTTATCGCCAGCATGATCCTGGAAATTTCACCGCCGGAAGCGGTTTTTGCCAGTGGTTTCGGCGGTTCGCCCTTATTGGTACTGATCAGTATCTCACAGTCGTCACCGCCTGATGAGGAAATCGCCGCAGCTTTCCGAATATTGATTTCAAAGCGGGCATTATTAAAATTCAGCTCGTGCAGTTCGTTTTCCACCGCTTCTGCCAGCTGCGCCGCGCTCTGCGTACGGGCGAAGGTAAGGGCTTTTGTCTTTTCTTTCAGTTCTTCAAGGAGTTCCTTTGTCTCTTTTTCCAGCGCGGCTTTCTCTTCTGCAAAGTTCCCGGATCGCTCCAGATCAGACGCGACCCGGTCACGGTGATCGAGGATTTCTTCAATGCTTTTTCCGTATTTACTTTTTAAGTGATCGATCAGATCCATCCGGCTGATTGCGCGGTCGATTTCTCCGGGCTCGTAGCTGGTTTCCGCCGAGGCCGCCTGGACACGGCCTGTCAGATCCTGCAGCTCGTAAAGAATGTTGTCAAAGTCGCGGGAAATCGCGGAAAGCTCTGAAGAAAAAGTGCTGACCGACTGAAGCGAGCGGCTGATTTCACCAAGCTGAGTGAGAATATCATTCTCATTGGCGGAAAGCAGTTCCTCCGCGTTGTGAATCGCTTTGTAGATCTTTTCACTGTTGCGCAGGACTGTGATTCTTTCCTCAAGGTCGCTGTCTTCGCCGGGTTTCAGCGCGGCATCATTGATTTCATTAACTTCAAATTTCTGAAAATCAAGTTTTTTCCTGTTTTCCCGCTCAACGCGGATTCGCTCATTGAGCTTTGAGCGGGCCGCTTTATATTGCCGGAAAATTTCGGAGAATTCTTTTTTTACAGGGTCAATGTGCGTGTGATGGAAGCGGTCGACCAGTTCGAGGTGATTGTCGGGATCGAGCAGGATCTGGTTGTCGTACTGGCCGTGGATGTCCGCGATCAGGCGAGCCGCTTCCGACACCGATTTCCGTGTTACCAGCTCATCGTTTATTTTGCAGATATTTTTGCCGGCCGCTGACACTTCACGGGAAATGAGAAACTCCCGGCCGCTGACCTCTGCCTGCAGCTGCACACGAGCCTTTTCCGCTCCGTGGCGGACAAAGGAAGAATCGGCGCGGTTTCCCAGCGCCAGGCTCATTGCTTCAATCACAATCGACTTGCCGGAACCGGTTTCACCGGTGATCACGTTCAGACCTTCCTCGAAATCGATTTCCGTATTCTTAATAATTGCAAAATCTTTTATACTAATGTGATCGATCATAATAATCAGCTATCTTGTTTTTTTGCAGTCAGCATACTGTTGAATATATCGAGAATCTCTTCAACGTTATCATCATCGTCCGCGACAACTAAAAGAGTATTATCTCCGGCAACCGTACCGGCGATATGCAGAATCCCGATGTTGTCAATGGCTTCCGCCGCAGCGCTCCCGCATCCGGACAGCGTTTTCACCAAAATCAGATTCTTAACAAAGGAAAATGAGATGACGGTTTCCTTGAAAATTTTCACAAAGCGATCTGAAATCGGTGCATCCGGTCTTTTACTGACTGCATATTTATACTTCCCGGAAGCCGAGAGAACCTTGATCAGCTGGAGTTCCTTAATGTCTCTGGAAATGGTCGCCTGAGTCACTTCATAGCCTTCTTCTCTAAGCATTGAAGCCAGTTTGTCCTGTGTTTCAATTTCATGCTTGCTGATTAGTTCTAATATTTTATTTTGTCTTGAATAACGCATGCTGTACTCCTCTTGGATTTCCATTTATAAATATACATAAATTATACCATATATATAAATAGAAATGAATAAATAAAAGTAAGAGGAAAAACTATTTCTTTGATCCCTTTGTCAAAAGGACTGCGGTGGCTGGCAAAACACACGTTCTTATGTTATAGTGATGATTAAGATTGTTTTTATACAGGAGGAAGAGATGCGGATCATCGGAATTGATCCGGGATACGCCATCATGGGATGGGCGGTGCTGGATCTGGAAGGGAATCATTTTAAGGCAGTGGATTACGGCGTGGTTACCACAGACGCCGGTGTTCCCATGTCGCTCAGGCTGCAGCATCTGTATGCGGAGCTGCTCGCGATCATCGGACAATATAAGCCCGGGGAAGCCGGGATTGAGGAACTGTTTTTCAACACGAACGCCAAGACCGCCATCGGCGTCGGGGAAGCGCGCGGCGTGGCCATGCTGGCCTGTGTCAATTCCGGGCTGGAAGTCAGCGAATATACGCCTCTTCAGATCAAGCAGGCGCTGGTTGGATACGGACGGGCGGATAAAAAGCAGGTTCAGGCGATGGTTAAAGCCATTCTAAACCTTGAAAAAAGCCCGCGCCCGGATGACGCGGCCGATGCTGCCGCCGCCGCGATCTGCCACGGACACTCCCGGCTTGGAAGAAAGCAGAACGAGCG
>Ga0310695_10015682_pt1 | contig 10050 bp, 6 predicted proteins | sample RumenRJG_04DNA_FD_203882 | JGI IMG/M metagenome (GOLD analysis project Ga0310695, IMG submission 203882) | Bovine rumen microbial communities from Lethbridge, Alberta, Canada - RJG_04 (v2) (version 2) | ecosystem: Host-associated > Mammals > Digestive system > Stomach > Rumen | place: Canada... | reverse complement strand
GGATGTCCTGTTTTCCGACAGAACTCACAGTGACAGCTGGTACTCCACGTTTTTCTCAAAGAAAATATCAGAGGATCAGCATCATGCCTTCCGCATACGCAGGATTGAGAGGCTGGCCAAAGCCGGGCTGAAAAAGGTATGGCTTTCAATCGACGGCTCGAACAATGACTGTGAAGCCAGACAAAGCGCCCTTGCCCAGTTCGGGTTCCCAAAGTCACACAATAAGTCCAAAACAGTGGTCGGCTACATGTATGCGGTGGATGCCGCCACCGGCGAGCCGGTAACCTACTTTACGTATGACGGCAGCGTGCCTGACTGTCAGGCATTCCAGAAAATTTCCGTCTTCCTGAACAGCTTCCACATTGAGATTGAAGGGGTGATACTTGACCGTGGTTTTGCCGTTCCGGCAGTGTTCGACTCTATAGAAAGCTATGGCTGGAAGTATGTCGTCATGCTTCCCTCTGATACTTACGCGCATCTTCAGATGATGAAAGAGCATGCGGATGAAATCAGGTGGCGCTCTGATTACCTGCTGGAGGATACGGCTATGTTCGGCATAGCCGACACCAGGCAGCTGTTCAAAAACAACGCCAGAGTATCCCGGACATGCATGTTTTTTGATGCCGCCGGCGGATGTGACAAGTCGATGAAGATCCTGCGGAAAGTACAGGCTGAAAAACGGAAAATCCTCAAGGCCATAGCCGGCGGAAACAAGGCTTCTGTCAGCAAGGACCTTCAAAAATACCTGTCCATCAATGGGGATGGTCCCGATAGAACCATCCAGCTGGACACTGCGGCCCTTGATGCAAGCATGTCATCCAAAGGCTTTTTCAGCATGGCGGTAACCGAAGGCATTTCACCGTCAATGGCTGACAGGCTCTACAGAATGCGGGATGCATCCGAGACTCAGTTCAGCATTCTCAAAACACAGGAAGGAGGCGCCGCAACGTATGTTCACTATACGGAAGGCATCCTCAGCAAGTTTGCCATGCTCTTTATCTCAAGCATTGTCCGGTTTGAGATTATGCATGCCTGCCAGAAATTTGAGCTTCCGACCAACCAGATCATCCAGAGTCTCAGACAGGTCGCCCTGCTATATTCGGCAGAGGAACAGTATGAGTCTGTACGCAACATTCCTGCAGATTTGAAGAAGCTCTTCCGTGAATTTTCTATTGATCAGGATGACATTGAGCGGATTGCGCAGGAGTACAACAGCCGTAACAATACAGATGCCAGAAACCCTGACAGGAGACTGCCTTATGACAGGAAGCCTGTCATAAAGACTAACTCTCACAAAAGAGGACGTCCCCGCAAACAGCGTCCTGAAAGTGATGGCACTGCTTCAGAACAAATCGTAAAATCAAAGGGAGGCAGACCGAAAGGTAAAAAGGATTCCAAACCGCGTAAGCCTAGATCCGATAAAGGTGTGCCACGCAAAAAGAGAAGTGAGATTAAAAACTAAAATTCCCAATTTTTAAGGAATTCACGGAATTATCCAAACAAGTATGTACAATACGGCCCTCGGTATCAGAGATTGTAAGAGCGATGATGATGATGATAAGAAGAAGAAAGAGGATGCAATCAAACAGGTTCTTCAAGGTTATGCGATGGCATATGCCGCCCATATAACTTTCACTGATAAAGGTAAAGCCAAACGATATCCTGATGATCTAATTTTTATGGATAGATTTAATAATAAATTGACCGAGATTGTGAATAATGATGTTTCAGTGAGTATTTCTGTATACGAAAAAGACACAGACTCGATAGATTTGACTGATATGTTTAATTATGAAAATGCTATATCCAGTAAGAAAATAAAAGGAGAGAAAGAAGGTCACAGGGTCAATTTCAGCGGAATAGCAAAAATATTGGGTTTGAATTTCGATGGAACAGATCCTGATGTTTTGTATAACGACTTGAATGAACTGAAAATTTCCAGACTTACTATAGATGAAGTAAAAAAGATAAGGTTGCAGCTAGAACTAGAAAAGCAGGAACAGAAAAGACAGGAACGAATAATGGAACAGCAACGGTTACAGGCTAAACAGAAGGGAGCCTGCAAAGGTCGGTGCTTATGAAGAGGCTCATTTTCCATGCAAACGTCCTTGTGGCATGCGCTGTGTTTTGATTGATTATTTCGGACTTACAGCCTGTCTTTGTAAAAAGTAGTGCGGGAGTGCTTCAGCCGTGAATTCAAATATTGTTGAGTTCAGACCATATAAGCCTGAGGACATGGAATCAATCGAGAGGATAATTGCCCGCACCTGGGGCTCGCAGGAGAATGAGCCGACCAACGCAGACATTGTCTACTCCAAGGTCTATATCGCATACTGCCTCATGATCAGCACCTATGCCGAGACAGCACTTATTGACGGGAGTCCCGTCGGAGTCGTGATGGCGAGGGACCTTTCCGTTAGGAAACATTTCGTCCTGAAGCTCGTCTTATTCCTCCTCCGGAATTTCTGGCGCGTCCTGCGCCCCTCAGGCATCATGGCCCTCATCGCGCTCTACCGGATAGAGATCGCCAACCCGCGGGAGCTGCTCAGGGGCTGCCCTGAGTACGCCGGCGAGCTTACGCTCCTTATCACATCGCCTGAGGCCCGCGGGCACGGCATCGGGAAAAGGCTCTATGCTGACGCAGTCAGGTATCTCAATGGCGCGGGAGCAGGGAGGTTTTTCCTCTACACCGATACGGAATGCGGCTACGGTTTCTATGACCGCGCAGGACTTGTGAGACGGAAGGAGCAGAAGATGGTTTACCGGATTGTCTCCGGCGTTGCCGAGATGACTGCCTTCATCTACGACTCGGTGAAGGACTGAAGCTTTAGATAAGCGGGCAGATGCCGTAAGCGCCTTCTGCCCGCAGAAATGTCCTGATGCCGGCCTTCAGATGCCGGAATGCCTTACTGCCTCTGTGTGCCGAGCCAGCTCTCGGCCTCAAGTGCGGCGCGGCAGCCGTCGCCTGCGGCGAGTATTGCCTGCTTGTACACGGGCTCGCAGCAGTCGCCCGCCGCGAATACGCCGGGAATCTGGGTCATGGTGCGGTAGGCCTCATCCTTACCGGTGACGATGTAGCCCTTATCGTCAAGCATTTCCTTGGGGAACGGCTTGGTGCTCGGGATGTGCCCGATGGCCTCGAACACACCCTCGCAGGCGATGTCCTCGGTCTTCCCGTCGGTTACGCTCTTGATTCTGATGCCTGTGACGCCGTCTCCCGGTGTTCCGAGGATCTCATCTGCGGTGTAGCCGAGGTGCAGGGTGATTTTTCCCTGCTCCGCAAGGGCGTACATCCGGTCGAGGCTGTACTTGTCGCAGCGGAACCCGTCGCGGCGGTGGATGAGGTGCACCTCGCGGCAGAGCCCCGCGAGGTAGATGGCGTCAAGGACCGCAGTGTTGCCTCCGCCGATTACGGCAGTTCTCTTCTTCCGGTAGAAGAAGCCGTCGCAGGTCGCGCAGGATGAGACGCCCTGTCCCCAGAACTCGGCCTCGCCGCTGATGGAGAGCCGGCGGGGTGAGGCTCCGGTGGCGATGATGACAGCCTCTGCCTCAGCCGTCCCCTTCTCGCACTGCAGCGCTATGGTTCCGTCATGCCTTGCGATGGCGAGTACGGTGTCATTCTGGAAGCGCACGCCGTAGCCGGCTGCCTGCTTCTTCATCCTGTCCATCAGGTCAAAGCCCGTGATGGGTTCCGGCTCTCCCGGCCAGTTGCCGAGCTCCTGGGTTTCGGTGATCTGCCCGCCCTCTAGGGTGCCGGTTATCATCAGGGGACTGAGTCCGGCGCGTGCGGCATAAATCGCCGCGGTATAGCCTGCCGGTCCTGAGCCGATGATGATGATTTTTTCCTCCTGGTTCTGCTCTGGCATTGTGTCCTCCATGGTGATTTCAACGGGCTGGGACTGCTATCTTAAAACATTTCTCAGGCGGTTTTCACTCAAAATCTGACCGGATAAAGTATAATCCACGCACCAGTGCAGCTGGAAGTGATTCCTTCTTCCCTGATTTATCCGCGAACCCCACAATGGCTAACCAGAATTCAAAGTTAAGAAACAAAAAGCAGTCCGCTGCCGTCAGCAAGGCTGAGCGCAGGGACACCGGAGCTGATCGTGAGCAGTCCGGCAATGCCTCCCTTTCCGGCATGAAAAGGCTCGGAGAGGCGGTTTTTCTTATAATTTTCCTTCTCTGCGTCATATCGCTTGTCTCGCTTGGTTCGCATGATATTAACGATCCGAGCTGGACGCAGTCCAGGGCGGCGGATCAGACCATCGGCTCCATCCACAACCTGGTCGGCTTCGTCGGGGCGTACGTTTCCGATTTCCTGCTGTTCTGCTTCGGCCTCGCGTCATATGTGCTGCCGCTTGCCGTGCTTTATCTTGCGGCCTGCGTGTTCCTCCGGAAATACACTCTTAGGAGCATTGACTTCTTCACGGTCGGGCTCTCGCTGCTCGGCTTCGTCCTCATGTTCACCTCCGTCTGCTGCCTGCTTTCGATGCTTGATCTGAGGCCCTACGGCTCCTATTCCGCTGGGGGCGTGTTCGGCGCTGCCATCGCGAGCTGGGTCTCGGGCGCGATGGGCACTGTCGGAGCGTCGCTCCTTTTCATCCTGATATTCGCGATAGGCCTTCCGTTCCTCACCGGCATCTCCTGGACAGTAATTGCTGACAAGACCGGCGGAATCGTCTGCGGCATCTTCGACTACGTCTCGAAGATACGCGAGGAGCGCAGGCAGAAGGCCGAGGAGAGGCTGGCGCAGCTCGAGAAGGAGCGGGCCGCCCTTGCCGAGCAGGAGAAGGCTGCACATGAGGCGAGGATGAAGCAGGCCCGCGCCGAGGCGGAGCTCAGGCTGCAGCAGGAGCAGGCCGAGGCGGAGCTGAGGCTCGAGCGCGAGAAGGCCGAGATGCAGGCCAGGATTGAGCGGGAGAAGGCCGCCATCGAGGCAATGAAGCGCGGTGAGGCTCCGGCACCCGGAGTGCAGGGCGGGCCTGCTCCTGATGGCCCTGCCCCGGAGCTCTCCTCTGATCCTCTTCCCTATGAGGGCGGCTCCAATGAGGAGGAGCGTCACGGTTTCTTCTCGAGCCTCTTCAGGGGGCTGAGAACGGGCAGTTCCGAATCTTCCGGAAATGAATCCGACAATGAGGTCCGGGCAGAGGATCAGACTGAGTCCGATCCTCTCTTCAGCGATGATCCGATTATGGATCACGCCGAGAAAATGGAGCCGAAGAGCGCCAGTGTCGCAGGCTTTACCGTAACTCCTGCGGCGAGCGACATTCCCATTCCGAGAGCCGGGGAGCCTTCGGTTCCGAAGGTCGCACCGGCAGCGGCACCGGAGAGCATGGCACGCGGCACGGCCTCAGGTCCTGCGCCATCCGTGCAGCCTTCGGCGGCTCCTTCAGGCGGAATTTCCTTTGAAAGCGTCAGCCCGACCGCATCCCGGCCGCAGCCCTCATCCGGAGCAGGAATGCGTCCGGCTTCTGCGCCTGATCCCCGCCCGTCGTACAGCGTGCGCGATGCGGCGCCCGAGTCTGATGAGTCTCTGCTTGAGCGGGAGGCCTCTTTCGGCTTCAGTCCGATGACCCCAGAGGAGCAGGCCATGGTGGACAGGCCCGCAGCTCCTTATGATCGTGGCAGCGTGCCGCAGCCTGCCGTGACCCGCCCTGAGACAGCCGGCTATACTGAGATACCCCGCGCAGGCGGCCTTGACGCGTTCCGTGAGCCGGACGTCCGTCCGGCTGAGCCCTCCGCGCAGGGCAGCGCGCCGCAGCAGACAGCTCCTCAAGGCAGCGGCTCAGGCAGGCTCGGCGGATTCGGCTTCGACATCACGCCCGAGGATGTTGCTATCGCGCGTGAGGCAGAGGAGCGCTACAGAAGCTCCGGCCTCAGGAACACCCCGTTTGCCGCTGAGCCGGAAGACAGCGCAGGCAGTGACATCCCGCAGCCGCAGCAGCCTGCTCCTGCCGCTGTACAGCCCCTGCCGCAGCAGCCTGCTCCTGCCCCTGTCCAGCCGTCATCGGGCCTTCCGATGCACCATGAGTCCCCGAACAGCTGGGGACCTATCCCCGGGATGGATCTCCTGAATCCTCTCACGCAGCAGCACCAGACCATCTCCCCGGATGAGATCGAATCCCTCTCCCGCCTTGTCGAGGAGAAGCTCAGGGAGTTCAGAATTACCGTCCAGGTGGTCGGCGCGGACTGCGGACCTGTCATAACGCTCTTCAAGCTGCAGCCTGAGCCCGGCACCAAGTCATCCCAAATCACGAACATCTCGACCGATCTTGCGAGATCGCTTCTTGCGAAGTCGGTCCGCGTCCTCGAGATCATCCCTGGCACAACCTACATCGGACTTGAGATCCCTAACCGGAAGCGCGAGACGGTTTTCTTCCGCGAGGTTATTGACAGCGAGAAGTTCAGATCATTCCACGGGCTCCTGCCGATGGCGCTCGGCGTTGACGTGACCGGAAAGCCGGTCGTCGCTGACCTTGCCGAGATGCCGCATCTCCTTGTCGCCGGAACGACAGGCTCCGGAAAGTCGGTCGGCGTCAACACCATGATCATGTCGCTTCTTCTCTCGAAGACTCCTGACGAGGTCAGGTTCATCATGATCGACCCGAAGATGCTGGAGTTCTCCTCCTACAACGGCATCCCGCACCTCCTCACTCCGGTCGTGACTGACATGAAGCAGGCCTCGAACGCACTCCGCTGGGCGGTGGGCGAGATGGAGCGCCGCTACGCGCTTATGGCGAAGACCGGTGTGAAGAAGCTCACCGAGTTCAACCGCAAGGTCGAGGAGGCGAGGATTGCCGGAACGCCCCTCCGCGATCCCACCTGGCAGTACACCGACTCGATGGACACCGAGGCGCCGGAGCTCACCAAGCTCCCGTTCATCGTCATCGTCATCGATGAGTTCGCGGACATGATGATGACCGTCGGCAAGACTGTCGAGACGCTGGTCGCAAGGCTTGCCCAGAAGGCGAGAGCAGCCGGCATCCATCTTGTGATTGCCACGCAGTCCCCGAGAAAGAACGTCCTCACAGGACTCATCAAGACCAACATCCCCTCGAGGCTCTCGTTCTCGGTGCAGTCCAACATGGACTCCCGCATCATCCTCGACCAGGGCGGAGCAGAGAACCTGCTCGGGAACGGCGACATGCTGTTCCTTCCGACAGGAAGCCAGTTCCCGATCCGCGTCCACGGCGCATTCGTGCAGAATGCCGAGATTGAGCGCGTCACCGCGGAGTGGCGCACCCGCGGCGAGCCGGAGTATGTTGACGGGGTAACTGACGACAACCCGGATGTCGTGCTTCCGGGCGAGAGCGGAGGCTCTGCCGGGAGAAGCGGCAGCGGCGGGCAGGATGAGCTCTTCGACAGGGCTGTCGAGCTCGTGAGCCGCCTCGGGCGCGTCTCCTGCTCCATCCTGCAAAGGAACTTCGGCATCGGCTATCCGCGGGCCGCGTCGCTCATTGACGAGCTTGAGGAAGGCGGCATCGTCTCGGAACCCAGGCAGAACGGCAGGCGCGACGTCCTCACCAGAAGGCAGGGCGAGTAGCCCAATACAGCCCCGCAGCCGCGGGGCTTTCCCACATCATATCCCGGAGGGATCTCCATGAAACCAGCAAGGATTGCAGGCGTTTTCACAGTCATCGCCGCAGCGGCTCTTCCTGTTCTGCTGCCGTCAGCAGCTCTCGCGGATCCGGCAGGAGATCTGAGAAAGGAGATTGCCGCCGTAAAGAGCTTCTGCGCGCCGTTCACCCAGAAAGTGACCGGGCTCAAGGGCGAGACCGTCCAGGAAGGCTCGGGCTCGGTCTGCGTCCTGAAGGAGAAGTCATCCTTCAGGGTGGAGACCAAGACGCCGGACGAGAACCTCGTCGTCTCGGACGGGAAGAGCGTCTGGTCATATGATCCCTTCATGCAGCAGGTCACCATCGCCTCGTTTTCCGAAATAGCAGGCAGCTCGCCGCTCGGCCTCATCGCCTCTGACTCCCCGGAGGTCTGGGGCAAATACAAGGTGAAGCATGTGGCAGGCGGCTATGAGCTTTCAGGCGCAGAGGGAGGCGACAGCTTCGTGCTCACGGTGGGCGGCGGCAGCATCTCTGGCTTTGAGATCGTAAGCCGCGACGGGCGGAAAAACAGCTATAAGCTCGGCTCCGCAGGGCCGGTGGCTGCGGGCACCGGGTTCAGCTTTGAGATCCCGAAGGGAACTGAAGTCGACGACCGGCGCAGCAGATGACGGGCGATCTCTTTTCATCAGGGACGAAGTTCTCTGACGAGGCGGAGCATGAGGGCTCGGAGGAGAAGAGCCTCTATGAGCCGCTTGCCTCGCGCATGAGGCCGAAGAGCCTTTCCGAGTACATCGGGCAGGAGCACCTCACGGGAGAGGGCATGCCGCTCCGGCGCATGGCGGAGAGCGGCCATGTCTCATCGATGATCCTCTGGGGACCTCCCGGAACGGGCAAGACCACCCTCGCAAAAATCCTCACGAACAGGGTCAATGCCAAGTCCATCGTCATCTCCGCCGTCACCGCAGGCATTGCCGACATCAGGGAGGCGGCGAAGGAGGCCGAGTTCAACCGCGACCGCGGGCGCTCCACCGTGCTCTTCGTCGATGAGGTCCACCGCTTCAACAAGACGCAGCAGGACGCCTTCCTCCCGCTTATTGAGAACGGCACGGTGATATTCATCGGGGCGACTACCGAGAACCCCTCGTTCGCGCTCAACAGCGCGCTCCTCTCCCGCTGCCGGGTGTTCGTCCTTAAGAGCCTCAGCGAGGAGAGCCTCCTGCGCCTCATCGGCCGCACGGTCACGTCCCCGGATGGGCTCCTTGCCGAGAACATCTCGTTTGAGGAGGGCGTCGACCGCTCCCTTGTCTCGTTCGCCGCGGGCGACGCGCGCCGCCTCCTCAACGCGCTCGAGATCCTCTCCTCCATGGTGATTGCCGATGAGAAGGGCCGGAAGGTCATCACGAAGGCTATGCTTGCCGAGTTCGTCGGCGTCAGGGCGGCGAGGTTCGACAACGGCGGCGACCGGTACTACGATCTCATCTCAGCGTTCCACAAGTCGGTGAGGGGCTCGGATCCGGACGCAGCGCTCTACTGGTTCGCGAGGATCGTGACCGCGGGAGGCGATCCCCTCTACGTGGCAAGGAGGCTCATCGCGATAGCCTCCGAGGATGTCGGCACGGCGGATCCGAACGGGCTCAGGATAGCGGCCGCGGCCTTTGACTGCTTCACGAAGGTCGGGCCGGAGGAAGGGCTCAGGGCCATCGCAGAGGCTGCCGTCTATCTTGCCACGGCACCGAAGAGCAACGCGGTGTACCGGGCCTGGAACGAGGCCCTGCGCCGGGCGAAGGAGGAGCGGGACTACGACGTGCCCATCTATCTCAGGAACGCCCCGACGAAGCTCATGAAGGATCTCGGCTACAAGGAGACCTACCGCTACGCCCACGACGAGCCCGGGGCGTACGCGGCAGGCGAGTGCTATTTCCCCGAGGAGATGAGGGGCACCAGGTTCTATGAGCCGAGCGACCGGGGCTTCGAGAAGAAAATCAGCGCGAAGCTTGAGTATCTGAGGGAGCGCGACCGCCTCTCGCCCGTAAGGCGCGAGAACGGCGTCCTGGTGCCGAATAATGAAGGCGGCGCAGGGGAAGGGTGACTGCTGCCTGAGGCAGCGCCTCCTGATGTCTGATTTGATTGTACTTTTTGCCTTAAACGTCTTAAGATTGTCCGGAATTTCTGCGCGCATCGTGCCGGAAGACAAAAGTGGAGATATTTTATGAGTTCAAGCATTTTCAGGATTCCGGCTGCCGCCGCAGCGGCAGTGTTCCTTCTTTCCGCATTCCAGCCTGTCTCCGCTGATATCTATACCGATGAGCACGTCATCGAGCAGACGAAAGAGGACATCGTGAAGCTCAAGAAGCTCCTTCCGTCAAAGGCCGCCAATGGCGTAACGCTTGTTGACGTGATCTATACGGAGCCGGAGAAGGGCGCGTCAGGCAACGGCACCATCACCTATGTCCAGAGGTTTGACTCAATCAGGAAGAAGGACATCCCCGATCTT
>Ga0310695_10015681_pt1 | contig 10050 bp, 11 predicted proteins | sample RumenRJG_04DNA_FD_203882 | JGI IMG/M metagenome (GOLD analysis project Ga0310695, IMG submission 203882) | Bovine rumen microbial communities from Lethbridge, Alberta, Canada - RJG_04 (v2) (version 2) | ecosystem: Host-associated > Mammals > Digestive system > Stomach > Rumen | place: Canada... | reverse complement strand
CCTGGAGAGACAACTAAAATCAGTGATAACGACTACGAGTCAATATCTATCAGTTATAAGTTAAACCAGAGTCAACTTCTATCAGGGAAAGACTCCAATCGGAGTCAACCTAAATCAGGAAATGACATTGTTCGCAAAAAACTGACCCATGAAAGAAACTATCCTTCTGCTGCTGAGTGTTTTCGGCTACCTTTCCACTGCGTTTGCGCAGATGTTGCCCGACTCCACCGTTCAGGTAGTCGGCTACTGGAGCGTTGGTGACAAACTCCAGTACGAGTATGAGTGTCTTGACTACAAAATCAATGGAAACGACACGACGCTCACAAAGAGCTCGTATGAAGTTATTGAATTGGAGGTGGTGGCGCACGAGGAAGACAAGGGATACCGGTTTAAGGCCACCTATTTGGTTGAAGACTATAGCGATCCCGTTGTGCGGATTCTATCCAACATTTCAGCCAAGTATCTGGGAAAGCCGGTCTATTTCTTTGAGACCGACAACCTGGGCGCATTTTCTCGTGCCTTGCCCGTAGAAGGCGTAGACGAAATACCGGAAGCCATGCTGCAGGAAGTGATGGACTCCCTTGCGAAGGCAAAACCCGAGACTGTGATAGCCCGGGAACCGATTCTTGCACTGTTGCGACATATATACGCCCCCGAATTGATGACCCAGTCCATCGTAACAGAATTTTCGCCCCTGTTCTTCTTTCATGGCGTGAAGTACAAGTTGGACACGGATTACTCTTACGAAGATGAGACGCCCGCGCTCATCGGTAATCAAAAAATTAAAATGGATGCAACATTTTGGGCCGATAGTGAAGACACCGATGACTACAGTGCTGTCCTATACCTGTACAAGGAAGCCAACGAGGAGCAGTTGAAACCTTTCATTACTACTTTTATCGTGGGAATGCTCAAGCCGATGTTCCCCGATGAAAACACCGAAGAAGCCAAGACCGCTATGGATGAGGTCTTCAGTCAGGCCAAGATGGAGATGAAAGATACTATGTGGGAAGAAGTCCATCTGTCGACAGGCTGGCCGCTAAACATGGGCTTTACCCGCACCCTCAATTTCAAAGTCGGAAAAGACGAATCCGGCGGCATCATCCAGAGGAATACCTTCAAAGTAATCCTGGATAACGACTAGTATTCCGCGTAGCTGACGGTTTCAAGGAGTTCGGATTTGAATAAAGCGTAAGGAGAGACCACGGGCTCGTCAGGGTTAAATGAGTTACCGTATCCTGGCCGTCTATTGCCAGTAGGGGATCCCCACATCCAATGCACAAAAGAAGCCCAGCCGATTTGGCTGAGCTTCTTGTGCGGGCGAAGGGATAATTATCGAACCAATTCCAGCCGGTTACATTTTGTAACCAGTTCACTTCCTTCCTTTATCATCCTGCTTTCCTTCGTCTCAGGTTGTGCGAATCTTCTTGTTCTCAAACAGTTGTATTTTCTCTATATCTGACATAGCGTCAACGTTTTGTGCAAAGATACTCCAATGCATACCCCAAGTTATTTGCCGCGTCGACAGAAAAACGGCATCCTGTGCGTTCTATGTGTCAACACGGCAAGCTTTCGGGCAAAAACTGCCTATTTCCTTGCCGCGTTGCCGCGAAATCGGACTTCTAGTGTATTCTGGCTGTCAACGCGGCAGAGCGACCGCAAGATTCTGGAGGGCAGTCTTTGCCCCAGGCACCGCGACGACGAGCAAAGACATACTAGCCCGGGAGCCGCGGGGGTGTTTGAGGGGGCAGCGCCCCCTGTATTAATGGTGCGGGCGAAGGGACAATTATCGAACCATTTTTGAGGACTTAGTAACCTTATTTTTGAAGGATGGCGTCCTTGGTCCTTGGCATTGTCCAGGCGGGGACGATGCGGTCACTTCCGTCGGAAAGGCCCATCCACCAGCAGGCGGCAATTCCGGCCTCCCTGGCTTTTCCGGAGAAATACCCGGCAAAGGTGACGTTGGCGTCATTGTCGTCATTGGTCCCGCCGCCCCATTCGCCAATGATTACGGGTACCCCAAGACGTTTTACAATATATGTGTCAAGGTTTGTGAACAGGCGGTCGATATCGGCCTTCTGCGCCGCAAATTTCCCGGCATCCCAGTAACTGTGCACCTCTATGGCTATGTGGCCGGGCTCTTCCGGAATCTGGATGCTGGATATGGGGTCCTGGAGGTGGGAGTTCCAGGTGCCGTCGCCGCTGCAGGCGCCGTAAGTGTTCACCACAAGGTTCCTGTAGAGGTTGTTGCCGCCGGTTGCACGCACTGTCTGTGTGAACAGTGCTGCGTAGTTGTATATGGCCTTGTAGGCACCCTGGGCCACGGCGGCGTCATAGTTTCCGGGGGCCGAGAATGAGGCAAAACACCAGGAGTCGTACTGGTCCAGCATCTCGTTGTAGGACTCAAAGAGGAGTTTCTCCCCATAGTCCTTGAATGTGATGGCAATCTGCTGCCACAGGACCTCGTAGCGGTCCTTTGCGGCGTTGAAACCTGCTTCTGAGGCCCTCAGCCACGCCGTGGAAGCGGATCCTGTGTCGTGGTGGACGTTGAGGATGCAGTACATCCCTTCGTCTATCACATAGTCCACAACTTCCTTCACGCGGGCCATCCACACGGGGTCCACAGTTGTACCCGTCCACGTGGCGGGATTCCATTTGTTCTGGTCGTGGAGCGTGATCGTGCCCATATGGGGGTACCAGGTTACGGGTACGCGGATTACCCCAAAACCGGCTTCCTTGAACATATGGATGAGTTCACGGGTGGTTTCCGGCTGCCCCCAGGAGGTTTCGTAATCCTTTGGTGTGCGGGAGGTCCAGGCCTCTATCCACATATTGTTGGTGTCTCCGCTGTTTGTGTCAAGGGTATTGCCAAGATTCCAGCCGGCGCCCATGTTGAGGACTGCTTCCGCGGCGCTTTCAAAGGGGTCCGTGGCGTCCGGTGTGTCAGGCTTGTCTGGTTCATCGGGCCTACCGGACTCGTCCTGTTTGTCCTGTGGCTTCTCCTGCGGCGGGGCGGGGGCATCCATCGGCCTGCACCCGAATGCAAGCGCGGCAAAAATGCACAGTATGATGGTTTTTTTTCATCACCCCTTCCGTGAAGGATAGTACAAATCTACAATTAAAAGTTTGAATTTCCCTCAAGTTCGGCAGATTCTTAAGGTGTCGTTCAACCGTTTTGACGCTGACGCCAAGTGTGGCGGCAATTTCCTGGCGGGTTATATGCCGATTCTTTTTCATCATCTCCATAATACTGGTGTCAATGTTTTTGGTCTCGAGTTTCGCGTTGTCGGCATATATATGCAGATTTCGGCTATGGAAATCGTGTCTGGTTCCAAGCATAAGGTCAGAGAAGAAGTCATCCAGCGGATCCCTGTCTTCGTATATGCCTTTTCTTATATTGGCATAATTGGCTCTGACGAGGGCATCTCTAAAAAAGCGAGAATGTGCTTCGAAGATGGAATTGTCCACGTCGAAGCCCAACATCCGTAAGTACTTTATTGCAAATACAGCCGTGGTTCTGGTATTGCCTTCTGCAAACGGATGTATTCTCCAGAGTTCGGAGACAAACTTTGAGCGACACTTCCAAGCCATGTCGCTCAAAAATGTCGCTCAAAAATGCGGGCGATGGAACAATTATCGAACCAATTATGATGATTTTCGAGAGGTGTATCTACTTGGTATTCAGGCGGATGATAGATTAACTAAAGAAGCCTGGCTCTTATGTCACTAATCCAGATTGCTCAGTGCGTCGCTTTGAGATACTGAAGGTCTCCGTACCAGTAGGAGGCGGTGATGCCGCCAGGACGGTAATCTTGCCTGCGCCTACTCTTCTTGCGATGGCCTGGCCGATGGAACCGGCTCCGACCAATACGGATACTTCTTTTCGCATCGTGGTATAGTTATCTTATGTCTAGCCGCGCCATCCCATGAACATCTTCGTCACATCCCCATCGTGATGGTCGAAGAACAGGCTCTTGCCTGTGTCGAGTTTCTGAATCTGAGCCATGTCATCCTCAGAGAGTTGGAAGTCGAAAATGTTGAGATTCTCCACCATCCGCTCCTTGTGGGTGGATTTCGGGATGATGATGGCACCGCGCTGAAGCAGCCACCGGAGGGCGACCTGCGGGATGGTCTTGCCGAATTTTTGTCCAATCCCAGCCAACATTTCGTTGGTGAAGAAGTTGTTTCGGCCCTCGGCCAACGGTCCCCAGGACATGATACGGCAGTCGAGTTCGTCCATATACTTCTGAGCCTCCGTCTGCTGGTCGAACACGTGCATTTCCACCTGGTTCACCATCGGCTTGATCTCCACGTTCGACGCCAGGTCAATCAGGTGATCCGGATAAAAATTGCTTACGCCGATCGCCCGGAGTTTGCCTTCCCGATAGGCCTCCATCAAGGCACGATAAGCGCCGTAGCGGTCGCAGAAGGGCTGATGAAGAAGCATCAGGTCGATATAATTTGTCTGCAGTTTCCGCAAACTCTCGTCGATGGACGCCTTGGCCTTCTCGTAGCCATAGTTCGAAATCCAGATCTTGGAAACGAGGAACAGGTCCTCACGCTGGATCCCGCTCTTTCTCCATGCGTTGCCGACCCCCTCTTCATTATGGTAGGCCTGTGCCGTATCTACCATCCGATAGCCGACGCTCAGCGCATCGCTCACGCAACGTTCACACTCCTCCGGAGAGACTTGATAGACTCCGTAACCCATCTGCGGCATCTGAACGCCGTTATATAGTTTGATTGTTTTCATGTCAATGATCTTTTGTATTCATTCATTATGCATTACAGACACATTCTTAAAATCTTCTCCACCTTTGCCTTTCCTGTTCGCACCTCATGGCCGTAAATGCTGAATCCTTTACTGACGTTGGCTCCGGGAAATGCTTTTTTCACATCCTCCACGCAGCCTGCCAGCCCGCTTCCTTCGTGGGTAGTGAAGGGAATGACGGTTTTTCCGTTCAAATCGCCTGCGTGCTTCTTGAAGAAGGTGAACATCACCTGCGGATAGGTGCCCCACCAGACGGGACCGCCGATGAACACAATATCATACTCGCTCAAATCCACGTCTCCTTCATACTCGGGCAGTTCACCATTTCTAGCTTCTTCCTGTGCCAGTTTGATAAGCGGGTTATAGGCCATACCGTCATACTTATGGGTGACAATCTCAAACTGGTCCGCGCCCGTTATTTCTGTGATATAATCGGCAACAATTTTGGTGTTGCCCACTTCTATGTTCCCGACAGAGTAGTTGTCTCCTGCATGCGAGAAGAACACGACCAAAACTTTTGCGGCTGCAATGACACTCATATTATTCATACTCGTTATTATTTAACACTGCAAAGGTACGGTGCAAATTGAATATTTTGCTTTCACAAAAAGTATTACTATTTTCACTTTTTGCACAATTCTTGCAGGGCATCTCAAGCATGAGGACAGATTTCTACTATTCTTCAAACTTTGACCGGATGAACGACGCGGCTCTCAGCCATACCTGCATGCACCTGCTATGTACGGCCGGAGAAGGCAGTTTCGTGTTCAACGGACACTGCTACCATATCGTCAGGAATGACCTTGTGGTGATACCCATGCCCGACAAAGTGAAGAATACGGCCGCACATGCGGATATGCAGGTTGAATGGTTCGCGGCAGACTACAAGTTCCTTCAGGGACTGCTTCCCTCCAACAACTACAGCATCGGAGGCAGCATTTCACTGAATCAGAACCCAGTCATCCGATTGACGGATGAGCAGGCCGGCCACCTGCTGGAGGATTTTCATCGCCTGCGCGACCGCATGGAAGACCGCCACCTGCAGTTCTATCGTGAATTGATGGGCAGCCTCTGCCTGACGATGATGTATGACATCTTCGAGGCGCACGCACAGCGTGATACCACGGACAGGCATACCGACAGGACCGCCTATATCGTAAAACAGTTGATGACGCTGCTGTCCACGGGCATCAGTTGCACGGAACGAGACGTCAGCTATTACGCCCGGCGGCTGCATGTGTCACCCAAGTACCTGTCGGCCACCATCAAGCGCGTAACCGGCCACAGCGTCACATCGTATATCGATCGCCATACGATTCCCATCCTGAAAGAGTAAGAATTCCTGCAAAAGATTCAGTTAACCTATTTATCGGCATGTCACAAACCCCGACAGTCTTGGATGATTGCCGGGGTTTTGCTTCGGAATTCTCACAGAAATTGACTTTTCTTAGAAATCTAAATATCTGAAAATCAATTTAATTGCCGCGTCGACAGAAAAACGGCATCCTGTGTGTTCTATGTGTCAACGCGGTAAGCTTTTGGGCAAAAACTGCCTATTTCCTTGCCGCGTTGACGCGAAATCGGACTTCTAGTGTATTCTGGCTGTCAACGCGGCAAAGTGACCGCAAGATTCTGGAGGGCGAAGCCCGACAAGGAGGGAGTCCTTTTTCCCCGCACGAAAAAGGCGCCAGCAGGCGCCCGGCGGAGGGCGTGTCTTTGAAGCGAAACGATTGAGCCGGAGGCGAACAGGCGGCTTCTGCCGCCAGCCCCTCTCCCGAGGAGAGGGGTTTGGGGTGAGGGTAACGTAGGCCGACGGAGTCCCTTCGCCCAAGCACGCGAAAAGCCGGCCCGAGAAGGCCGGCTCGCGTGCGGGCAATGGGACAATTATCGAACCAATTTTGAGGACATTGAAGGCGGCGGTTTACATCCGGTCTCCGATAAAGAGGTTGACAGCGGCCAGGAATTTCTTTCCCTGGAGATAGGGCAGGTTGACGTGGTAGGACTGCGGCCACATGCAGATGGCCTTTCCGGCCATGATCTGTGCAATGCGGTACATCTTCTCCTTGTGCTCCGGCGTATCCCAGACGGGGCCGAAGTACTGTCTTCCCATGGACTGATAGAAATGCGTAAGCATCTTTCTGTCCATGTGGAAAATGTTCCGGAGCAGCGGATTGGGACCGTAGGCGCTCATGTGGGACAGGATGTTGAAATCCAGCAAGGGGTCTCCATAGCCGAAGTCTCCCAAATCTATCCAGTACACTTTACCCTGTGCCGTAATAATGTTGCAGGGATTGAGGTCTCCGTGCAGGCAGGTGGTCGCCGGCTCCAATTCGTCGATATAGCCCGCCAGCCTTTCCTTGATATCATCCGGAATCACCTGGTTCGCCAAAATCATTTCCCGGCTGCGCACCGCAATGCTGTCAAAACAATCCGTTTTGCAGGGGGTGGCGTGAAGGGCTTTGGCATATTCCGCCGCAATGCCGGCCATTTCATCCAGCCGCTCGGGATGATCGGCAATAATCTTTCCCAAAGACTGTTTTCCCTGGATTCGCTGGACCGTCATGCCATAACGTTCCCCGTCGGTGACGAAGTCGTAAGGTTCGGCCGATGGAATCCCCATCTCAAAGACCGCCTTGGAACGGAGGAATTCGTCTTCCGCCTTGCCGGCCGATACGCTGGGCTTGTTCAGTTTAAGGATTACGGAGTCGTCCGTCTTGTTGTAGAAAGATTCACCGAATCCTCCTCCGCCAAAGGAAACCCACTCTTCAAGATTAATGATTTTTGCTTCCATCGTACAATTATTTTGTGCAAAAATAAGAAAGATTTTTCAAGCATTTGCCAAAAGCATTTCCCGTCAACAGCACAGGATATGAACTTATTGTCATCCGGATCACGGCTGGCTAGGATATTAGAACTGACTCGGATAATTTCGAATTTTGAAATTACGATTTACAGGTGCGAATTTACTAAAATCCAAAGACATGACAAAGAAAACGCCCCGGCTGTGAAGCCGAGGCGCTGATGGCGGATGGACTGGAGTCCGGGACTACGGCTCGCCGCCGTTTTACTCCTTGCTTAGAGGGCGAGTTGGAAATACTTTTCCAGAGTCACTTCCGCTGGAGTTATCTTGAAATTCGCCTGCCAGATTTGTACACCCTTTGCAACGTTAGCCTCCACCGTCTCTTTTACTTCCTCATAGTTTGTACTGCGTATGATAACCTGGAAACCGGGGTTGTCATAAATAAAGCATGTCAAAAAGATGGCCTTCTCACTACGATTTAAACTTTTGCCCAATTCAGACATATGGCGGGCCATGCGGCCCGTGGAGGAGAACGGTGCCACCTTTTTGCGCTTTACATATTCCGGGATGTCTAATTGCAGGTTGATAAGCGGAGTTTTCACCTCAAGATAGGTGTTGTCAACCTTGAAATCCAATTTAGAATCTCCCAGAAAAACTTCCCGCTGTACGGAAGTTGGGTATCCAACAATATCGGAGAATCCACCATTGCGAAGAAAATGCTCCACATAGCGGTTTGCCGCATTCTCATTAATCCCTATCCACGCCTTCTCATTGTCTTCCGGACGATTCAAAGAAATAGCTTCCACCGTGTAGAGGGTTTTCCTGTTTGGGTCTTTGCTCTTGGAAAGCAAGCATGGCCTTCCGGCAATATCAATATCTCCAATTCTTGTGGTGGTGGGACAGTGGGCCTTTGCATTCTGCCCCTCCGCCTCGATTGTCATCGTGAACTGACTGTTGCGTTTGATGACCACACCTTCAATAAGGGGTGTTTCAAAAATATAAGCTTGAGAGGATATCATAAATCTCGAATTATTTAACACATTTTACTCCATCACCTCCAGATAGAAACTGACTGGCCTGAATCCGTCGTTGCAGGAGATCATGGCGCTCAGGGGATTCTTCATCCAGCCATCGAAGAAATTACCCTCTCCACGTGCCAGCGCCTCCACGAATTCCCTCATAGAGCCCCAGGCCGAAGGACACATCCCTTCAGGACACCTGCCATCAACCGAGATCCACTGCTGACCTTCCACGACATCACAGGTATGCTCGATGGGATTCTCGTACTGGGCCATCAAGTCGGGGTATGATGCTTTTCTTATGGCTGTGATTCTTACTTTATTCATAGGACTACGATTATTCCGGCAATGAGGACAGAGGGGATAGCCAGTACCATACCGATGAGAGAGCCTCTGATATGGAACCAGTAATCGTGGTAAGCAGCAGTCATATCTTCAGTCCCGGGAATTATGAAGTAGGGGTCATGACAGAACCAGATGCAGTCAAGAACAATAGCATCGAACCAATTCACAACGTTCCATAATGCATAGGCCGTCAATACTCCACACCAGAAAGATTCGCAATGATTGATATAACGAACCAGTAAGCCCAGGAAAATGCCAAACATAAGTAGCGCCGTTGTCTTCTTAAGATAGAAAACGACACCACCAGGCTTATTACTATCATCAACCAGTCCAAGGGATTTGCAGCGTTCGATTATTACAGGTGGATAGTTGAATATGCTCTTGATGGGATTCCTGGACATAAGGAACACAAAGAGCGTAAACAGGGCGCAGGCAATGATGGATTCGATTAGAAAAGTCATAGTGCTTCTTCCTCCGTTATCTTGGTGAAACGCTGCATAACTTTACCATCCCTCTCGACTGTCCCGAAAAACATCTCATAAGGCCTTACCCACATCTCACCTTCACCATATAGAGCCTGATATACGACCATCTTCTCCAGGGTCTCGCTGTCCTTTGCAATACCGAGGAGCTTATACTTTCCTCCTTTGAAATGTCTGTAATAATCTGCCATAATGCGAAGATAGTGAATAATTAAGGCTAACCGCAAAATGTGGTTGGAATTCTTGAATTAGTGAAGAGAGAGATAAGGTCCCATACTGCAATATTTGGTTGGAAATAGATATGTATTCCTACCTCTCCGGAACAGGGGGTATGGTTGGAATTAAGGGACGCCGTTGAGAATCTCTGTGACTGGTTTCATCTTGACAGGGACCAAATCAAATTGACCCGGCATTTCCTTCCGCAAAGGATGGAAAGCTATGATTGTCAGTGACCAACAACGGGAAGAAAACTACGAAGAGTATCTCCGATTACTTAAAGACTCTAATTTAAGTTTCGCAAGTAGCTAAAAACGAAAAATATTTTTAACTTTGTCTTGTTTATTAAGTAGATACGAAGTATATGAAAAGACTTGATACCCTTCTCCTTCCCCTGGCCGCCATGCTGGCCATCCT
>Ga0310695_10015680_pt1 | contig 10051 bp, 10 predicted proteins | sample RumenRJG_04DNA_FD_203882 | JGI IMG/M metagenome (GOLD analysis project Ga0310695, IMG submission 203882) | Bovine rumen microbial communities from Lethbridge, Alberta, Canada - RJG_04 (v2) (version 2) | ecosystem: Host-associated > Mammals > Digestive system > Stomach > Rumen | place: Canada... | reverse complement strand
CTCGTCCGTCGAACAGCAATGTAAGCAGCACGGCAAGGGTTAGAACGAGTGCAGGAAATTCGGGCGCGGTGAGCAATTCCAAGCCCACAGCAGCCAGGGGTGGACGGCATTAGGAAGATTGACGACAGCCTGTCGTAAACACAAATAAGCGGGATGACACCGACAAGGGTCATCCCGCTTATTATAGATGTAATAGGTTAGTGCTTATTTCCTTCTCTTCCAGAGTCGTGTCATATCCTCCAGGGTCTTGCCTTTGGTTTCAGGCACAAGTCTCCAAACGAACAGTGCAGCAATCACACAGATGATACCGTAGAGTCCATAGGTGAACCAGTGTCCGAAGTCATCTCCCTCTGTGAGGTGCATGTTGAACATGGGTACGAACGAGGATGATACAATGAAGTTGAAGATCCACTGGAAAGCCACTGCGATAGCCACAGCTGCGCCACGTATGGTGTTTGGGAAGATTTCAGCGATAAGTACCCATGTGATGGGACCCCATGAGAACATGAATGAGGCAGAGTAGATAAGGAGGCTTGCTGCAGTGACAGACTCCATACCAGCATGTCCGAAAGTGAGGGCTACGCCGAATGCGCCGAGCGCCATGCCGAGAGAACCCCAGATGAGCAATGGTTTTCGTCCCCATTTCTCCACGGTGAAGATGGCTACGAGTGTGAAGAGGATGTTGATGATACCCATGAAGACAGTAATCATCATCGGGTCTTCCATGCCCATATCACCGAAGATGCGTGGTGCATAGTAAAGCACAGCGTTGATGCCCACAGCCTGCTGGAAGACGCTGAGCATGATGCCGACGAAAATGCAGAGTCCACCGTAAGTGAAGAGTTTTTCTGTCTTGACAGTGATGGTGTCCTTGATATCTTTGAGAATCTGCTGAGCCTTGTCTCCTCCGTTGATGCGCGAGAGTATATGCAATGCCTTCTGGTCCTGACCTATCATCACCAGATAACGTGGTGTCTCAGGCACGAAGCAGATGAGCAAGGCAAAGAGTCCTGCGGGTATAGCCTCGCTACCGAACATGTAGCGCCAACCAGTTGTTACCGTCCACTGTGCGTTGGGGTTGATGGCGGCAAGTCCCTTGCCCATTTCCTCCACTAAAGGCTGGATGTGTTCGCCAAGTATGAAGAAATTGACGAAATAGACCACCAACTGACCGAAGATAATGGCGAACTGGTTCCATGACACAAGCATACCACGGATGTTGGAGGGTGCGACCTCGCCGATGTACATCGGGCAGATAGCGGAAGCGAGACCTACACCTACGCCACCGATGACACGGTAGATGTTGAACACCACAAGCAGGCTCTTGGTGGCCTCGCCGTGGTTAAAGAGCATGAATTCTGGTTCCATACTACCCAAAGCGGAGATAAAGAACAAGATACCGGCCAGTATCAGTGAACGCTTACGTCCTAGTCTAGTGGCCAGTATACCCGAGAGTGCGCTACCGATGATGCAGCCGATGAGTGCGCTACTACTTGTGAAGCCGTGCATGGCATCGGTGTACTCAAAGCCATTCTTGAAGAAAGCCTGCAGACCTTTCTCTGCTCCCGAAATCACTGCTGTGTCGTAGCCGAAGAGCAAACCACCGAGCACAGCCACCATAACGATGGAAATGAGATAGGATTTAGATCCTGATTGTTGATTTGTCATATTGATTGGTTTTTATTGATATGGCGTTTACATCCGTTTTTTCGCCAGTCATGGAATGGCTGGGTACGTTACTTCCTTTTGAAGAAGAGTTGGATAGGCATTGTATGAATGAGTTTTCCACAAGCGAAAGCAAAGATAGACATTTTTATCCAACCAATCAAAAATTCTCTCCGTCTATATGACCATCTGACGCAAAATATCAAAAATCTGTAACAAAAAAAGGGTGACGGATTATTGTTCCGCCACCCTTTTTCTGTTTCGGTGTTAACTGTTTGAGAAACAAAATGTCGGTCAGTCTGTAGCTGCTCCGTAGAAACGACTTATTCTGATTAGTATTTCAGCACAAGTGGTTTCTTCACTTTCTGAGCATATTCGCTCAGGTATTTCTCCCAGTCACCGAGTGTTTGGAATGCAGTCTCGGGGTTGTTGCTCCAACCACTGCCGAAGTAGTAGGTATAGGAACCCTCAGGCTTCAGTGTTGTTATGCCAAGGAGATGTCCCAAAGCACCGCCACGGTTTGGTTTATCGGTTTCCGTGAAAGGCTGATACTTAATGGCGTTCATCTTCTCAGGATAGACAGCTCCCACATAAATGCGTCCGAAAGTCTTGTTGTAGAGCGGGCGGTACTTCTCCTGGAACTGCTTGCTGTCGCCCAGGTCCTCATATCCCATGTAACCCGCAGCCTCGTTGATGACGAAAGCTGTGGGGTTCTCCTCATGTATCACGATACCAGTGGTGATAGGGTTCGCTTTGTTCAGTCCGCTGAACGAAATGCTGGCCTTGTTGAGGTGAGAACCTGCATCGAGCGAGATGATACGTGTTTCCACCACCTCTTGTCCATCTACGGTCTCAGGGTTGAAAGTGAGGCGGAACGTGAAGCGCAAGGGGCCATTATCGAGTATCTCCACAGTCTTGTAGCACCAGGGATAGACGATGTCGTTGCCACCGTTCTCGAGCAATGCGTCAGTGCCGCATCCGAGTGTAGGTCCCACTTTGTAGCAGTCCTGTCCGGTGCCATGGTCCACATGATAGCACATGAGTTCATAGTAAACGTCTTGTGCGAGGTCATTACGTCCCTGTGCGCGCAGTTTGTCGCAAATAGACTGGATGGTTGGGTCGAATTCGAGTGCGAATCGTTCGTTTACCACCAAGCGGCTGGTGCGCTTGTTGAACACGTCGTAGCCAAAAGCGCGTTCTCCGCTACGTTGAAGTGCAGGACCGTACGTACGGTAGCAGGTTCGGTCGTTCTCCCAAGCGAAATCATCCTTGCGTTCTGGTACGGCACGTCCGAAGACGCGAGCCTCATAGGCCTTAGGTTTGCCTGCGTTTATGGTGTATTGCGATGAAGCCTTGCCACCCACGTTGGCTTGGAAGATGAGTTTGCCGTCGTATGTCAGCTGGCTTGGTATTTCCCTGCCGTCGGCATCGCAAACTACAAACTGAGTGGCACCGTCGAGTTTGTTCGACAGTCGGTCAGCGCTCAACTCCACAGTTTCTCCTACTCGGTCGATGGTCAGTGGGTTCGACACCTTCACTGTCACCTTGTCGGCGGCATGGAGACCACAGGTGAGAAGCAGGGCTGATAGGAAAGAGAATAACTTCTTGTTCATGTTCTTCGCTTTTGGTTGATGGACATCAAGGCTGTTTGCCGATATATGCGAGGATACCGCCATCGACATAGAGGATATGCCCGTTGACAGCGTCGGAGGCATGTGAGGCGAGGAACACTGCTGGTCCACCGAGTTCAGATGGGTCGAGCCAGCGTCCTGCTGGAGTCTTGGCGCAGATGAACTTGTCGAAAGGATGACGGCTGCCATCAGGCTGAATCTCTCGCAGTGGAGCGGTCTGTGGAGTGGCAATGTAGCCAGGGCCTATACCATTGCATTGTATGTTGTATTCGCCGTACTCGGAGCAGATGTTGCGTGTGAGCATCTTCAGTCCACCCTTTGCTGCAGCGTAGGCACTAACAGTCTCGCGTCCAAGTTCTGACATCATTGAGCAGATGTTGATAATCTTGCCCTCACGACGTTCCATCATCTCGGGTATCACGGCCGAGCTGACAATGAACGGTCCTACGAGGTCAATGTCGATGACCTGCTGGAATTCGGCGCGTTTCATCTCATGCATAGGGATGCGCTTGATGATGCCTGCGTTGTTGACCAGAATGTCAATCTGACCTACTTCTTTGTGAATCTGCTCCACAAGAGCTTTCACTTGGTCTTCCTTGGTCACGTCGCAGACATAACCTGCAGCGTCGATGCCTTCGGCTTTGTAAGCGGCAATACCTTTATCAACCAGTTCCTGCTTGATGTCATTGAAAATGATTTTCGCGCCAGCAGCATGGAAAGCCTTGGCGATGTTGAATCCGATACCGTAAGAAGCGCCGGTAATCCAAGCGTTCTTGCCTTCGAGTGAAAAAATATTGGTTGCCATAAAATGAATTGATGTAGTTAGTTTATTGTCTTATTTGTACATTACTTTAGGTCTGTAATTTTGGAGAAATCCTGGTCTCCATAGTCGAGGTTCTCACCACCCATACCCCAGATGAAGGTGTAGTTGTGGGTAGCAGCTGCACTGTGGATGCTCCATTCGGGCGAGAGCACAGCTTGGTCGCCTTTCATCCAGATGTGTCGTGTCTCCTCCACTTCTCCCATGAAGTGGCACACAGCCTGGTCTTCAGGTACCTCGAAATAGAAATAGGCTTCCATTCGGCGACTGTGTACATGAGCGGGCATGGTGTTCCATACGCTTCCAGGAGCCAGTTCGGTCATACCCATTTGGAGTTGGCAAGTGGGCAATACTTGGTTTACAATCATCTTGTTGATGTTGCGCTCATTGCTCATCTCGAGTGAACCCATGTGAGCCACCACGGCGTCGGCTTTGGTGATTTTCTTGCAGGGATACTCCTTGTGTGCTGTGCAACTGTTGATATAGAACTTGGCAGGCTTGGCAGCATCGTCGCTCATGAAGCAGACGTCGCGGTCGCCTCGTCCGATGTAGAGTGCCTCCTTATAGTCGAGGTGGAATTCCTCGTCACCTACTTTCACGGTGCCGGCACCTCCGACATTAAACAGACCTATCTCGCGTCGAGTGGTGAAGTAAGGAGCCTTGAGTGGGTCGATGGCTTCCAGTTTCAGGCATTCATTCACTGGTTTGGCACCACCTACGACCATACGGTCGTACATGGAATACACAAGGTTTACCTCATCGTCGGCAAACACCTTCTCAATGAGGAAATCGTGACGCAGTCGTGTGGTGTCGTAGCTTTTCGCATCGGCTGGATGAGCCGCATAACGAATCTCATAGTTGGTCTTCATATCTTTCTTCTAAATTTGTTTAAAAGGGTCTTCTATCAATAGTCTTTCTGATACATATCAGGATTTCTTGAAAAGAAGACCCTTTTGGTTAATAGTTGCGTTATGTTGCTTTATTCGTAGTACTCTATGGTGCGGGTCTGTTCGATTTCCTGGCCCATCATGCTGGTCTTGCGGCTTATCCAGTTGCCATGGTCATCGTATTTGATGTCCTTGTATTCGGCATTCATCTGCTGGCCGCCCATGTCCATGGACTGGCCCGTCACATTGCCGTTGTCATCATAGATGGGGGATGTGGTAATGGCTTGCCCCATCATGTTAATGCTCGTGCTCTTCACTCTTCCGTTTTCCCATTTATAAGTCATAGTCACTTTTTGTCCCATGGCTTCCATTGTGGCAGATTGAACGAATCCGTCGTTGTCATAAACAACGTCGCTTAGTCCTTCTCTTTGCATTTTGCCTTCCTTTGTGAAGTTGACCACTTGGCTCTGTCCCATTACGCTTGTGGCGATAGACTTAACTGGGCCCTTAGCCTCATTGGCTTCCACGTCGTGGAACTGAGTTTGTGCCTGCAGGGCAAATGGTGCCAACAGCAGAACAAGCATCATCATTGCTTTTTTCATTTTTAACTTGGTTTTAATAGGTTATGAATAAATTTATAATCGTCAAGAGCTGAAAACTCATATACATACGCTCTCTTCCCATCTTTCAATGGGTATAAATCTTTTTATGCCACAAAGATAAGGTTTTTATTTGACAATCACAAAGAATGAATGTCTTTTTTGCTGATAGTTATAGGATGAACGCAGGTATTATGATGGAAAACGGCTGCAAGTCCAAATGGAGCTTGCAGCCATAATCTTGTTTAGGAGTTTATTTGTCCAGTTGGTCGATACCTGTCGGTGTATCGACGGGTTCCTCGCCGTAGTCGTTAGGGCCTTGTGTGCCTTCTGTGGCGGCGAGAACGATATTGTAGATAGGGCAGAGGAGCCACCATCCACTCTTGTTGACATCGTGCATTCGGCGAACGCCTACAGCGATGCTGGGAATGAGAGCTCCAAGACTGATAATAATGCCGATGAAGGGAATGTAGCTCAGAGCGAAAACAACAAGCCAGAACCACCAATACTCGGAACGCTTAGCGCGGCCTTCAAAAGTGGCATACTTCTGAGTGAGGCAAGTTTTAACTGATTCAACGATTGTCATAATAAATAAAATTTAGTGGGTTAATAATAAAGTTTGGAAAGTTTAGTTTTGTCGGGACATCGGAATATCGAGATAACGACATATTGCAATAAAAAAGGAAGACACTTTATAGGTCCAGTAAATTTCTCAAGAACCACCAGATGATGTAGAGTGCAGCGTAGGTATATGCAGCCCATTTGGTGGCGAGATGTTTCCTGACCCATTGCGTGTAGTTGGAGTCGGGTGCGAGATAACCCGTGCTAAGCACGAGTAGGTAGGGTATGAGCAAAGATGCGAAGTAGTTGTAGCTGATGGCCTTGAGCACATGTCCATGTAGCAAGTGGTAGATCATCCTTTGAGTGCCACATCCAGGGCATTTGTAACCAGTGATTTTGAGCATAACACACTTGGGACTCCATTGAGTGTGGGAAGGGTCGTAGTGGTAGTAGATGTAAATCGCCGCTACCACTACGACTGCTAAAACTATCCTCAAAGCATATTTGCGCATTGCTTATGAGAACTGCGAGAATGCTTCAGCGCCATAGATGAGCATGTAAAGGATATTGACGATGGCTCCACCTACAAATCCCCATGTGGCCCATTTCTTGGCTTTCTGAGCCCATTCTTCAGCCTTGTCGTACATACCTCCTCTGAAAGCCCCGTCCACTTGTGCAGCGCAGTAGATGGAGTATGCTCCCAGTGGCAGACAGCAGCAGATGGTGCAAATCACAGCCATAACCATGTGGTTGTCGGGTTTTCTCTGGACTGAGCCAGTGTTCTGCTGTGGTTGATAGCCTTGATTCTGAGGCTGGTAGGCTTGGTTCTGAGGCTGGTAGGCTTGGTTCTGTGGTTGGTAACCTTGGTTTTGTGGTTGGTAACCTTGATTCTGAGGCTGGTAAGGTCTTTGTGGACCAAACATGAATTGCAGTTCGGCCACCTCGGCGGCTTTGGTCCACTGGCTCATACCTGCTTTCCAGACTAAAGTTTCTCCATTCACTCCGTTAGCGGCAAGTTGGTTTGCCGGTACAGGGCCTGCTTGCTGGCCCGATGAATTGATGTAGTAATACATAGTGTTTATTATGTTTGTTGTTGTTATAAATAATTTTAATAACTGTTACTTGCTATTGCGGCAACCACGATAAAGATCAATGCGATGAAGTAAATAATCAGTCCTATGGCTATTGAAGCATTGGCCCAACTGTTGGCTTTTCGTGCTTTATTCTCCGCTTCATCATACAAGCCTTGGTTGTAATTGGAATCCACTTGTACGGCATACACGATAGCAACCACACCAAGGATATGTACGCAAAGGAAGGTGGAGAGTATGGCTTTCAGCAGGTGGTTGTCAGGTTTCATGGGTTTGACGTTGTTGTAGTTCTGCTGTGTGTACTCTGGTTGGTAGGTTTGTTGTGTATAGCCAGTTGTTTGGTTGCTGTATTGGCCATATCCGTTCATCAATGGTGGTGGGGGTGGTGGAACAGCCATTCCGTCGTCTTCATCGTAGAATCGAGTACTGTTGTCGTTTGTGTCATTGTTGTGCACATCACTCGAGCCTGTAAACTCAGCCATCTTATAGTCGCCTTCTTCTACAGAATATTGAGACGTGCCATTATCATTGGAGTCTTGGTTATCAGTTAAACCATTTCCTTGGTTATCAATAGAGTCACTTTGGCTATATCCATTGTCGTTATGGTCATATCCATTGTTTCCTTGGTCGTACTCATTGGTATTCCCTTGGTCGTACTCATTGGTATTCCCTTGGTCATACTCATCGGTTCCTCCTTGGTTGTACTCATTGTTTCCTTGGCTATACTCAGCAGGATCTTTACTGTATTGAGGTGTGTCTTGGCCATACTGAGGTGTGTCCTGACTGTAATCAGGAGACTCAAGTTTTTCCTCTGGCTCGATTTGAGGCAGTTTTGAACCGCACTTTCTGCAGAATAAAGCGTTGTCGTTTTCTATTCTGAAGCCACATTTAGGACAAATTCTCATAATCGCGTGCTTTTTGTCATTCCACAACAACAGTTGTGATTTCTTTTCTTTCTTTTAGCGTGGACATTTCCACCTTATAAGTTTTAGGTTCTTTGCCCTCTTGCATGACGATGACAGTGCAAGTACCGGTTTTAGGAATTGTAAGTGATTTGTTCGCCCTGTAATAGACGAGCGCAATCTTGTACTTGCCGTGTGGTGGTTCAGCCCAGAAGATGTTCTCTGCTGCCCCTGGCCCTCCTTTCCTGTTATCCACATCGAGTTTTCCTCCTGTGGATCGGTCTGTATGGTACTTGTAGTATATTTCCTTGCCATTGGGTTGCATGACGTGCAAGTCAATGTCGGCAGAGAAGTCCCAAAGCAGTGTCACCTTGAGATTTCCGCTTTGACCCGTCTGTTCCGCTTCCCTGACAGCCGAGGTATCAACAGCCGTGGTATCGGGTTGAGGTGTGACGACCACAGTGTCGTGTATGGGTGGTCTCTCCACAACAACAGTATCCACTCTGACAGTAGTTTCTGGTTCCGTCCCGTTGTGGCATTTACGTAGCATGAACAGGAGCAACAGTAGAATGAGCACAATGTAGACGGACGCGAGTACTGTTTTCAGTTTTTTCATAATCGTCGTATTTTTAAGTCAGCATCCTGTATGCGATGTCAATAGCCAGTTGCAAGAAAAGGAATACTGGCACGCAGATGAGGAACGACTTGTGTTTGGTTTTGTGTTCAAAGAGAATCATGGCGCAAAGCGCTCCGAAAGCGCCGGCGAGGAAAGCCAGTGCCAAGAGAACGAACTCAGGCACTCTCCACTTGGCGAAAACGGCGCAGTGTTTGTCCCAGCCATAAACAGCGAAGGCCAGAATACTCATGATGTATATGATGAAAAGGTCGTTCATAATTATAGGCGTTTTATTGATAAGGATAATTTGTGGGATGAAATTCTATCGCATTACAGCATTTGACCGAGATAGCGGAAGGCATCGACGATGGAAGGCCATGCGAAGTACGCTCCTCCCGCCACAGCAAGAACTGCGAGTATTTCCAATATGATGTACCACCAGCCTCCTTCGCCCTTCTCTTGCAGTAGATATTCGTTCTCGTTTTCTTCAAGGGTGAACTTGATGGGTTCGTATTCCTTCTCGCTTCCTATGAAGGTAGTCACAATTTCCGGTCCCACTTGGAACGAGGTCTTGGCGAAATAGGTGTTGCCTTCAGCATCGAGTTGCATCAGCCTTTCGATGTAAGTTCCGTCTGGGAGTGGTTGTTGGAATCGGATATGGTTGCAGCGTATAGGTTTGTTGTCTTTATCCCGTACCATTACCTTGATGTCTCTTGCTTCGTTGTTGGGTACGTATGGTACATGGAAGATGTATTCATCTTGGTTGCAGTTGAGTGTATAGTCGGCGATATTATCAGGGTTGAGTCCGTCGTTGACTCTCATCTGTTGTCCGTTTTCCATCTGTGGGAGATACACGAAACCGTTGTCGTCGGAGACATAGTTGGTGACAGTTCCGTGGTATTCCACGCTGATGGGATAGCGTGTTCCGATGTATCCTTGGTCGCCCACAATAAGGATATGGGGCATGAGGAAGGTTGGAGGTGGTGGTGGCGGTGTGGGCTCTTCTTCTTCTATGATTGGTGGGAGTGGTGGTTTCTCACTTTCGAACTCAAATGTCACGAGGTTGCCTTCTGGTTCGAGCACTCCGCTTTGTGTGTTATCACGCATAGTGGCAGTGAAAGGTTCACCAGGACGTAGTGTTACCTGTGTCCCTATAGTACCCATTTCTCCTGTTGTCAGTGAGATGGTCTGTCCATTGTAGTCGATGGTCAATGGTTCATCCGCAAGTGGTTGACCGTCGATTGTAGCTTTCACCTCGATATTGGTGTATGTTGTGACA
>Ga0310695_10015679_pt1 | contig 10051 bp, 10 predicted proteins | sample RumenRJG_04DNA_FD_203882 | JGI IMG/M metagenome (GOLD analysis project Ga0310695, IMG submission 203882) | Bovine rumen microbial communities from Lethbridge, Alberta, Canada - RJG_04 (v2) (version 2) | ecosystem: Host-associated > Mammals > Digestive system > Stomach > Rumen | place: Canada... | reverse complement strand
GGCGCGGGCCCCGCGCTGACGAGCGTCAGCCCCTGCGGGAACGACGGCGCGAGCGCGGCGACGCAGTCCGCCGCCAGCGCCGCGAGATCGACGGTCTCCAGCCGGTAGACGCGCGCGCGCCGCTCCAGCCGTGCGAATTCGAGGAGGCCGTCGATCTGGCCGCCGAGCCGGCGCGACTCGCGCACGAGCGTCGCGAGCGCCTTCGCGCGCGCCGCCTCGTCGAGCGTGCCGGCGGCCAGGAGCTCCGCAAACATCGAAATGCTCGTCAGCGGCGTCTTCAGCTCGTGGCTGACGTTGGACAGGAAATCGGTCTGCTGCCGCGCCTCGTCGCGGGCGCGCCGGGCGGCGCGCACGAGGAGCGTCACGCCCGCCGCAAGCGTGCCGAAAAGGAGCAGGAACAGAATCGCCGCGAACATCGCCTGGGTGCGCAGCCCCAGCGCGACCGCGTCATCGCCGCCGCGCGGCGCGACGACGACGGAATAGGCGGGCAGCAGCGGCTTGAGCGACGCCGTGCCGACGATCTGCCCGGTGATCGGCGCGCCGTCCGTGACGACCGTGCAGCCGCAGCGGTGGCGGATCTCCACCTTTTCCGCCGCACGCGACGGCTCTTTCGCCTCGTGCGCGCGCGCCACCGCCGCGACGAGACAGGCGCGCACCGCCTCGGGCAGATTGTGCTCGGCGCACGGCTCGACGGGGCGGCGGCGCCAGAGCCCGCGGCCGCGTTCGGGCGGCGGCGCGTCGCCGCGCGGCGGGCGCGGCGGCACCGTCAGCGGGCGGCCGTCGCACGCGCACGCTTTCAGGTCCTGAAGGACGGCGCGCGCCACCTGCTGGGCGTGCGCATCCAGATCCGCCTGGATCGACGCGCGGGCGCGCGCGCGTTCAAGCGAAATGAGACGAATGCCGCCGGCGACCAGGAGGATCGCCGGCAGCACCACGACCAACAGATAGACTCGCAGGTCGCGTGTCACGCCGTGACCTTATTCCGCCGGAGCCGCTTCGGGCTTCGGGCAGTCGCAGGCGGGACCCTTGCCGCACGCGCAGGCTTCGCCGCACGCGCACGCCGGCTTCGGGCAGTCGCAGGCGGGACCCTTGCCGCACGCACAGGCTGCGCCGCACGCGCAATCCGGCTTCGGCGCGTCCGGACGCGGGCCGCGCGGACCCTTGAACTGCGGACGCTCGCCGCGCGGACCGCGCGGACCCTCGCCAAACGCCTTGAAGAGCGGCTCGCCCTCGGTGGCGTTCGGCGGCAGGATGATGATGCCCTTGCACGCGGGGCAGCAGTCGCACTTCTTGAACTTCGGCGCCGGACGCTGCGGGCCGCGCATGCCGCGCTGACGGAAGTCGCGGTTGGCGGGCGGCTTCGGCGCTTCGACGGCGGGCTTGTCGGCGGGCGGGGTGGCGGACGCGACCGCGTCGGGTTCCTGGGCGAAGGCGATGCCGGCGAGGCAGAGCGCCGCGATTGTCATGAGTTTCTTCATTTTCGTTTCTCCTTGTGTTTGATTTTGCTGGTTGGTTGCGAGCCGCTTCGGAATCGCTCTCTCACGGCTGACGGCGCATATTTTAGCATATCTCCGACCGCCTTGCGTTAAATGAATGTTAGGGATTGAAAGTTTTTCTAGGTTTCTGCTCCGGCAATTAAAGGGTTTGATTTGCATCAGGGAGGGACGGGCTCTGTCCCGTCCGTCATATGTGGCCGCGACGGAGCGCGGCCCTCCCAATGAATCAACCCCATTTGTTGCCGTTTCTATAGAAGTCTAGATTAGCCCGCGTGAGCGGGCGGTCTCGCGTAGCGAGCAGCGCGAGCGGTCTAGCCCCTCTCGAATGGCCCGTTCACGCAGAGATACGCAATTTATGGTATACTAGCGGCATGAAGAAAGCATTGATCGTCTGCGCTGTCGCCCTGTCGCTCCTCCGCGGCGGTTCTGCCGCGCCCGCCGCGCCGCTCCTCCCCGCGCGCGAATGGTCGATGATCCGCCAGGTCGCCGTCAACTACGATCTGAACGAAGACGCGACCTGGCTCCTGGCCGCCATCCGCCGCCACGAAAACGGCCGCCCGGGGCTGGAGTTCGGCGTCGGCGGGCCGATGAACTCCGGCCATCCCGCGCACCGCTATCGGGACGGCACCAAGTCGTTCTACATTCAGGCGATGTGGGCGGCGGGCACGATCCGCAAACATTACAAAGGCGATCTCACGGCGTTCGGCAAGCGGTACAATCCGCCCTACGCCGCCAAGTGGACGAGCGCCATCATGAAGCTGATGGCGCGCCTCAAAGTCGAGAACAACTACCGGCTGCCCGGCGTCCGGCCCGCCAAAAAGGAAATCCGCTACCCCTAGCCGCGGGGACGGTACTGCGCGGCCCGGTCGCCGCGCGCGCGCAGCTCCGCATCGGTGAGCGGATCGAGACCGCGCGATTTCAGGTAGCGCACGGCCCGCAGGTACGGCACGCGCGCCGCCGCCACGCCGCGCAGCGCCGCCGCGTTCTGGCGCGTCAGGAAATCGCTGCCCCAGCTGCCGTCGGCGCGCTGCGACGCGACAATCTCCTGAAGCGCCGCTTCGTTCGGCGCGTAGGCGATGGTGTAGATGCGCGCCGAAGCGGGGATCGCCGCCGGCGCGGACGGCTGGAGAAAGATCGACAGCGCGATCGCCGCAAAGAGCGACGCCGCCGCGAGAGACCCTACGCGCGGCAGCCAGACGGCGCGGCGCGTCAGCGGCGGCAGCACGCGCACGTGCGCCGACCGGCGCGGCGCCACCGTCGCGGCGGCCCGCAGGCGGCCGACCACCGCGCGGCAGTCGGGCCCGAGTTCATTCAGCGTCGCTTCAAGATCCGCGTTCATCGACTCTCTCCTCCCGTTTTTTCAAGACGTTGATCATCTTCACAGGATGAAACGCCCTGACAGCAAGGAAAGTTCAAAGGATTTTTAGATTGGAGAACGGGGGAGAGCCCCCCCCCGGCGACAGGGGAAAACAACTCGGGGGAAACAACTTTTTTGATCGACGCGCACGCGCCCGCGCTACCAGATCGTGTAGAGGAAGTAGCCCAGAAGCGGCAGAAGAACGGCCAGGATCACGCCCGCGAGGCACCCCAGCGAGCGCATGACCGACCGCGCGGCTTCGTAGTCGTCGTCATCGCGCCGGATATAGATCACGGAGCCGCCCTCCGCCAGAACATTCTGCCGGACGGCCGCCCGGCCGGCGGCCGTCATCCACCGGACCCGCTTCGATCCGTCCGCGGCGACGTACGAGACGACGTATTCATGTTCTTCCAGATCAAACATTTCCCCGCCCTTCTACTTCCGCCGGGCCTTCTCCCGGTAGGCCGTCATCGTCATGCCGCAGCGGCTCTTGAACTTCGCGAAGATGTGCCGCGTGGGCGAATAGGCGGCCCGTGTCACGACATCGAAGACCGGCAGATCGGTCGTGGCGAGCAGCCGGCAGACCTCGCCCATCTTGACGTCGTCGATCAGCGTGTGGACGCTGCGCCCCGTCGACTCGCGCACCCGCACCTCCAGCGTCCGGCGCGACACGCCGAGCGCCTCCGCCACGTCCTTGACGCAGATGCCCCGGCTGGCGTTCGCGCGGATGAACTCCTTCGCCCGCACCGCGACATGCCCGTAGCCGCGGCCCAGCGCCGTCGAGCCGCGCTCGATCAGCTCGTCGGAGACGACTTCCGCGAAGCGGCGCACGCGCGGCAGCGCCGGGTCGGCCGCGAGGGCCAGCGCGAGCTCCAGCGTCTTCTCCGCGAACGCCGCGATGTTCGGCACGATGCGCGAGACGGCCGGAACGGCCCGGTCGCAGAAGCCGTCGTTGTTGTCGATGCCGAGAATCTCCACCTGATCCGGCACGCCGACGCCGAGCCGCCGGCAGGCGGCGGCCACCTTGAACGCCAGATGGTCGCCGTTCACGAACACGCCGCACGGATGCGGCAGGGTGGCCACCCAGCGCATCGACTCCTCCTGATCCATCTCCCAGTAGTCCTCGTTCTCGTCGAACACGCCGATGGTCTTGTCCGTGTAGTTCAGGTGCGGCCCCAGCGCCTCCTGCAGGCGCGCGAGGAACGCGTCGTGGCGGATGTGCCCCGCAACGTCCTCGCGGTAGCCGGCGCGGCTCATCATGGCGAAGTTCGACAGCCCCCGGGACAGGAAGAAGTCGGCGGCCCGCCGTCCGATCGAACGGTTGTCGAGAATCACCACGCCGCCGTTGCCGAGCGCGCGCCACTCGTCCTCGGACAGCGGCGAATACGTCGCCAGGACGACGGGCGGATGATCCGGCATCGCCGCGAGGAAGCGGAAGAGCATCGCGCGGGAGAGGCCGTTGAAGATCAGCGCGTGCATCCCGGCGGACGCGAACGCGAGCAGGTTGTCGAGCTTCGACCCGGCACCGCCGAGAAAAAAGCTGAGAATGACGTGCCGACCGTCGACCACGCGGCCATAGAGCCCCTGCTCGATGTCCAGCAGGACGTCGCGGCTCGGCTTCATCGTCGTGTTCACCACCACGCCGATGCGCAAAATGCCCTTGTTTTCCATTGGGTGATAGTATATCCAAAAACCACCCGCGCGCGTTAGTCAGAACTGCGCATCAGATTCCGCCCTTTTGCGCATCGCCGGACCCGCCCCGTCACCCGCGTTCCTCGAAGATCTCCTTCAGCTTCTTCAAGGCGTTCGACATCCGCGACTTGACCGTTCCGACCGGAATGCCGAGGATGGCCGCGACCTCCGCGTACGGCAGGTCCTGGAACACCCCGAGCTCCACCACGTCGCGCAAGGGCTCGCTGAGCCGCGCGACCGCCCAGCGGACGTCCTCGCGCGCGCAGCTCGTCGCCGGATCGGCCGTCAGCGGCTGCTCGCGCCCCCAGCTCTCCTCGCGCCGCTCCCGGCGGGTCTGGCGGCGCAGGGCGTCGAGCCGCACCTGCCGGGCCATCAGGAAGAGGAAGGTCGACAGCTTCGCCGTCGGCTCGTACTGGTCGCGGTAGTTCCACAGCCGGATGTACGTCTCCTGGACAAGGTCCTCGCTCTCCGCGAGCGAAACGCCCTGTCGCCAGAAGAAGTTCAGGAGATTCTTCTCGAACGTGCGCGCCTCCGCCATGAGGCGTTCGGCGTCACGCGCCGACATAGCGCGCCACCTCCGACGCGAGCGCGGAATATTCGAGCCCGTAGCCGATGTACGCCCAGACGACGACCGCGAGCGCGCCCGTGACGAGCCCGACGAGAAAGCCGAAAAACGCATCCGCCGGCTGCGCCAGCAGCCCGTTGACGAACTTGCGCACGACGATGCGCACGAGGCCGAACGCGAGGAGCGCGGCGACGAACACGGCGAGCGCGCGCTGCCAGCCGACGGTCAGATACGGTTCGGCGGCGCGCCAGCCGATCGTGCCGACCGCCGACGCCGCCAGCGTCGCCGCGAGAAAGGCGAGCGTTCCCGACAGGCCGCGGAAGAGCCCCAGGATCGCCAGCGCGATCGTGAGCCCCCCCAGCGCGTAATCTGCCGGCAGCAGGTTCACGCCGTCACCGATTCCTCACGGGAATCGTCTCGCGGTACTTCTGGTAGACCGCGGCGGTTTTGCCGCGCCCGGCCTTCTGCAGCGCGCGGATGAGCTGATCGATCGCCGTGATGTCGCCCGGGCTCGCCGCGACCGCGCGCGAGAACGTCTCCACCGCGACCGCCGTCTGCCCCAGCTTGAGCGCGAGCGCGCCCGTGTGCAGATGGACGTCCTTCGCGCCGGGCCGCAGCGCGCACGCGATCTTGTAGTACTTCAGCGCCTCCTGCTGGCCCGGCTTCGTCGCGTCCGTCTTCTCCCACGCCTTCGCGAGCCCGAGCGCCGCCGGATAGCTCAGCACGTCGGCGGTGTAGGCGTCGTTGTACCGGAGCTTCGCCGTCTTGAACGTCTGCTTCGCCCACGCGTCCTCGGCCTTCTTGAGCGCCGCCGCGCTCGCCGCCACGTCGCGCTTGTCCGCGCCCGGCCGCTGGGCGGCGGCGCGCGCGATCGCCTCCTTCAGATCGGGGATCGTCGTGCGCTGGACGCGCTTGACCTTGTCGTCCACGCCCCGGGCGAGCCGCACGAACAGCTCGAACTGGTCGACGGCGGATTCATTGTAGCCGAAGGCGTCGCGGTAGAGCTTGCCGAGATGGTAGCGCGCCGACGCGTTGCGCCCGTCGAGGCGGATGGCCGCCAGGAGGCGCGTGCGCGCGCGCGCGCGCACCGTTTCCAGATCCGCGCCGCTCACGCCGAGCTGGATGATGTCGACGATGGCGAGGCCCGTCAGCCCGCGCGAGCGGACCTCGGGCTCGGCGGCCGCGGCGAGCTGCGCGAAGAGCTCGGCCGCGCGCGCATAGTCCTTGCGGTAGAACGCGATCTGCGCGCCGACTTCGACGACATCGCGGTCGGTGCCCGCGAGCGCCGCCGCGCGGTCGATCGCCGCCGCCGCGTCGGGCAGCTCGCCGAGCGCGAGGAGCGCCTGCGCCTGGAGGACGAGCGCGTCCACGTTGCCGGGCGCGCGCGCCAGCCCCGCCGCGAGCGACTGGGCCGCGCGCTTCATGTCGCCGCCCGCGAACGCGGCCTCGCCGGCCGCGAGATCGGCGCAGCCGTCGTCTTCGGCGCAGCCCGCGACGGCCGCCGCGAACGCCGCCGCCGCGAGGAGCTTAAGCACGGATGATCGCGAGGAACTCGTCACGCTTGGCCTCCATGATGGCGGGCGTCTTGCCCTCGAGGTTGAGACGCACCAGCGGTTCGGTGTTGGACATGCGCACGTTCGCCCAGTAGCCTTCCGTCTCCCAGGCGTCGACCGACACGCCGTCGAGCTCGAACACGCGGGCCTTCGACGCATAATCGGCCTTGATCTTCGCGAGGATCTCCGCCGGCGGGGTGGCGGTGCGGGTGTTGATCTCGCCCGACTGCGCATATTTCCTGAGCGGCGCGATCAGCTCCGAGAGGGGCTTTCCGGACGCCGAGACGATGTTCGCGAGCGCGTATGTCGCCATCGACGACGACTCCGCCGTGAAGTTCGCCTTGAAGTAGTAGTGGCCCGACAGCTCCCCCGCGAAGATCGCGTCGTTCTGGCGCATCTGCTCCTTGATGAAGGAGTGGCCGACGCGCGACATCATCGGCTTGCCGCCCGCCGCCGCGATCGTCTCCTCGGCCATCTTGGTCGATCTGAGGTCGTAGAAGCACACCGCGCCGGGGTTCGTCTTCAGGAGGTCCTGCGAGATGAGCGCCGTGATGAAGTCCATCGGGATGATCTCGCCCTTCTCGTCCACGAAGCCCGCGCGGTCCGCGTCGCCGTCGTACGCCACGCCGAACGCGTACTTGCCGGGGTTCGCCTTGATGAGGTTCTGGAGGTCGACGAGCGTCTCGCGCTCCAGCGGGTTCGCCGCGTGGTTCGGGAATTCGCCGTCGTAGGTGCCGTAGAGGTCGTCGTGCGTCAGGAGCGTCTGCTCCGTGAACGCGACCGACTCCGCGATGCCCATGCCGTTGCCGAAGTCCATCGCGACGTGCACGGGACGGGCGAGGTGCGCGAACGTGCGCACGTGCGCGCCGTACGCCTTCGCGATGTCGACCTTCGTCACCCTGCCCTGTCCGTTCGGCGGCTCGCGGCCGGTCATGCCCGCGACGAGCTTTTCGATGTCCTTGATGCCCGTCGCGCCGGAGATCGGCACCGCGTTCGCCTTGCAGAGCTTGCAGCCGTTCCATTCCTTCGTGTTGTGCGAGGCGGTGATCATCACCGAGCCGTCGGCCTTCAGCGTGCCGTTGGCGAAGTAGCTCATCGGCGTCGACGCGAGCCCGATGTCGAGCACCTCGACGCCCTCGTCGACGAGGCCCCTGGTGAACGACGCGAAGAGCGCGTCCGACGACTTGCGGCAGTCGCGCGCGACGACGACCCGGCCGCCCTGCACGCCCGCGAACTGCGCGTAGGCGCGCGCGATCTTGTAGAAATCGGCCTCGGCGAGGTCCTTGCCGTAGACGCCGCGGATGTCGTATGCTTTGAAGATGCCCATTGTTTCCTCCGTGTGTTTGGATGGTTGCTCTGCCTGAACGTTCAAGACGTTAGCGGTAGTTTATCATAAATCTTCCTTCACCCGCAAGACCCGGCGAGCGGGTCAGAAGTCCGAGGAGTCGCAGACGAGCGAGTCCATGATGTAGTCCCTGCGCTCGGGCGTGTTGTTGCCCATGTAGAACTTGATCGTCTTCTCCACGTCGGTGTCGTCCGCGCAGGTGACGGGCGTCAGGCGCATGTCCGGGCCGATGAAGTCCTTGAACTCCTTCGCGTTCAGCTCGCCGAGGCCCTTGAAGCGCGTGATCTCGCAGCCGCGCCCGCACTTCGCGATCGCCCGCTCGCGCTCGGCGTCGCTGAAGCAGTAGTACTGCTCCTTCTTGTTGCGCACGCGGAAGAGCGGCGTTTCGAGGATGAAGACGCGCCCGTCCGTGATGAGCGGGCGGTAGAAGCGCATGAAGAAGGTCGCCAGCAGCATCCGGATGTGCAGCCCGTCCACATCGGCATCGGTCGCGAAGATGATCTTCGCGTAGCGCAGGTGGTCGAGCGTGTCCTCGATGTCGAGCGTCTTGATGAGGTTGAAGAACTCCTCGTTCCGGTAGAGAACGTCCTTGTTGAGCCCGCACGTGTTGAGCGGCTTGCCCCGCAGGAAGAAGACGGCCTGGTTCATCGCGTCGCGCGCGTTGCCGAGCGTGCCGCCCGCCGACTTGCCCTCGGTGAGGAAGATCATCGTGTCGTCCCCCTCGGGCCGGCCCGTCTTCTTGTTCACCCGGTCGAGCCGGAGGTGGTTCTTGCAGTCCTTCAGCTGCGGCACGCGCACGCTCACGGCCTGGGTGCGCTCGCGCGCCTGCTTCTTGATCGTGTTGAGCTGCGAGCGGATCTTGCCCGTCTCCTCGATCTTCGCGATGAGCTTGTCCGTCTCGGCGCTCGCGCGGTGGAGCGCGGCCTCGATCTCCTTGCGCATCTGCTGGACGAGCTCCGCGCGGATGTCGTTCATGACGAACTTGATCTTCGTCTGGCCCTCGAAGACGGGGTTCATGATCCGCAGGCTCACCGCGCCGATGAGGCCGTCGCGGATGTCGTCGCCGTCGAACTTCTTCTTCGGGTCGTAGTCGTTCAGCGCCTTGGTGAGCGCCTCCTTGAACGCCGTCAGGTGCGTGCCGCCGTCGGTCGTGTACTGGCCGTTGACGAACGAGTGGTACTCCTCGCCGAAGCGGTTGGTGTGCGTGAAGATGATCTCCAGGTTCTTCGTCTTGATGTGGAACGGCTGGTAGAGCTTCTCGAACTGCGCCTCGTCCGCGATCAGGTCGGCGAGACCGCGCTCGGAGCAGATCGGCCGCCCGTTCAGGTTGATCGTCAGCCCCGCGTTGACGTAGCAGTACATCCGCATGCGGCGCACGACGTGCTCCTCGCGCACCTTGAAGTTCTTGAGCACCTTGACGTCGGGCTTGTAGCGGATGAACGTGCCGTTCGGCTCGCGCGTCCGGCACGTGCCGCGCTTCTGCGACTTGAGCCGCCCCTCCTCGAAGTACGCCTCGGAGAATTCGCCCTCGCGGAACGCGCGCACCTCGAAGAACTCCGAGAGCGCGTTGACGGCCTTCGTGCCGACGCCGTTCATGCCGGCCGAGAACTGGAAGTTGTCGCTGTCGAACTTGCCGCCCGTGTTCATCTGGCTGACGCAGTCGACGACCTTTTCGAGCGGGATGCCGCGCCCGTAGTCGCGGACGGACGTCTCGCCGGTGTCGTAGTTGACCGTGACGTCGATCTTCTTGCCGCAGCCCATGACGAACTCGTCGACCGAGTTGTCGATGACCTCCTTCATGAGGATGTAGATGCAGTCGTGGTACATCGCGCCCGTGCCCGGCTCGCCGACGTACATGCCCGGCCGCATGCGGATATGCGTCACCGGATCGAGTGTCTTGATGCTCTCTGCGCCGTAATTCTCTTTCGCCATGCTTCTTCCCGTTGTCTTTTAGGATGGGTAGTATATCACAATTGGACCGGCGGCGACTAGAAGCCATGCGAAGGGCGCGGCAGAACTGCCGCGCCCGCTTCTGCGGTTCCG
>Ga0310695_10015672_pt1 | contig 10054 bp, 7 predicted proteins | sample RumenRJG_04DNA_FD_203882 | JGI IMG/M metagenome (GOLD analysis project Ga0310695, IMG submission 203882) | Bovine rumen microbial communities from Lethbridge, Alberta, Canada - RJG_04 (v2) (version 2) | ecosystem: Host-associated > Mammals > Digestive system > Stomach > Rumen | place: Canada... | reverse complement strand
GTCCGACCTTTACTTTGGTACAAACGTACGAAACAGCAAACTTTGATATATACCACTTCGATCTCTACCGCATAAAGTCACCGGAAGAAATATTTGAACTTGGTGCTGAAGAAGCCATTTATGAAGGCGTTTGCTTGATTGAATGGCCGGAAAAGATGGGAGCATATTTGCCTAACAATGCATTTCAGGTTCGCATAACTCCGTTTGCCAGCGGTAGAAAAATAACCATAGAAACCAAAGATGTTAACAAACAAAAGAGGCTTGAAACTCTTGTCGATTGAGAACATTCATACCACAGCGGTTGCTATTGATGGAACTGCTGTTTTGTTAATAGGAGCTCCGGGGAGTGGAAAATCAGATTTAGCTCTGCGCTTAATTATGAACAAAAGCGCAGTACTGATTGCCGACGACCGTGCGGATATTTCTGTATCTAACAATTCCTTAAAAGTATCCTGTCCAAAAAGCATAAGAGGATTGTTGGAAGTTAGGGGAGTTGGTATTTGTAAATTTCCATATTTGACATCTGCAAAAGTAAAATTGGCTGTTAAACTGGTTCCGTCGTTATCAGATGTGGAACGTGTACCCGAGCCAAAGACGGCAAATTTTTTAGGTATAGAAATTCCGCAAATAGAATTATACCCGTTTGAGGTATCTGCTCCCGATAAAATACTCGCAGCTTGTTACCAAAATCGATAGAACTGTTGCATTTTCCACCCTGTTAATTTATTATTCGGCTATGATTTTATAAGGAATAACCGAATGAAAAAACACATAGAAAATTTCTTACGTACTTTGGGCAAACCACTTGTCGGCTTCATTTCTCGCCTTGGTGAACTGTCATTATTTATTACCAGAGCTCTATATAACTGTGTAACTCCGCCTTTTTATCCCAAACTTTTGCTTCGTCAAATGATTGATATCGGCTTTTATTCCCTGCCGGTTGTCGCTTTGACGACAGTTTTTGCCGGCATGGTAATTGCCCTGCAAACCAATGCAGGTTTTTCAAGTTATGGAGCTGAAAGCGCTGTTGCCACAGTTGTTCTTATTGCCGTCACACGTGAACTTGCTCCGGTGTTTTCAGGCTTGATGGTAGCAGGACGCATTGGTGCAGCAATGGCTGCAGAGATAGGCACAATGCGTGTTACTGAGCAAATTGATGCCTTGTCAACACTTTCAACAAACCCGTTCAAATATTTAGTTACGCCACGGCTTCTGGCCGGAATTTTGGTTTTGCCGCTTTTGGTCTTAATCGGTGATGTCATCGGTATTTTCGGCGGCTATACAATCGCCATTTATCAGCTTGAATATAATGCCGCCAACTATATCAACACCACCATAAACGAGCTGGCATTGATAGATGTTACCACCGGTCTTATAAAAGGTGCCGTTTTCGGTTTTATAATCGCTTTAATGGGGTGTTACAATGGTTATAAATCAAAAGGCGGAGCCCAAGGTGTAGGAAATGCTACGACCAATGCTGTGGTTTCTTCATCAATCCTTATTTTGATTTTCAATTATATAATCACCGGTATGATTTTTACGGATTAGGAGTAAAATATGGCAAACAATAAACCTGAAATAGAAATCAAAAATCTGCATAAATCATTTGGTCACAAGGTGGTTTTAGACGGAGTTGATTTAGAAATAAATGAGGGAGAGTCTCTGGTCGTAATCGGTGGCTCCGGTACCGGCAAATCGGTTCTGATCAAATGCATTCAAGGACTGATTGAACCAGATGAAGGCTCAATCAAAATCAACGGAAAAGAAACTGTCGGAATTGACCGTAAAGAAGCCGAAAAGCTTTATTCCAAAATGGGCATGTTGTTTCAGGGCGGAGCTTTGTTTGACAGCTTGAGCGTTTGGGAAAATGTTGCTTTTGGCCTGATAGAAAATCAAAAACTTCCGCGTAAAAAAGCCAAAGAAAAAGCCATAAAATACTTGCATCAAGTTGGGCTTAGTGCTGATGTAGCAGATCTTTCTCCGTCAGAACTTTCCGGCGGTATGCAAAAACGTGTTGGTTTGGCCCGTGCAATTGCTACCAAGCCGGAAATCATCTTTTTTGACGAACCTACAACCGGACTTGATCCTATAATGGCCGACGTAATCAATGATTTGATAATTGATTCGGTCAAAAAAATTGGTGCCAGCGCCCTTACTATCACTCATGATATGGCATCAGCCCGCAAAATTGCCGACCGAATTGCTATGCTTTATCAGGGCAAAATCATCTGGCAGGGAACCGTAAAAGAACTTGAAAAAACTGATAATCCATATGTTTTACAATTTGTACATGGCAATTCACAAGGTCCTATAAAGGTTGAAATTTAGGAGTAAACATGGCTAAAAAATCATCTGTTCAATATGTGTGCCAAAACTGCGGTTCTGCCTATCCCAAATGGCAGGGAAAATGTGATTCCTGTGGTGAATGGAATACCATAATAGAAGAGCAGGTCGGCGGCGAAGGTTTTTCAAACTTCCACCCCAAACACAAAGGCAAAATGATAGATTTTGTTTCTTTGAGCGGAACATCACAAAATATTGAACGTATTTCAACCGGCATAAAAGAACTTGATCGTGTCAGCGGCGGTGGTTTGGTTGCCGGATCGGTGATTTTGGTTGGCGGCGACCCAGGCATCGGAAAATCAACCCTTTTGCTACAGGCTTGTGCAAGCATCGCCTCATCGCCTACCCACCCTGAATGCTATTACATATCAGGAGAAGAAGCCTTAGATCAGGTTCGTATCCGCGCCAAACGTTTGGAACTTGAACAATCTCCGGTCAACCTTGCCTCAGCAACAGATGTTAAAGATATTGTTGACACGCTTGAAAAAACAAATGCCAAAATAGTGGTTATTGATTCAATCCAAACCATGTATCTTGAAGAGGCTGAATCAACCCCGGGAAGCGTTTCGCAAGTGCGTGCCTGTGCCTATGAACTCATCAAAATTGCCAAGCGCAAAGGTTTTGTTTTGTTCTTGGTTGGTCACGTAACCAAACAAGGCTCAATAGCCGGACCGCGTGTTTTGGAACATATGGTTGATACAGTCTTGTATTTTGAAGGCGAACGCGGACACCAATTCCGCATTTTGCGTGCGGTTAAAAACCGTTATGGCGCAACTGACGAAATAGGTGTTTTTGAAATGCAAGACAAAGGTTTGGTTGAGGTCGAAAATCCATCGGCGCTGTTTTTGGCAGAACGCCAAGGAAACATATCCGGCTCTTGCGTTTTTGCTGGTATTGAAGGCTCAAGACCGGTTTTGGTAGAAATTCAGGCACTGGTTAGCCAAACTGGTTATGCCAGCCCCAAAAGAGCGGTGGTCGGATGGGATTCCGGACGCTTGGCTATGGTGCTGGCGGTTTTGGAAGCCCGTGGCGGACTAAACCTGAGCAGTCAAGATGTTTACTTAAACATTGCCGGCGGTCTAAAAATCTCCGAACCTGCTGCAGATTTAGCCGTTGCAATGGCAATTATTTCATCATTAACCAACCGCCCGCTTCCGGCAGATATGGTAATTTTTGGTGAAATCGGCTTATCCGGTGAGGTTCGTGCTGTGAGTCAGCCCAATTTGCGCCTTAAAGAGGCAAGCAAACTAGGGTTTAAGAGTGCTATCGTGCCATCACAATACAAAAATGATAAAAAACTGTCTGCCAAAGATATTTCTCTTCACGAAATAGGCAATGTTCAAAAACTTATTAATTGGTTTAATTAAGGAATTTTAGAAAAATGAATAATTTGGACGTATGTATACTGGTCATTGTTGCAGTTTCTGCTCTCATTGCAGTAAACAGGGGATTAATAAAAGAGGTTTTATCAATCATAGGCTGGGTTTTATCGGTTGTTGTAGTAGTTTTTGTGTTGCCGATAGCAGAACCTTTGGCACAAGCTTATATAGAAGATAAGATGATAGCAAAAGCAATATCTTCTGCACTGATTTTTATAATTTTTATGATAGTTTGGATAATTTTAACCTCTGCAATTGTTGATAAAATTCGTGCCAGCAAACTTAGTTCGCTTGACCGCATACTCGGGCTTTTTTTCGGTGTCGTAAGAGCATGTATTTTAGTAATTCTGTTCAATATTATGGTCGGATGGATAATTCCTGCTGATGAGCAACCGGAAGTATTCAAAGAGTCAAAATATTTCCAACTGGCCGGCAGCTTTGCTGAACCTATAGAGAAACTCCTGCCCAAAGACATAATATCTAAAGATATTGAAAAAGAAGATCAAGAAAAGAAAGAGCAGAAAAAAGAACAAAAGGATAAAAAAGAGGCAAAAGAACAAAAAGTAATCTCCGAAGACATGGATAAGCTTTTTGACAAACTTGTTCAGCCAAAAGTTGAAAAGAAAAGTGACAAGGATAAAGATTCCAAAGAAAAAAACTCAGCCGGTTATAATAAGACCGAGCAAAACAGACTCGACCGCCTGATAGAAATGAATGTTGAATAATTTGATTTCATAATTTAAAAACAGAACAGCACCTTTTTAGGGGTGCTGTTCTGTTTTTTGGATTAGAGATTACAACAGTTCGTAGATTGTTGTACGTCTGAGTTTTGAGACATTGACTTTCATTCCGGGTTTTGCCTCATACCAGAATCCGTCTTGCGTTACAAGTATGGAGGCATGGCTGCCATCGGTGAAAGTAACGTTAGCGACAGTGTATGTTCCTCCCTGAAAACTTCCCGAGACAGAGCCTTTGGCTTTGCCACCACCACCACCGCCTAAAAGACTGACAAAGGCAAAGAATGAATTGTAACCAAAGCTTCCGTTAATAGAACCGCTATATAAAAAACCGGCGTTTTTACGCCGGTTTTGTACCTCCAAAAGCTTTACTAAATATCAAGATTGATAACGTTCAGAGCATTTTCTTGAATAAACTCTTTACGTGGCTCAACCACATCACCCATCAATGTCGAGAATACCTGATCAGCATCATCAAGCATATCAATTTTAACCTGTAACAATGAGCGAGCCTCTGGATCAAGAGTTGTTTCCCACAACTGTTCAGGGTTCATTTCGCCCAAACCTTTATAGCGTTGCAAAGTAATACCTTTGCGTCCCATTGCCATAATCGCATCAACAAAAGATACCGGACCATGGATTTTCTTTTCCTCTCCGAGTTTTGGAGAAGAAAGTTTTTGGTCTTTGGCATAGTGTTCTTCCAAAAAGGCCTTCATTTCATCCAAAGCCTTTGCTTCCGGACTATCCAAAACCGAAGCCCCGATAACGTGCTTTTCTTCAACACCACGCAAAGTACGGTGAAAACTTACACTGCCGTCTGACAAAATGTCTGCTTTCCACCCTTTATCATATTCTGCTTCTTGATTGTCGAGCTTAACAGCGACTTGTTCTGCTTTGGCTTTCAAAATATCAAGATTATCAATGACATTTCGGTCAAACATACCATCAACCGCCATTTGCTCAACAATCTTTTCCGGTGCTTTTTTGTTTAGCGCAGCAATAAGATTACGAGCCTTACGAGTATTTTCAACCATTGCTACCAAATCTTGTCCTGCAATCTGCTCACCGGCATCTGTTTGCAGAACAGCGTCTTCACAACCGCCACGGATTAAATAATCTTCCATTTCTCTGTCATCTTTCAGATAGAGGATGGAATTTCCTCTTTTTGCCTTATACAAAGGCGGCTGAGCAATATAGACATAACCTTTTTCAATAATTTCCGGCATTTGACGATAGAAAAATGTCAACAACAATGTACGAATATGGCTACCGTCGACATCAGCATCGGTCATAATTACAATCTTGTGATAACGGCACTTGCTTACATCAAATTCTTCACGACCGATACCCGTACCAAAAGCCGTAACCATTGTGCCGATTTCTGCAGAGTTAAGCATACGGTCAAAACGAGCTCGCTCAACGTTCAAAATTTTACCTCTCAAAGGCAAAATAGCTTGGGTACGACGATCACGTCCTTGTTTAGCGGAACCACCAGCAGAATCTCCCTCCACGATGAATATTTCTGATAGAGCAGGGTCTTTTTCTTGGCAGTCAGCCAACTTTCCAGGCAGTGATGCAATATCCAAAACACCTTTACGTCTTGTTAGCTCACGAGCCTTACGAGCGGCCTCACGAGCCGTTGCAGCTTCAATAATCTTTCCGACAATGATTTTTGCCTCATTCGGATGTTCTTCCAACCACTCTTGTAACTTGTTACTGACAACACTTTCGACTACCGGACGAACCTCTGATGACACCAACTTGTCTTTTGTTTGGGACGAAAACTTTGGATCCGGCACTTTAACCGACAAAACGCATGACAATCCCTCACGCATATCTTCACCGGTAATCATATCCTTATCCTTGCTTTTTACCAAACCGTTTTCATTAATGTAGTTATTGATAGTTCTGGTTAACGCTGCACGAAAACCGGCCAAGTGAGTACCGCCGTCTTTTTGCGGGATATTGTTGGTAAAACACAACATGCTCTCATTATATGCGTTGGTCCACTGCATAGCGGCTTCAACTTGGATATCTTTATCTTCTCCGGCAATAGAAATAACATTTTCATGCAATGGGGCTTTTGATTTGTTAATGTGGTTTACAAAAGCTTTCAAACCGCCTTCATAATGCATAACAACTTCACGTGGTTCTGTCCCGCGGTTGTCAATCAGCTTAAGATAAACGCCGGAGTTCAAGAAAGCCTTTTCACGGATTGCTCTTTCCAAAACATCAAAATTAAATTCGGTCATAGTAAAAGTTTCTGGTGACGGCAAAAATGTAACTTCGGTACCATGACGTCCGTTAGCATCACCGACAACTTTCAGATGTTCGGTAACATTACCATGGGAGAACATTGCTACATGTTCATGTCCTTCACGCCAAATTCTTAAACGCAACCAAATCGACAAGGCATTTACTACCGAAACACCAACACCGTGCAAACCGCCTGAAACCTTGTAAGAATTGTTATCAAATTTACCACCGGAGTGCAGTTGTGTCATAATAACTTCAGCCGCAGAAACGCCCTCTTCCTTGTGCATACCTACAGGAATGCCGCGCCCGTTATCACGAATTGTTGCCGATCCGTCAGGATTTAAAATAATCTCAGTTTTGTCACAATATCCGGCCAAAGCCTCATCAATAGCATTATCCAAAACTTCATAAATCATATGGTGTAAGCCGGTGCCGTCATCGGTATCACCGATATACATTCCCGGACGCTTGCGGACAGCTTCCAAACCGTGCAGAACTTTGATTGAATCTGCATTATATTCTTGTTCTTCTTTGGCTATTTCGGCCTGTGACATTTCTACCATAATTGATATTTCCTTGTTATTTTTTATAGACTGAATTTAAACTCTCATCACTATACATCATTTTGAAAAAAAACATAGCAAAAACTCACAAAAATTAACCATTTTGTGTATATTTTTACTAGTGTTTGGCGGTTTTTTAGTGAGCATCACGCCAATTATTGCCGATTCCCACTTCAGCAGTAAACTTTACGTCATAATTTACCGCACTTTCCATGGTTTGCTTTAGCAGTTTAGCAACAATTTCAACCTCATCTTCCGGCGCTTCAATTACCATTTCATCGTGAACTTGTAATAGAATTTTTGACTTAAAATTACCTTCAATCAACGCATTATACATATTATTCATAGCTCGTTTCATAATATCAGCAGCACCACCCTGAAGCGGTGCATTCATGGCAGCTCTTTCCGCAAACGACGCAATTCGTTGATTTTTATCATTAATTCCGGCAATCGTGCATTTTCTGCCGAAGGGCGTAACCACATATCCGTGTTTGTGCGCAAAATCAATGCTTTTTTCCATAAAAACCTTTATCTCAGGCATTTTTTCAAAATAAGCATCTATATATTGCTTTGCTTCTGCCGGCGAAACCCCGATTTGTTTTGACAATCCGTATTGTGAAATACCGTAAATAACCCCGAAATTAATCGCTTTTGCATGACGCCTGATTATCGGCGTAACTTCTTCTTTTTTCAACCCGAAAACACGCATTGCTGTTGCTGTATGCACATCAATTTCATTTGCAAAAGCTTCTTTTAAGGCTTTTACATCAGCCAAAACTGCCAACAACCGTAACTCCACTTGCGAATAGTCGGCAGATATCAGTTTGTGCTTTGGTGCAGCGACAAAACATTGCCTTATTTTTTGCCCGTCATCACTTCGTATAGGAATATTTTGCAAATTCGGATTATTTGAAGACAACCGTCCGGTATTAACATTGGTCTGATCATAGGTTGTATGAATGCGGTTGTTTTTATCCAACTGCTGGAGCAGGGTGTCTGTATAAGTTGTTTTAAGCTTATTGATAGAGCGCCACTCCAAAATCTTTGCCGGTAAAGGGTGCTCTTCTGCCAGTTGTTCCAAAACATCTGCACCGGTTTGAAAATTTCCGCTGCTATGTTTTTTTGACTGCAGACCGAGCTTGTTGTATAAAATCTCGCCGATTTGTTTTGGTGAACCGATATTAAATGTTTCGCCGGCAATAGAAAAAATTTCTTGTTCAATATCCTGTTGTCGTTTTTCCAGTTGTTTACTAAAATCGGAAAGCTGTGCAACATTTACCGTCACTCCATTTTTTTCCATCTCAAACAAAGTTGCAACCAGCGGGCGATCAAAATGCTCATAGATGGTTACCATATGTTCATTTAACAATCGTTGCCTCAAGATGCCGCAAAGCCTAAAAACAAAATCAACTTGCTCACACATATAGTCGCATAATACGTTCTCATCGGCATTATCCAGATTAATTCGCTGTTTTCCCACCCCAAAAACTTCATCAAAGCTTTTTCCTTTAATATCAAGAAACAATTCCGATAAGGTACCTATGTCGTGGCTGTGGCTTGAAGAGTCCAAAACATAAGACATAACTTCAATATCATCATAAGGAAAAATCCGGCACATACCACCATTTAACATATCCAAAAAATGCATATCAAGTTTGATATTGTGTCCGATTTTTAAAATCGATTGAGAGTTTAATATCGGCAATAAACAGTCAAAAACTTTTTTTGCACTCATTCCATGTTTTTTACTTGTTGTCGTACTAAACAAATCAAATGTTTGATTTTGTTGCTCTTTTTCTAAGGGAATATAAGCCGCTTTCCCGCTATCAATTGCCAACGCTATACCTAAAGGGACATCAAAAACCGGATTATTTCCGGTTGCCAAAACTTTTATTGCCAGCATCTGACTGTTCAGATTTTTCAGCCACAATACTAAATCCGCTTCATTGTCAATTAAGCGATAATCGGTCTTAATTTCAGGAGTTGCCGCTTCTGTAACAACACCGGCTTTTTTGCATTGCTCTTCAACCCATTTTGCCAACCGCAATTTAAGGCTGTTAAAACCATATTTCTCAACAAAATTTTGTACCACCGCCAAATCAGGACAATGAAATTTATAATAAGTTACCGGATTTTCTACCGGAACGTTGCTTTTCAGAGTAACTAATTCCAGCGATATTTTGGCATTTTCTATGTTTGCCAATAACGTTTCCCGCCTTTTGTTCTGCTTTATCTCGCCGGCATGAGCCAAAACCTCATCAAGTGAGCCGAAAGTATTCACCAGTTCTGCCGCAGTCTTGGGACCAATCCCCGGCACTCCCGGAATATTATCAATACTATCTCCCGAAAGTGCTTGCACATCAACAACTTTTTCCGGATAGACTCCAAATTTTTCTTTAACATCATCAGGGGTAAAAAACTTGTCTTTCATCGGATCATAAAACGTAACCCCCGGACGAATTAACTGCATCAAATCCTTATCGGCCGAAACCACAATAACTTCCATTCCGGCATCTAGTGCTTGTTTTGCATAAGTTGCAATCAAGTCGTCAGCTTCATATCCCTCAATTTCAAGATGATTTAGATTAAGCACGTCAACTGTTTCACGAATAATCGGAAATTGCGGAATTAATTCTTCCGGAGGTTCGGCTCTATTTGCCTTATAATTGGGAAAAATATCATTACGAAAATTTTTTCTTTTGGCATCAAATAACACCAAATTGTACTTGCAATCAAATTTGGCTGACAGCTTCATAAACATATTGGTAAAACCATA
>Ga0310695_10015670_pt1 | contig 10055 bp, 1 predicted proteins | sample RumenRJG_04DNA_FD_203882 | JGI IMG/M metagenome (GOLD analysis project Ga0310695, IMG submission 203882) | Bovine rumen microbial communities from Lethbridge, Alberta, Canada - RJG_04 (v2) (version 2) | ecosystem: Host-associated > Mammals > Digestive system > Stomach > Rumen | place: Canada... | reverse complement strand
ACCGCCGAGGTATGGCTATTCCCCTTAGCCAACAAAGAATTGCCCCAGGCAGCAATCAACACCACGTCGTCCAAGGATTACTATCTACTGATCGGTGCCGCCGTCCTGCTGATACTTGTCGCAGGCGGATGGATTTACTGGAAGCGCCGTCACCGCAAGGCTACGCCTGAAGTGGAGGAAAGCCCGTCGGAAGAGGCAACCTACCAGTTGCTTCTGCGCATCCAACAGCACATGGACGAACAGCGTCCCTACCTTAACAGCGAACTCAAGGTCAGGGACATAGCCAACTATCTGGGCACCAACAGCCGCTACATCTCCTACTGCATCAAGCGGGTCGAGCAGTGTACCTTCTCGGCGTACATCAACAAGCACCGCGTTGCCTATGCCCAGCAGCTGATGCGTCGCCATCCCGACATCAAACTCACCGAGGTGTACCTCAAGTCCGGTTTCGCCAACGAGATATCTTTCTTCCGCACCTTCAAAGGCATCACAGGTATGACGCCCAGCGAGTGGAAAGCGAAAGAGCTGGCAAACGAAAAGGGCGACGCTTTCTAATTCCTGTTTTTTTGACTAACATTTTTTGACATTTTAGTCGTTTTTCGAAAATTGTAAGTCACTTTTGGTGGTTTTCTCCTTACCTTTGTGTTATTACTAAAAATGATTCCGCGTATGATGACACAAAGACCATTCAATATGCACGTTGGTATCTATACCAAAACCCTGTGTGATGACCTCCGTAAAGGCTTGCTCATCACCCTCACCCTCCTGTTTGTATGCCCTGGTGTGTGGGGACAAGGAACTGGTACAGGAACTTCAGAAGATCCCCGTCTGGTTTCGAATGTGACAGAATTAAATGCTGCCTTGGTAGCAGGTGGGTATATCAAAATGACGGCTAACATTGGCAATGGCGCAGGTGAAGATCAAAATAACGGTTTTACGATTGGTAGTAACACTACTACTGTAAACGTTAATCTGGATCTCAATGGATATACACTCTCAAATAATTATTATTATGGCCCACAGAGAACCTCTGTTATCACTATTCATAGCGGAAGCACCGTGACCATTCAAGATAGTAATAGTAGTAGTAACGGAAATGGTAACATAACGGGAGGTATAAGTCAATATAGTGTTAAAGGTGGCGGAATCCATAATTACGGAACGTTAACTATTCAGAGTGGAAAGATTTCCGGAAATAATGCCGCTATATCTGGTGGAGGTGGCACTTACACTGGAGGAGGTGGCGCCATTTACAATGAATCAGGTGCTATTCTGACGATTGAGGGTGGTGAAATATGTGACAACTATGCTCATCAGGTGGGTGGAATCTACAATGCTGGTACGCTACATCTTAATGGTGGTCATATTCACAATAATGGTAGTAATACAACAAATAATACGTCTGACGGCATTCGTAATACCGAGAATGCAACACTTACCATCTCCGGTAATCCAAAAATCAAAAATAATTCGAATGGCAATATTTACCTTCCAACAGGAAAAACAATAACCATCAATGGTTTATTGAACGGAAATGAGGGAGAAATTGGCATTAAGATGCAAACACCAGGCGTCTTTACCCAAGACCTCACTACTTATAGTACCAATGGTTGGAAATATTTCAAGTCAGACGACGGCAATTACGATCCCTATTTTGATGAAACAGCAACTAACGAAGCCTCGCTTCAGCGAAATTGGCTCGTATTAGGAAAGCGCTTTATGCAGGGGGGAACTATCACGCTAACCAAAACCTATACTGCCTCATCAACAGATGCATGTCTTTCTGTACCAGCGGGTAAAACCCTGACACTTAACATGAATGGTTATAACATCGACAGAAACCATACATCTTCTTCTGTAGCAAACGGCATGGTGATTTCAAATGCCGGTACTTTAACGATTACAAGTACCAGTAGCAGTATTATTAAAGGAGGATGGAACACAACTGACGGAGGTGGTATTTATAATACAGGAACACTAACGCTAGAGGGTACGATTTCTATTACAGGAAACAAAACAAGAACAGGAAATGGTGGTGGCATTTACAATGCGGGATCATTAACCATTGGGGGAACTGTCGTTATTAATAATAACAGAAAAGGCGAACCTCCTTTTAATACAGGAAATCCCAATAACCTCTATTTGTCAGCAGGACATGTTCCCATCACTATCCATAATACTCTTACTGCCGAATCAAATATCGGAGTCATTACGGAAATGCCAGGTGTATTCACTTCCGGACTAAGTAGTGCTCCAGCATCTAAAGCCGTCTTTACATGCAATAACGACGGCGTCATGGAGATCATTGATCATAGTGGCGAGGCGGAAACACGGACTTATTGGAGTGTCCTTAAGAGTCAAATGGCAGCAGATGGCAACATATCTTTAACTAGAGATTACACTGCCCATAGTAGTGACTCATATTTAGAAGTGCCTATAGGTATAACAGTAAATCTCGACCTCAACGGGCATAGTGTTACCCGCACTCTCAGTGAAGCTACCGACGGTGGATGTATTATAAAGAATAATGGCACCCTCACAATAGCAGGAAGCGGATATATTAGTGGAGGATATAACAACGATGATGGTGGAGCAATTCGTAATAATGGCAACCTGACATTAGAAGGTCCATCCTCTTCATCTTCTTTACATATATGGAATGGAAAGGTTTCTTCCGGCCATAATGGTGCTGGCATATACAACACAAGTACTTCGACACTTACGATGAAGGGACATTTGTTGATTTATGATAATTATTTGTTTATTAGCTCTACTAATTATAGCCCCAATAATGTTTTTTTACCTTCTTCTAAGAAGATTACAATTGGAGCAGGTGGACTAAGCACCAGTTCTACGATTTATATTTCCCATGAAGATTCTCACATAGAATTTACAACCGGGCTCAATTGGCCAAGTGGAACCAATTTACCTTTCACACCCGACGATGGTAATAAGCATATTAGCCGCACTTCCACTGGCGAAGCAATTATCGGTCCATTCTATACTATAACGAAAGCATCTGCTACATACGGCAGTATCACATTGTCTGAAACTAGAGCTGTCGAGGGTGCGGAAGTATCTGTAACGGTTTCACCCAACACAGGATATGTACCATATTCACTCACCCGCAAACCAACGAGTGAAGGAACTCCCGTGACAGACATCACCACCTACCCAATTGATACACATACCTTCACGATGCCTGGAGAGGATACTACAGTAGAGGCTGTGTTCAAGCAGGGAGGGTACTGTGGAAACACTGGTAATGAGAATGATATGAAGTATTACCTTGATGGCACAACACTTAGGTTTGTAACCAAGGATAATGCTGACATTGCAATGGCAGACAATTACGACCTGACAACTAGTCATCCTGTGCCTTGGAAGAATCTGAACTATACTGCTGTTAGCCTCTCTGACCATGTGACGAGTATCAGTCCATACGCTTTCTTCGGTAGCACCATTAGCAGTATCACAATACCATCGTCCGTTGCTACTATTGGAGCAATGGCTCTTGCTAATTGTCAGAGCCTTGCAACTATTTCAGTAAGCGGAGGCTCGCATTTCACAAGTGATGCAAACGTGCTATATACTAACGGTAAAATTGAACTGGTTTGTTATCCGGCAGGACTCGATGTCGATGCCTCACCATATACTCTTCCAAACACGGTAACAACAGTGAGGGACGGTGCTTTTGCCTATAACAACCATTTGACGGCAATTAATGTGGAATCAGGTGGTATTCCTTCGTTCAGTGCACCTAATGGCGTTTTGTATAATGCAGGAGGTACAGAACTTTACTGCTATCCAGCCAAGAAGACTGGCAATGTATATGATGTAGCCTCAACGGTTACAATAATCAAACCCTATGCTTTCCATAACAACAATCTACTGAAAGTGGTTAATTTCTGCGAGAATGCTGTACCCACAGGTGGTGAAGAGATGTTCGGAGGCACGATTCATAATGACCTGAGGATCTTGGTAAAGAATGGTCTGAAAGTAGGCAATGATGCTAGTCATTATCAGGGAGCCGATTACTGGAAAGACTACTATACCCGAATCTACGAAATGAACCTAGCAAATGCCAGCGTTAAACTGGAATATACCACTCATAAATATGAGGATACTTATGTAAAGCCTGGTGTCAACAGCGTAAAGATAACGGTTGGAGGCCAAGAGATAACCCTTCGCGAAGACATTGACTATGTGACAATATCAGACGTCTCTTATACCAACAATAACGCAGTGGGAACAGCAACGGTCACTGTAACTGGTAAAAACGGGTACAATGGAACCAGCAAAGCAAAAAACTTCACTATCACCCGTGAACTGATTATCAGCGGAGCAGATAACCGATACACCTATTATGCCTCGGAAAACCTGACATTACCTTCTGGTATCACTGCGTGGACATATACTGGCATTAACTGGACAAAAGGAGAAATGACGCCTACGCAGATTAATTATATCCCTGCTAATGTGCCCGTCATTTTATACAGGAGCGATGCATCTATCAATGGGACATACAATCTCACAGCACATGCAGGAGGAACACCTGCAACTCACACTAAATATTACAGAGGAACAGCAACGGCCAAAAACATTGATGAATTAAAAACAGAAATCAATTCTGAATTGAGCGAAACAGCTGAATATATCTACGTCCTAAGAGGAGAAAACTTTGTAAGGGCAACAAGTGGCACGCTGCCTGCAAAACATTGTTATTTATATAAGCCGAGCGGTACTGCGGCACCATCCGTTTTGACTACGACATTCTCAGCCATTTCTGGTGGATCATATAAAATAGAGACACTGAATGCTTCCAATGGTACCGTGACCATCAAATATGACAATAGTGGTACACCAACTAATGTTAATGTCAACGAGACCGAAATCCCTGCGGGCAAGACTGTCACGCTGACCATTACCCCCAATGATGGCTACTACCTTAGCGCTCTTCAATGCGAGGAGGTTTCAACGCTTGACGTAGCAATGGCCCCAGCTCGTCGTGCAGACAAGACGCAGGAAATACACGAAATCAATATCAACACCAAATACGAGAAGCATTTCGCAGGAGATTACACCTTCTCCATGCCAAGAAACAATGTTATCATTACGGCTACATTTGTAGCCTGCACCTCTATCAGTTCTTTCGACCTGACCCTTGATGGTGACAATACGACCAAGACATATGATTGCAACCCTCATACTGTGACCTTGAAGAATGGCGAGACAACTTTGGTAAAAGGAACTGAATATGGCATCACCACTGGTAATGAAACTTACACCAATGTTTCAAGCAATGAGGTTACGCTTACAGGTTGGGGAAGATACAATGGCACCAGGTCTGCTACACTGAGTATCACGGCAAAGACACTGTACGTTACTGCTGATGCAAAAAGTAAGACTTATGCTGACCCCGATCCTACTTTAACCTACACAACAACTGGTTTAGAATCTGGTGACGAAAATGTGATTACTGGAGCCTTGAGTCGCAATTTAGGAGAGAATGTCGGAACATACACCATCAACCAGAATACACTATCGGCAGGTAGTAACTATAGTATAAGTTATACTTCCGCAAATCTGACTATCAACCCAAGGGACATCAGTAACACTGCCGTTATTACACTTAACAGTGTTTTTATGAATTATGACGGCTCTACCTCCTTCACGCCTGGGATAAGCTCCATAACAGATCCTTCAAGAAATGATCCTCTTGTGCTTAATACGGACTACAATGCTCCGACCTATCCGACACCAGGTGTATATAGTCAAACTGACCATATTCAACCTGACATCTATACAATTAGTGTTAGCTTTAAAGGCAACTATACAGGAACAGCCACAAAAGAGTATCAGGTAAGGCCAAAGATAACGCTGAGCGGCAATAATGTATGGTACACGTACTATAACCTAACATATAATATGAAGATGCCTGATGTGGTTATGGCATATACCATCAGTGGTAATACTGAAACACAGATTAATATATCGCCAGACAATAGTGTGGGGCACGGATATATCAAGGCAGCGACCCCGATGCTATTGTACTATACTGGAGCAAGCACGGATATCTACCCTGAATTGGTGAAGACAGGTAATTCACATTTAAGCGGTATCTCAAGCTATACTTATTATCATGGGTTATCCGTTGCGACTGATGTTACATCCCTTACTGAATATAGCACCCAGGATATCTGGATATTGGTAAACAACCAGTTTGTACGCACTGCAAGTGGGAGTATACCAGCCAATAGGTGTTATCTGGCATTGGACAAGAACAGTATAACAGTGCCTCACTTTGCCCCAGCAATCAATTTCGGAGGATTGACAGGCATTGATGAGCCAAGGGATAAGAAGGAAAACGTTGAAATGAAGATTTACAACCTTAACGGGCAACGTGTTCAGAACCCAACCAAAGGGCTCTATATAGTGAATGGTAAAAAGGTTATTATTAAATAATGTTTAGGAGGATATGAATATGATGAACAAGATATATCGCATACTATTTACAGTGATAGCAGTTTGGGTAGTGACATTCTGCTACGCAGGAACTGTTGTTTTGAAAACGACTACGAATGGTACTGTTGAAGCTAAAGTCAATGACGTCACTATAGCAGGTCCTTCGGATAGTTCGAGTGATAAGACCTCCGCTGACCAAGCAGGCGGTACAACCGTTACCTTGGAGATAGCACCTACTAGCGGGTATTATCTCTATCAGTTGGCGATTACGCCTTATGCTTCAGGAGGTAGTTCTAGTGCACCTCGTCGAGCACCGACGGTACTGAGCAATATCACCCCAACCAAGATAGATGACAATGAATATACCTTTATCATGCCCGCTAACATGGCAAAGGTAGAAATAAGTGCTACGTTTGCACAACAAGGTGATTTAAGTACTGCTACTATTACACTCCAATCAAACGGTCATACTTATGATTTTCTGGAGCACACTCCCAAGGTCAACAGTGTTGTCCTCAACTCCGTAACTCTGACTGAGGGTACAGATTACACAGTAAGCGGCAATGGTCCTGTCAAAGATGTTAAAGCAGGGGGATATACCATTACTGTGACTGGTAAAGGAAAATACACAGGTTCAAACACAGCCACATATATGGTTAATGCACGTGATATCAGTGATGCAAGTATCACACTGGCGGAAAAGAGTTTTGTTTATAACAAGGAAGTACAGATGCCTGAAACAAGTGGTATTGGTGTATATATTAGTGGTCAGAAATTATCGTTAACTAACGACTGTCAAAACCTGAGGTTTTATACGAATGACTATACTTCATCGGCTCTTCCGCCATCTGGTAGTTTTTATTCAAATACATCTACAGAATCCATTAATAAGGGTACTTATACTGTAGCTATTGATGGAAAGGGTAATTTCAGCGGTACTGCTAAAACGAAATATGTCATTAATGCAAAGCCTATTACCAGCAGCGACATGTCGGTGACACAGAGTGGTTCAAGCTATACATATAATGGCGCTTCACAGGCTCCTACTATTACTGTTACGGATGGAACGGCATTAACTTATGGTACAGACTACACATTAAACTGGAGCAGTGGCGGTGCAGTCCCATCACCTTCAGCGCCAAATAGTACTGCAGTGGGTAATTATAGTGTCACCGTTTCGGGTACTAACAACTATACTGGCAGTGTAACCAAGCAATATACCATCAATGCAAGCAACAGCGGCTACTATATTGCATATAAAATTGGAGATTCATGGAGTACGACAGGTTATACTAGAACCTATACGGGAACCCCAATAACCTTAACTCCTGGCACAGACTTTGAAATAAAGAAAATGACAGGGACTACAGCTAACCCATCTACTGATCAGACTCTTACTTCGGGTTATTACGATCTCGCTTATACCAATAACGTTAATGCGGGATGGGCTACCATCACAGCCATCGGTAAAGAGGGCTATAGCTTTGTAGCTACAAGCTCATTTAAGATTACCCCCAAAGCGATATCGTCAATTGCAGCAGCCAACATAGTTGTATCGGGAACATTAACCTATAATGGTAGCGAACAGAAACCTACCATCACTATTACAGATAATACTAATGTTTTAGTAGAGAATAGGGATTACACTCTGGGAGATGGTGAGACTGATGCAGGAAACTATAACATCACCATTAATGGTATAGGAAACTACAATGGAAGTACGACAAAGGCTTATACCATTGCTAAAGAAACGCTTGTAGGTGCTGATATACGACTCAGCGCCACAAATTATGTTTATGATGTGGCAAATGCAATAACCCCAGACATCATTATGGTTAAGTCTGTCAAGGGTGTTGTGGTTCCAAGTGATGCATATACTCTTTCTTATACGGGCAATACTGCAATAAGTTCATCAACTAATCAGCCTAAGGTTACTATTACAGCTACAACAAGCGGCAATTTTACTGGTTCTGCAGATAAAAACTTTACCATTGTAGCAAAAGACATTAGTACAACTTCTATTTCACTGGACAAAACTACATTTAAATACGATGGAAGTGGTAATCATGTGCCTGCTGTAACCGTGATAGACGGCAACACGACGCTTAATACCACTAATCACTACACTGTCACTTACCAGAAGGATGGTAATAATATTAACGCGTCTAACAGTAAAGAGGTGGGCGCCTATACGGTGACCATTACAGGTAACAACAATTATACTGGCAGTGTTATCCTATCATATAGCATTGTATCAGATAATTCAGAAACGGGTGTCACTGTCACTTGGACGGAAGCAGCTGCCGATATCATCTATACGGGTAATCCTATTACTCTCCATCTCACGGTTAAAAAAGGAGAAAATACGACACTGACTGCTGGTACTGACTATGAGTTTGCCTACAATAACAACATCAACGTAGGCGAGGCCACCATTACCATCTTAGGTAAGGGTAATTATCACTTTGTAAAGTACGCAAAGTTCAACATTCTTCGACGTCCGCTGACAGCAGCGATGGTGTCATTGTCGGCAAACAACTTCACCTTTAACGGCAGTGCCCAGAAACCAAATATCACCGTAACTTATAATGGTGTACGGACAGAAGGTCTTGACTACACGCTGGTTAATGAAGGAACTACGGATGTAGGTACAGGTTATTACGAAGTAACAGGTATCGGAAACTTCTCAGGAACGTTGAAGTCAAGCGAAACAGGAATGTCAGAAAAGAGATATACCATCTCTGCGCTCGATATTTCCCCTAATTCAGAGCAGGTAAGCAAAGTGAAGATCTTCCTCTATCCATTGCCAAATGCTGTCTATGACGGCACAGACAAAGAACCTGGCGTTCAGAAAGTGGAGATTACACTGACAAACAACACCCAATTGACATTAACTTCTGGATATACTTTCAGTTACAGTAATAATAAGGATGCAAGTACAACGGCTCCAACAGTTACAATTGGCGGAGCCAACTTTGGTACAACAACTGCATCTACCACTTTCACTATCTTACCCAAGCCACTGGCTGACGATATGGTAGTGCTGGCGTATACCAGTGTGGCGTATGATGGTACTGCGAAGGAGCCTGGTGTGACAGTGACGGATGAAGCATTACCTACCACAGACAAAACGGTTCCTGCCTCAAACTATACCGTTTCTTATACAAGCGACCATACCAGTCAGGGTACCAAGACGGCTAGTATCATTGGTAAGAATAACTATACAGGTACTATTACAAAACCATATACTATTACGGGCAGTACAGGCTTTGAGGTGGCATTCGTAACAACACCGGACTTTACGTATGATGGTACGGCACATACTCCTGAGGTTAAAGTGACGAAATCAGATACATCGTCAGATCTTGATGCAGCAGACTACTCTGTAGCATACAGCAACAACGTCAATGCAGGTACGGCAACAGTCACAATTACAGGAACCCGTAACTATAGTGGAGTGAAGACACTGGACTTCAACATTGCCAAGAAGGAAATGACGAATGCTATGGTGACGCTGACGGGACCCTTCACCTACAATGGAACCCTGCAAAAGCCCGTGGTAACAGTGAGTGACGGAAGCCCTTCAATCA
>Ga0310695_10015665_pt1 | contig 10056 bp, 9 predicted proteins | sample RumenRJG_04DNA_FD_203882 | JGI IMG/M metagenome (GOLD analysis project Ga0310695, IMG submission 203882) | Bovine rumen microbial communities from Lethbridge, Alberta, Canada - RJG_04 (v2) (version 2) | ecosystem: Host-associated > Mammals > Digestive system > Stomach > Rumen | place: Canada... | reverse complement strand
CCTTTGTCAGGCATTTTTATCATGGGCTCATAGTAATCCTGCTGTAGTCCCTCTTGATGAAAAAGGGCCGGGATCAGCTCCCGAAAAAACTACAGCAGGCTTAGTATAACAGATTGACATCATTCAAGCAAACCATTTCCAAGATCAGCACACACTGCCTCTGCCACCCTGATGCCGTCCATGGCTGCAGAAGTGATCCCCCCTGCATAGCCGGCCCCTTCTCCACAGGGATACAGACCTGTCACGTTGGCTTGCAGAAATCTGTCCCTCTCGATCCTGACCGGCGAGGATGTCCTGGTTTCCACGCCGTCCAGAAGGGTATCCGGTCTGTCATAACCCTTGATTCTTCTGCCGAAAGCTTCCATGCCCTCACAGAGCGACTGACAGATATAATCAGGCAGACAAGTCCAAAGGTCTGCCAGGCCAAAATTTCCTTTGATGGAAGGTTGTATGTCCCCCAGACCTGAAGACGGCCTTTTGCGCAGAAAATCTTCCAGAAGCTGGACCGGAATTGCTCCTCCCGCCGCCTGATAAGCCTTCTCCTCATAGATTCTCTGAAAAGCAACGCCCCCCAGAGGCCCGGAGTCCGGGAAATCAGCCGGTGTTACGGTGGTGATAATGGCACTGTTGGAATTCCTTCCTGTCCTTCCATGATAACTCATTCCGTTGACACAAAGTCTGCCCTTCTCTGAGGAAGAATTCACCACGTAACCTCCTGGACACATACAAAAGGAATAGATTCCCCTGCCGTTCCTGCACTGGTGCGTCAGTTTATAGCTGGCAGCCGGCAGAGATTCATCATAGCCCTTTCCGTACTGGCTCTCATTGATCATCCTGGCCGGATGTTCCACTCTGACTCCGATGGCAAATGCTTTAGGGGTCATGATAATATTTTTTTGATGGAGCATGGCAAAGGTATCCCTGGCACTATGACCGGCGGCCAGAATGACATGACGGCAGGGATATTCCTCCAGAACCGGGTCTGCAGGGAGGATATTCTTTTTCTCCAGCAGGAGACCCCGAATCTCCCGGTCACCCGAGAGGGTCTCTTTCAATAGAAGTTCCTTTACCTTTGTATTAAAGAAAATCTGGCCCCCGCAGGCCAGAATCTGCTTTCTCATGGAGGTCACAACCTTCTTCAGAACATCGGTACCTACATGGGGCCTGGCATCATAGAGAATCTCCTCCGGTGCCCCATGTTTCACAAACTGCTCCAGCACAAAGCGATTTCTCCCTGTCTTATCCTTTACCACGGTGTTGAGCTTACCGTCTGAAAAGGTCCCGGCCCCCCCTTCTCCAAACTGGACATTGGATTCCGGGTCCAGACTGCCTCCGGAAAAAAACCGGTCCACGGTAATGCTCCTTTCCTCCACAGGTTCTCCCCGCTCAAAAATCACCGGTGCAAGACCGGCTTCTGCCAGAAGCAGACCGGCAAAAAGACCGGCCGGGCCCATACCCACTATCACTGGGCGATCTTCTTTGCTGACCTGTGCCTGACAGGATGGGAATCGGTAATGCACATTGGGACTCCTGGTCCATGGGCTCTTTTTGCTGCGAAGAAGCCTTTTCTCATCGGGAAATGCCGCGTCAAGGGTATAGACCCAGTAGAGATCCGGCTTTTTTCTGGCATCGATGGACCGGCGAACCAGCCTGTAACTGATCAGCTTCTGGCCTTGTGCCTTTTTTTCCAAAGCCTTTACCAGGTCTTCTTCTCTATGATTGATTCCTAACTTTAACTCTCTTATTCGTATCATGTTCCACCAACTACTCCTGTCAGTTTTTTTCATGGTCCATGGGCCGCGGCAGGATTTCCTTCATTTTGCTTACCATTCCTTCCGCCGCCTTCTGTCCGCTGGAAAATGCCCACTGAAGATTATATCCTCCACAATTTCCATCCACGTCAGCCACCTCTCCGGAAAAAAAGAGGCCCGGACAAAGTCTGGATTCCAGCTTTTCTGTCAACTCATGAAGCGGAACCCCTCCCCGGGTCGTCTGGGCTTTCTCAAAACCCATATAGCCGGAGATTTTGAGGGGGAAATCCAGCACTGCTTTTTCAATCCCGGACCAGTCCTTTTCTGTCAGTCCCCTCATAATGGTATCACCGTCACAGCCGGTTTCCCTGACCAGAACCTGACCCAGCTTTTTGGGAAAAATGCCGGAAAATACCTCTGTCAGATTTCTGTATCCTTCTTTACCACCTGTGCGCTCCATCAGGCTTCTCAGATCCTGGCCGTTGAGACCGGGCAGAAAACTGATCCTGGCCTCTACCTTCTTCCTGTCTTCCAGGGCACAGATGGCAAAACGGCTCAACTGAAAAACAGCAACCCCGGAGATTCCATAATCGGTCCACTGCAATTCTCCGCTCTCGCTGCCCAGCAAAGTCCCCTCAGTCCATAGAGAAATCTCAGCCGGACACCGAATGCCGGAAAGCTTCCTGACAAATGGTGCTGAAGTCTTCAAAGCAGTCAGGGCCGGCAGCCTTCTGACCAGCCTGTGCCCTGCCGCAGCCGCAATACAAAAGCCGTCGCCCCGGCAGCCAAATTTCTCCCCGGCCAGTCCTCCGGTGGCAACCAGCAGGCAGCTGCAGTCAAAATGTTCCTCCCTGAAGCCGGAATCCCTGTCTTTCATTTTTCCGGATCCCAGCTTTTGGTCTTGAATGCTTTTCCGGATTTTCACCCGAAACCATTTTGTCCCCTTCCGCTCGGAAGTGGGAAATCGGACATCCACCAGCTCAGTCTCACTCATAATCCGAATCTTTGTCTCCTGGTTCAGCGCCCTCTCAAAGGCCTCACGTACCGTGGCTGCCTGGCCGCTGTAAGGATAGACATAACCATCCTTGTCTGTGACATGAATACCGAGTTCACGAAGGAAATCCAAAGTTCTTCTCTCATGAAAAGACCGGACCATGCCCCAGGCAAGCTCCGGATCTTCTGACCGGTAATCGGTCATCCTCTGTTTCATATTGGTCAGGTTGCAGCGGCCATTTCCCGTCACCAGAAGTTTCCGGCCCACCTGGCTGTTTCTGTCGATCAGAAGGACTTCATATCCTGCCCGGGCACAGACCAGCGCCGCCGTCATCCCCGACGGTCCTGCTCCCGCAATAATGATCTGATAGTATTTATGTTTCGCCATAGCCCTGCTCGCTTTCTTCTCCCTGATTCATCTGCTGTAGCCGCAAATGGCAAGAATCTCTTCCTGCCGTTGTTCCATGACCAGTCTCTCCACATCAACCATATGGTCGTAACCCATCAGGTGAAGCATGCTGTGGGCAGTCAGAAAAGCCAGTTCCCGAATACGGCTGTGACCGTATTCTTCAGCCTGGGCTGCCATCCTGTCCATGGAAATAATGATATCTCCCAACATCAGTTCCCCGGTGGCCGGGTGGAAGGCGTCAGGTTCTCTGCTCTCCACATCGCTGAAATCTCCGGGAATCGGATATTCTGCCATGGGAAAAGAGAGAACATCTGTAGCCCGGTCTATCCCCCGGTGATCACGGTTCATCTGCCGGATCTCCTCATCATCGGTCAGTAAAACAAAGACCTGGACCTCATAGGGGCATTTCTCATAATCCAGGGCAGTGTGAATGACATTTTCTATAATGGTCTGATCATCCGGCAGAAAATCTGCCGGGTAGTTGTGTTCTATCTCAATTGTCATAGACTACTCTTTTCTCCCGGTCCTCTTTTTGCGCAGCTTCTCTTTTTCCTCCTTGCGCCGTTCCCGGGCTTCTTTCTGTTTATCATACTCTTCATAGGCAGTAACAATCTTCTGGACCAGAGGATGTCTCACCACATCCTCACTGGTGAGATGGCAGACCCCGATCTCATCAATTTTTTTCAGAACCCGCAGAGCATCATCCAGCCCTGACAGGGAAGAATCCGGAAGATCTTTCTGGGTCAGATCTCCTGTGATAATCGCCTTGGAACCAAAACCGATTCTGGTCAGAAACATCTTCATCTGAGCCGGAGTGGTATTCTGGGCTTCATCCAGAACCACAAAGGCGTTATCCAGGGTCCTTCCTCTCATATAAGCCAGAGGGGCCACTTCAATCAGGCCCTTCTCCATATTTTTCATAAAGGTCTCTGCCCCCATAATCTCATAGAGGGCATCATAGAGCGGACGAAGATAGGGATCTACTTTGCTCTGAAGGTCACCGGGGAGAAAGCCCAGCTTCTCTCCTGCCTCAATGGCAGGTCTGGTCAGAATGATTCTGTTCACCTCTCCCGCCTTGAAGGCTGTGATGGCCTTGGCCATGGCCAGATATGTCTTTCCGGTTCCTGCCGGACCCACACCAAAGACAATCATTTTTTCCGTGATCATATCCACATATTTTTTCTGGCCGACCGTCTTGGGCTTGATTGGTTTGCCCAGAATGGTGTGGCAGATAATATCCTTGTCCAGGTCTGCCACGGCAGAAACCCTGTCAGTCATAACCAGAGACAGGGCGTAATTCACCTGCTGTTCTGTCACGACATTTCCCCGCTCAGACAGAATCAGCAGCTGCCTGATCACCTCTCTCGCCTGCCGGCAGTTTTCCTCACTCCCGATCAGCTTCAGCTTGTCATCCCTGAAAATAATGGTGACATGCAGTGTCTTCTCTATTTTTTTCATAAACACATCAAACTGGCCGAAGACGTTTGATGCGTGGTCAGAAGGAAAAGCAAACTCCTGCTCCGTGATATTCATACTTTATTACTCCTGTTTCACAATTAATGTCTTATTATAACATAATATACTGTTTTTACGAAGAAAATACAAAAGAGGAAGGAGTCACAATCTGAATCCAAATATCATCTGAGTCATAATCTATCAGAAAAGAGCTAAAAAAGGCCCGGCCTGCACGACCCGATCTGTCTTTTCAAACTGCAGGTTTTTTGCCTGTCTGAAAACCAGATCCGCCGTAAAAACCGGGTCTTATATTTCAATAAAAGTGGTTTGACTCTCCCGAAATCTTTAGAACTCTTTCTAAGTTCTCCCGGGAATCTCCTGATAATCTTTAGAACTTCTGCATTGTCTTAGATGACTGGGCGGCAAAGATTACGTCCTCAAAAGAGGCTCCTTCACTGGATAAAATCGCTGCTGTCACTGCTCCCTCTGCCACAGGGCAGTCAACCATACGGATCTTCTTCCCCTTCTTGGACGCTATGACTTCCTCCGTCTTCATGACGGCGGACCCCATATCCATAAGAACAATGACCCCTTCATCTGTATAGACTTCATCGATGGCAGAGGATATTTTCTCAAAACTTACGCCAAACTCTCCCCTGCCGATGCCTCCTGCACCAACGATGTGAGCATCGGGAGCCATCAGCCTGGCCAGTTCCACAACACCTTCCGCCAGCTTATCATAATGAGATACCACCACTATTCCAACCATAATTCACTCGCCTTTAAGCCAGATCAGCCACATCTTTGAGCATCAGTGTGAAAGAAGTAGCTCCGGGATCCTGATGGCCAAGACTTCTCTCGCCCAGATAGGATGCTCTTCCCTTTGTCGCAATGATCGTCTTGGTATATTCAATTCCTTCTTCCGCAGCCTTCACAGCAGCAGCCAGAGCAGCCTTGCCGTCCTCCCCTGCTGCGAGAGCGGCATCCAGAGCTTCTTTGGCAGGGAACATGGAATCCAGCATAGTCTTCTCACCCTGAACAGCCTTGCCTCGCTTCTGAACGCCGGCGATCATTTTCTCCAGGATTCCGGAAAAGTCATGAATATCTGCCTCCGTTTTCCCCTTCATAAAAGCGCCTGCCTGCATAAAGGCAGTACCATAGAGAGGGCCTGCGGATCCTCCCACCGTAGAGACAAGCTTCATACCAACAGTCCTTAAGATTGCTCCGATATCCTTGTCCGCGAAGGTGGGCTCCACTTCCTGAACGGCTTTGAAACCACGGGCCATATTGATTCCATGGTCTCCGTCACCGATCACATTGTCAAGTTCTGTCAGAAAATGTTTCTGCTCCTCGATATCTACCGCTATCTTATCAATTATTTCTATCACTTTTTTTACGTCAGCCATTCTTGTCATCCTCTTTTCTTTAAAAGCTTTACTATGAGAAAAGACCGACGTGATCATCGCCGATCTTTTCCCAGTACAGATCAATTATTATTTAGATTATAATTATTGTAAAAATACAATGTCAGTGCAGATAATTATTTCACTGTCAGAGCAGGTGTCTCTGCCTCAGCATCCAGGTATCCCTTCAGCTCATCATCAAGCTTGAGTAAGGTGATGGAGAAACCTTCCATCTCCAGGGAGGACATATAGTTGCCGACCATGGTCTTATAAACCTTGATGCCCTTGTCAGCAAGAACATCTGCCACATGGTTGTTCACTACGAAAAGCTCCATAAGAGGAGTTCCGCCGCAGCCATTGATCATAACTGCAACTTCGGAACCCGCATAGTCGATATCTGCAAGAATCTTAGCCAGCAGAGTATCAACGATGGCATCAGCTTCCTCAAGAGGCTTCTTCTCAACGCCTGGCTCACCATGGATACCAATACCGATCTCCATCTCATCCTCGCCGATCTCAAATCCGGGAACGCCTGCTGCCGGAACGATACATGGCTTGATTGCCATACCCATGGTTCTCACATTATCGATAACTTTCTGAGCAACAGCCTGTACTTCATCAAGGCTCTTTCCGGCCTCAGCAGCAGCACCTGCAATCTTGTGAACAAAGATTGTTCCTGCTACACCACGACGTCCTACTGTGTAGAGAGATCCGTCAACAGCAACGTCATCATTTACAACAACCTGTTTTACTTCGATTCCTTCATCAGCAGCCATCTCGGCAGCCATCTCAAAGTTCATGACGTCACCGGTATAGTTCTTGATAATCATAAGAACACCCTTGCCTGCATCGATCGCTTTGATTGCCTCATATACCTGATCAACAGCAGGGGATGTAAATACAGCACCCGGTACGGCAGCGTCGAGCATACCTTTACCGACAAATCCGCCATGAGCCGGCTCATGTCCGCTTCCACCACCGGAAACCAGAGCAACCTTATCCGCTTTCTTTGCTCTGAGCACTACATTGCCTTCTGTGTGCTTCTTAATATACTGAGGATAAGCCTTGCAAAGACCATCGATCATCTGATTTTCTACCTGATCAACTGCATTAATAATCTTTTTCACGATAACTGCCTCCTTTTATTATATAACATTAATAACATGAGCTAGAATTACTCACATACACTATAACACTTTTCAACAATATGGTCAATTCAAAAGCTAATTTTTTCGTTGAATATATCCAAATATTTATTGATTTTAAACGATTTGTTTCTGCTTATTTGCTGTTTTTCATAATCACTGCCCGCACATGGCATCTATCATTTCTTTCTGCTTTTTCTGTTGTATTTTTATATGTAGATTTACAAATTCTTCAATAAATATAATTGCTATTTATCATGGATAATATTATTATAAATTATAATCACTGATTAGATACTTCAGTAATCTGATCATGAAGCAACAGATCACCTGTCCAATGCATAATAAAGAATAAGGAGAAAGTGTTTTGAAAGGTTATAGAATATTTCAGGGACTGCTGTCAGTCCTGGTGGTGATCAGCTGTATGCTGCTGATATACGAATGTCTTTCCATTTACCTGCCGGCAGCTGCGGCGGACCAGCATGACCATATTTACTCTGCGGAAGTTGTAGCCAGTCATTTTGCCAGGATCCAGCTGCCTGTCATCAGCTGTGTTGTACTGAGTCTGGCAGGAGCTTTGACCGCTCCCTGGTACAAAGAACAGAAAAAAAAGGCCTGTCCCCAGGATGCCGAGAACATGGCAGCCCTCTACAATTCCAGAATGCCTGCAGATATCGGTGAGGACAGCCCGGAATGGACTGTTGTGAGAAGGGAGACCGCCCGCCGCCAGAAACTGACCACCGTCGGTGTAGTGATTGCGGCGGTCTGTATCTGCTGGAGTCTCTACTTTCTGATCAATCCCAAAGGATTTGAAAGTCTGGATTTTGACCACGTGGTCGGTTCTCTCCTGCTGTGCATTCTCCCTGCTGTCTGCCTTGGCCTGGGCTCTGCAGCAGTAATCAGTTATAAGATCAGGGACAGCTGGAACCAACAGCTGGAATCCATGAAAATCATTTGCAAAAACAATAAAGACAGGGCAGAAATGAACGGTGAATCCAGAAATTCTGCTTCCCTCAGATCCCGCAGAATTTTCCTGGCCCGAACCATACTCCTGACAATAGCCGTGGTTTTCCTGCTTCTCGGAAATGCCAATGGCGGAAGGGCAGATGTTCTTGCCAAGGCCATCGCCATTTGTTCTGAGTGTATCGGTTTAGGATAAGTATAGAGGTTTAATACTATGAATGAAAAATTACGTGCTTTAGTTCCATCAAAACGTCGATTTGTTCAGCTTTATACAGCTCTTTTATATAATGCCAACCTGACCGGCTTCGCCGAAGGAACCATCTATCAGGGTCCCACCAAAAATGTCTGTGTTCCCGGTCTCAACTGTTACTCCTGTCCGGGAGCCGTGGGAGCCTGTCCACTTGGAGCATTTCAGAATGCGCTGTCTGCTTCTGCTGTACGTTTTCCTTATTATATGCTCGGCACCCTGCTTCTTTTTGGCAGTCTTTTTGGCAGGGTGATCTGTGGTTTCCTGTGTCCGGTGGGACTGGTTCAGGAGCTGCTTCATAAGATTCCCACGCCAAAGATTCCCAAGAGTCGTTTCACCCGGGCTCTCAGCCTGCTGAAATATGTAATTCTGGCAGTGTTTGTCATCGCCATCCCCCTTCACTATGCGGCAAGGGAGATTCCCCTTCCGGGCTTTTGTAAGTTTATTTGTCCGGCCGGAATCGGAGAGGGAGCCATAGGGCTTTTATCACACCCGAGAAACAGCAATCTTTTCAATATGCTGTCCATCCTGTTTACCAGAAAATTTGTTATTCTCATTTTGTTTATCGGTTTTTCTGTTTTCATGTTCCGGCCCTTCTGCCGCTTTATCTGCCCCTTGGGTGCGATTTACAGTCTCTTTAATCGAATCTCCTTTTTCGGGGTAAGGGTGGATCTGTCCAAATGTACCCACTGCAGCCGCTGTATCAGGGAATGTGGTATGGACGTCAAGGAAGTGGGCGACCGGGAATGTATCCAATGTGCCAGCTGTATGAATGTTTGTGCAGCCAACGCCATCTCATTAAAAGCTGGTAAATGGACCATCATGGATCCCTGTAAAGGTCTCACAGAGCCTCTTGCTGCCGATGGCGGCCAGGCAGCTCTGACCCTGAAGGCCGGCCCGGATGGCAGCAATCATCTCACAATTCAGAGCAGTTCCCCTGCGGCTATGACCGGCCAGGAAGATGTTGACAGGGAGAATCAGAATCAGTAAAAGGAGGAATGCCTTATGAATAAATATACCCTTTACACAAGGATTGGCTGGGCACTGGCAATGGTAGTACTTCTGGGCGCCCTCTGTTACTATAACCTTCCCTACCTGATGGAAAGCTCTGCGAAAGAGAATGCGGCAGCAGAGAATTCCGCCTCATCCACCAGTTCCCTGACAGACCAGACAGGTTCTGACGGCATTGTTACCACATCGGAAGTTTCATCCAGCCAGGAAGCCGGAAGCGGAAATCCCTCTTCCGCTGTCATAGATCCCTCTATCCCCGAGGGTGGCAATCCTGGTATGCGCTGCCCTGATTTCACTGTTCCTTTATATGGAAACGGACCGAAAACCTTCACCCTGTCAGAGCATTTTGGAAAGGTGATTGTCATCAATTTCTGGACCACCTTCTGTACCCCTTGTGTCAAAGAACTTCCCTACTTCGAAGCCTATCTGCAGGAACATCCTGACGATGTCGTTTTCATAGGCCTTCATGGTAAGATTGTCAGCGAAAAAGATATGGATGGCTGGTTTGAGCGGCATCCCTTTAAACTTACCTTCGGGCACGATGAGACCGGGGAAGTTCAGGCCAGTCTCAATGGAAATTTCGTCTATCCCCAGACCATCATTCTGGATAAGCATGGTGTGATTACCTACAATGAAACCATCTCCCTGACTCCGGAGAAACTTCATGAACTGCTGGATC
>Ga0310695_10015664_pt1 | contig 10056 bp, 8 predicted proteins | sample RumenRJG_04DNA_FD_203882 | JGI IMG/M metagenome (GOLD analysis project Ga0310695, IMG submission 203882) | Bovine rumen microbial communities from Lethbridge, Alberta, Canada - RJG_04 (v2) (version 2) | ecosystem: Host-associated > Mammals > Digestive system > Stomach > Rumen | place: Canada... | reverse complement strand
ACTTGAATTTTCTTTATTAGCTAATTCTTTTTCAAGCTTATCTTTAATATCATCTTTTTCTTTTTTAAGTTTTTTAATTATTGCCTTAAGTTTATTGTTTTGCTCTTTTAAATTTTCTATATCTTCGTTCTTTTTGGAAGAATCAATGTTTTCATTACTTGTTGAATCTTGAGACACAGGTATAGATTTATTATTTAAAAATTCAATAAATTTATTGAAATATTTAATTTTGATAGATTTAAAATCTATATAATCCTGATTTAATTTGTTTATTTTATTATCTATATCTATTATTTTTTGATTGATTTCATTCTCTGAAAACATACTATTTATTCTCTTTTCAAAGATGTCCAATAATTCTGTTTTTAAATTTTCAATTTTTTCATCATATTTTTCTGTGATAATTTTTTCAATCTTTTTATTATTTTCTTCAAATTTTTCAGATAGAAAAGAATCCATATTTTTAGAAAGTTCATTTTTATTAGTCTCATTTACTTCCATAATTTTATCAGTTTTTATATTTTCTTCATTTTTTTCTTTATCATCTTTTTTTTCCTTTTCATCAACCTTTGATTCTTCTTCAAATTTTTAGACTTCATTTATATTTAGAACTTCAATAATATTATCTGGCTTTAATATATCCATTAAATCATCATTTTTAATTATTTCCTTTCCATTTAAATATAATTTTAACTGTGATTTTACTTCTTTTTCTAATCCAAAAGTTGATATAAACTTATCTTCCAAATCATCATAATCAATTATATAATCTTTAATTTTTTCTTTTTTATTTTGATGCTGAATATAAAATGCTCATTCATTGTAATAAATGATAGAGAAAAGACTAAACAATTATATAATTTTCTTTCTTAACTATTTTTTAAGTTAACTAATTTTCATTTCATTTATAAACCTGTATTAAACATTTGAATAAATTTAATCAATGTCAAATAATTTCAAACAAATCTTTTTTATTTTTGTAAAAAATAATGAAATTGCAGATATTCAGATCAAAGATTTAAATTCTTTCAATAATGAATTAAAAAATATAAAAAAAGTTTATTCTTCATGAAATTGATAATAAAAAAGATGATTTATATTCAATATTTTTTAAAATTAATACTAAATCTAAAAGCTTTACTTTATTATTCTTGGATAAAAACAAGAAAAAAAAATATAATTCAGAAAGTATAAAATTTAAAAATGACATTGATAATTTTATTTATGATTTTAAAATTTATGGAGATACTGGGGCATTAATAAAATTTGTGTCTATTGGATTTCATCAAGAAAAGGAATATGAATATATTAAATTAAACAAATCTGAACAATTTAAATTATTTCTCAATTATTGAGATAAAAAATATACAAAAGCAATATCTCCAGGAAATCAAAAAGATAATTTAATCACACAAACTATAATATTAATAGCAAAAGAAGAAAAAAATGTTAGTTTTTCATTATATTTAACTATTTTTAGAGAAATTTTTAGATTTTCAAGAATTATTTCTTTATTGAGATGTTTTAAAATAGAAAAATTTTCATTCGAAGAAAAATATAAAGATCATAAAAATTTTTCACAATTAATACAATTCATTTTAAAATATCCCAATTATTTTGATAAATATTTTGACAATGATAATATAAAAAAATTATGCATGAATAATTATTATTTATTTATTCTTTTATATTTTTATCATTATGACAAGGATTATATTCTAGAATTAATTTGTCCAAGCAAGAAAATTAAAATTAATGATAAAGAGGTATTAAAAAAAATTGAAATAAGAGCAAAAGAGATAAAAGATTTATTAAAATCAAATTTAAAATATTTTCCAAATTTACCTGAAAAAATTAATATGGTAATTAATCAAGAAACTATATCTAATATTTCAAATATAGATGATTTATTGAAATTATTAAATAAGAAGATGAAATTAGAAGACAAATTAAAAATAATAATAGAAAAAATTAAAAATATAAAAACCTATAAAACAATAAATATTAAATTAAGTAATACTGAGATATCCAAAGATGATAATATTGATAGAATTATAAAGTCATTTGAATCGTTAATTCAACTTGGAAAACAGAAAAATATTTTTTTAATAGATCTAGATCCAGAAATATGGAAAAAATATTTAATGTTATATATCCAAGATAAAAATATAGATAATATTTATAAAATTAAGCATTGTGTTTTTCAAGCAAGATATGATTTATATCTAAGGCAAACAATAGATACAGAAATATTAAAATTAGGAACTAAGATGATAAATGAAAAATTATTAAAAAACGAAGGAGTTATTAAATTTTTTAATAATTATTTTATTAATAATACTAAAACTCTTAATCCATATAGTTTGTTATTTTTAGCTAATGGAATTTTTATTAATGAAGCAACTGAAGAATTCTTTAAACAATTTCAATGTTCAAATTTTAAACAATTTTTTGCACATAATTATTCAAAATTTATTGAAAAAATAATTCTAAATATAAATAAATTTGATGAATTTATTTTTGTTTTTCAATTATTTCCTCAAAAAAATAATTTTAAAATAGATAAAATTATAATATATACAATAGTAAATAGTTTATGAAAAATAATTGAAAAAGAAGAAAACATTGAAAATTCATTGAAATTTAATGAAATAATGATGAATATAATTATGATATATGTTAAAAATAATTATAAATATGAAGATTTTTTAAAGCAATTAAATAATAAAGGAATAAAAAGAGAAATCATAAAAAAATTTTATTTATGGATAATATCTTATTATGGAGAAGAAAATAAAAATTTTATTGATCTATCTATTAATTTTTTATGCTCAGATAAAACAGATACTAATTTTGAAGATACAATAAATTTATTAAATCAATTTAAAAATAATAATGAAGCTTTATTTTCATTTTTTAATAATAAAAATATATTTCAAAAGGTTATCAAAGACAATGATTTCAAAAAACCGACTATAACTTCAAATTTTAAATTTTTAAGCTTACTTGTTGAAAATTTATTTTTTGATGAAAATATGAAAGAAACCTTAAAAAGTACAAGTTATTATAGTTTAACAATCTCTTTTGTAAATGGAATTTTAATTAAATATCAAAATTTAGGTTTTGATTATAATGAAGCTCTTGATTTATATAAAATCAAAGATAAATTAGAAGAAAAGTTTAATATTATTTGCTTTAATGATTTTAATAAAGCAAATGAAATATATGGTAAAGTCTATAGTGCTATTGAAAATTTTATTGAATTAAAAACAAATACTGAGATTATAGAAAAATATATTAATAAATTCTTTAAAAAAGATAAAAAAATTAATAAATTAATTATATCATTTAATTCAAAATTAACTACATGTAAAATTGTTGAATATGAAAAATATTTAACAGAATATAATTCAAAGTATAAAGAACATTTAGAAAATGCAAAAAAATGTGAAAAATTAAATCAATCAATATTTTTTTCTAATTTATATAAATATTATGAAAAAGAAAATCCTAATGAAACAGGTAAATATTTATTAGATCAATCAATTAAAAATTTTGAAGAACTTATTGATATTCTTGATGAAAACAATTTAAATAATATATCAAAAGAAACATTCAACATAATATTAGAGAATATAAAAGATGAAAGAGAAATAAGAAAAGAAATGAAAATTATAAAGGAACATTTTGGTGAAGAAGGAAAAGATACCACTAATATATAAAAAAATTTATTATTACTTTCACAAAGGGAATTTATATTATATTCTATTTCTGATATATTATTTATTTTAGAAAAGTTAAATGTTCATTTAACAGAATATAGCGAAAAATTAAAAGAAATTAATTCAAGTATAAATATAGAATGACAGATACTAAAAAATTGTCCGAATCCGTCAGTCCGAACGGATCAGGAAATTTTTCTCAAGGTAGGTACCTTCACTCTGATTTTACTAATCAAGGGTACACCATTGAGAAATTTTTCTGGACCCGTTCGGACCGGACGGATTCGGACAATTTTTTAGTATCTGTCATATAGAATCAAGCTTACTTGAATTAATCAAAGTTTCTATTATTTTATCAGAATTAGATATAAATATTAAACAACAACATGAGTCATTAAAAATTTTAAGAATTTTGATTAATAAGAGTAGTTTATTAAAATTTTTATTAGAAAAGACAGAAGAAGATATCAGAAATTTAACAGAATTTGTTAATGAAAATGATAATTCTTTTTTAAAATCAGGCGATATTCAACTTTTAATGAAATGTAGTGAATTTATACAAGAATTGACCGAGAAAAAAATACTTTAGATGATAAAGCTTTTATTCAAACATTTCATGAATTGGTGAAATTAGATAAATTTAAAAGTATTGAGGCTTATTTTCAAAATAGTTCAGATAATTTTACGGCTATAAGAGATTTATATTCACAAAATGTCGATACATCTCAATTTACAAAACAAAAAATTAAGGAGATTTATACTGCATCAAAATTTGAAATAAAAAATACCCAAAAAACAGTTGATTGTAGCGTAACCTATGGATTTGACTATGATAAAATTATTACTTTTGAAGAAATTTTAAATTTAAGAGATAGATCAATGCTTCAAAAAGCAGAATCAACAGAAAATGAAAATGATTTGCAATTAATAATAAAAAATTATAATAATAATATAAATCAAATTGAAATATTAAGGGAAGATATAGAGGATTTAATAAGTAAGGATTATTTAGTTGATTTCTTTTTTAAAATTATTATGTGTAAAGAAGATTTTTATATTGAAATTGAAAAACCAAAGGAAATTAGAACAATATTAAAAGAAAAAAATAATGGTAAAGTAAAAGATAAATATTGGATTAGAGAAATTAGCTTAATTATAAGGGAAGAATTAGATGATTTAATTAAATCTCAATTTAAGGGATATATTAATAAAGAAGTAATTCGTTTTATCTATGGAAGACAATTTAATCATCTTATTAAATATATAAGATTAAGAGTAGGTGATGTAGATAATTTTCTAAAATATTTTACAAATAATAAAATTACAAAAATACCAGATTTTACATATGTAAGAGATGATGACTATAATATTTTTGAAGATATGCTAAATAATTGTGAATTATTTTTAAATTATGTATTGAAAGAAAACAATTTAAAAATTGAAGATATATATGAAAATAACAAAATAAAAAGGTCTGGGTATGAAGGACTTCATCTATATTATATGAAAGTAGAAGATATGGAAAAAGAAATAATTGAATGGTATGAACTATTAACAGGTAATATATCTACTGCTCATACAACATTACTATGTAATGATGATACGACTATTGAAGAGATAATTGCCTTTTTATTTAGAGCTATCTTTTGCAATTATTATATCTTTTTCACAATAACCAATTTTGAATATTTATCATTAGACATTAAAAACAAAATCATTGAAATACTTAATATTTTTTATGTTGAAAATAAGGATAAAATGAAATCCTGTTTAAATTTTATTTTTAATTCAAAAAAATCTGAAATATATGAGCAAATAAGAGAATTAGGAGGTAAAATATTAAAAGTAAAAGATCTTAAAACTGTTAATGTTTCAATTAATAACAAAAATATTAAAATAATTTATTCAGATGCTTCCGGTGTAGGAAAATCATTGAGAATTAAAAATGAAATTATAAATGATGGAAAAGCATATATATATATATGCCAATAGGAGGTGAATTTACAAGAGAAGAAATAATAAAAAGATTATTAAAAATAGAATTTGAAAAAGATAAAGGAACGGCAATACATATAGATATAACAGAAACAAAAAAAAAAGAATTAATGAAAGAATTTCTTTTTTCTTTTTTAATAAATAAATGTTATAAGGAAAGCGAGAATTTATTTTATTTAAATGATAATGTAGATATCTATATAGAAATATCATTTGGATTCACTGATTTCTTCAAAGAATATAAATTATTGACTTTATTTCAGAATAAATTTAAAATAGAAAAAAGTAAATTAGATCCATTAATAATTTCTGATAAATTAGATTCAGATGTTCAAGTTGTTTGCAATTATTTGAAAAAGTTAAATGAAAATGAAAATATAATTAGTCAAAATAATATTATAATTCCTGGGGTTAGTGAAAATGAAGGGGAGACTGGAATATTTGCAGAAGTAATATCCCAAAAAGAATGTGAGGAACTAATAAAAAAATATTTTAGTGAAAAGATGCCAACCTATTATCAAATTTCCTCTTTTATTAGTGTATTAGCTCATCAATTAAAATATTTCACTAAAAATATTTATTTTAATGTTCAAACAATGAAAGATAATGGAAAACAAAATAATTTATCAGTAAGAGCTGATTGTGTAAAAGCTTTTATAAATATCACTAGTTATTTCACTAAGGGAGCTTATGGAAAGTTATTAAATAGTCAGGATATTAACATTTCATTACAAGAAGGTAATTCAGATGAAAAAATAATTAATCTGTTAACAGATAATAAAGATATTGTTTCTTATGATAAAATTAATCCAAGTTTAATATTTTTAAACGATGATGGCCAATCAATGACGATAATTTGTACAATGGATAAAAATTCAACAGAATATAAAAAATTATATTCACTTTATAATTCTATGAGTTATCAAGGGAATAAACCTTTAATTAATTATAGGACATTAGGAAGAATTGAATATTTAACAGAAATAAAACATGTTTTAGATTTAAAAAATGAAATTGATAAAGATTTTAAAATATATGCAGATTTAAATGAAGAGCAAAAATTAGAGATAGAAAATAAAATTATTGCAGAATATCCAAATATTGATAAAAAAAGTAGTGAATTCAAAAATATATTCGATGAAAGAAGGCCTCTAGAAAAAGTTTATAAAAATTTAATTGATGTGGTAGGCTCTTATGTTTTTACAGGAAATAATTTTATTAAAATGATTTTAATTTTACATAGAATTAGAGCAAATATTCCAGTAATAATGATGGGTGAAACTGGATGTGGAAAAACAAGTTTAATTAGAATTATATCAGAATTAAAGATGAATGAAATGAAAATATTAAATATTCATGCAGGGATAACAGATGATGATATTCTACAATTTATGATAAAATATGATTTTATAGAAGGATATAATGAAGAATTAAAAAAGGAAGAAAAAGAGAATTTATTAGAAGAAGAATTATTAAAAGCAAGAGGAGGAGATGATGGATTTAATCCATATTTTTTTGATCCAGATAAAAAGCCTGAATTACTTCCTCCAGAATCAGGAAAAGAAGAAGAAATAAAAATTGTTGCAAAAAATTTAGATAATGAATTAAAGGAAAAAAAATGGGTTTTTTTAGATGAAATAAATACATGTAATTCAATGGGATTAATAAGCGAAATGATGTGTAAACATACAATATTTGGAAAAAAAATAAAGTCTAATGTAGTATTTATAACAGCATGTAATCCATATAGAAGGGTAGAAAAAACACAATTAGTTGCCAATGTTGGATTAGTAAAAAATCAAAAAGTTAGAAATTTGGTTTATAATGTAAATCCATTACCTCATTCTTTATTAAATTTCGTTTTTGATTTCGGAAATTTATCTTCTGAAGATGAAGAAAGATATATTATTAGTATGGTATCCAGGCCTATAGAACTTTTATATAATGAAATAAAATTAGAAAAACATTTAATTTGTAAACCTAATGAAAACCTAACATTAAATGACAACCAAAAAAAGGAATTATCTAGTATTAATAAAGAAATGAAAGATGTACAGGAAAAGGCGGTTAGATGTATTGTAGTTGCTCAAAATTATGTAAGATATTTATATGGTAAATCTTCTGTTTCTTTAAGAGAAGTCAGAAGGTTCATTATTTTATATGAATTCTTTGTTAAATATATACAAAAGAAAAAAGAAGATATTATAAAATCTGAAAAAATAAAAAATTTAGATAAAAAAGATTCTCTTTATTACAAAACTTTATCGAGAAAAGATATATTTATTCATGCTACTTCTTTAAGTATTTATATATGTTATTATTTAAGAATAAATTCAAAAAAGCATAGAGCAAAATTAGAAGATTCAATGGAAAATTATATAAACAACTTTTTATCTTTACCCCATAGAGAACAAAAATTTTTAGCAAATAGAATAAATCCTCCTGAAGGTATTGCAAAAAATCGAGCTTTATTGGAAAATATTTTTACTTTATTCTTTTGTATTAATTGTAAAATTCCAGTTTTTATTTGTGGTAAACCAGGATGTAGCAAATCTTTGAGTGTTCAATTATTATATAAAGCTATGAGGGGAGATTCTTCAGATGATGATTTCTTCAGGAAAATGCCTAGATTATTTATGAATTTATATCAAGGATCATTAACATCAACATCAAAAGGGGTATTAAATATATTTAAAAAAGCTAGAGATGTTATAAGAGGAAATAAAAATGAAAATAAAGATTCAATTATTTCTATGATTTATTTCGATGAAATGGGACTTGCAGAAATTGCAAAAAGTAATCCATTAAAGGTTATTCATTCGCAATTAGAATATGATGAAAATAAGGATAAAGTTGCATTTGTTGGTATATCTAATTGGGTATTAGATGCTTCCAAAATGAATAGGGGTATATATTTATCTATTCCTGAATCTGATTTAGAAGATTTACAATTAACTGCAATAACAATAGCAGAATCTTATGGGGAAAAATTAAAAGGTTTTGATAATTTATTTAATTGTTTAGCAGAAGCATTTTATAAATATAAAAAATTTTTAAAAGCAGAACATCATAAACAAAAGGATTTCCATGGTTCAAGAGATTTTTATAATTTAATAAAAATTGCTGCTAAAAGAAACAGAAGTTTAATGGATGAAAAAGATAATATTTCTAATGATGAACAAATAAAAATAGCAATTAATTCTATTGAAAGAAATTTTGGTGGTTTAGAATATTCAATAACTGAATTTAAATCAATTTTAAAATCTTTGATTCCAAATTCATATCCAGTTGAAGATTATAATGTTATGGATTGTATACATAATAATATAGAAGACACTTCATCAAGATATCTTTTGGTAGTTTCTAATAATGCTACTTTTTTATTGAGTAGTATATTAGAAAAAATGAATAAGAAATTGATTTTTATTATTGGGAGTCAATTTGAAAAAGATTTAGAAAGTGAAAATTATGCTGTAAAAATTTTAAATCAAATTCAATTATCTATGGAAGAAGGAAATATTTTAGTATTAAAAGATTTACAAACTATATATCCTTCTCTATATGATTTATTTAATCAAAATTTTACTTCTGTAGGAGGGAAAAACTTTTCTAGAATTGCAATTGGAGGAAGTAATAATATTTTAGCTCATGCTAATGAGAACTTTAGATGTATAATTTTAGTTGAAGAAAAAGATATTGAAAAAGAAGATCCTCCATTTTTGAATAGATTTGAAAAGCATATAATTTCATTCGATAATTTAATAAATAGACAAATTTCAGATTTTATAAATGAAATATTTAATAAAATTAAAGATTTAACATCAATAGGGTCAAACCAAAATAATTTGCAAATAAAATTTAAAAATCAAATAATTAATTGTGGAAAAGAAGAAATTAAAAGTATAGTTTATTCAATTATTAAAGATAAAAGTTTAGATACTCTATATGAAGAAGCAGAATTAAACGAAATAGAAAAGAAAGTAATGGAATATATTGTTCCTACTTTTTCTCAAGATATTATAGGTATATCAAAATTTTCTAACTTTGAAAGAAGATATAAAGAGGATTTGGAAAATATATATACTATTTATAGAGAAGCACATAGAAATAATATAACTGAATTTTTGCAAAAATCTAATAATTATAAAAATATAATATATACATTCTCAAGTATTTTAGAGCATATAAATATTAAAGAAATTAACAATCCTTTAATTGGTAAAATAACCAATGATAATATTGAAAATATTTTAGTTTCTAAATATAAATCTGAATTAGAGTTAGAAAAATCTTTAGGAGATTTATTTTTGAATAAAGATAAAAAAGTTTTAATATTGCG
>Ga0310695_10015663_pt1 | contig 10056 bp, 6 predicted proteins | sample RumenRJG_04DNA_FD_203882 | JGI IMG/M metagenome (GOLD analysis project Ga0310695, IMG submission 203882) | Bovine rumen microbial communities from Lethbridge, Alberta, Canada - RJG_04 (v2) (version 2) | ecosystem: Host-associated > Mammals > Digestive system > Stomach > Rumen | place: Canada... | reverse complement strand
AAAGGCTACGAGTAGGCGAGCTTTGCTCGGGAATGGAGTGAAAAGTGAAGAATTGGGTTACCGCCTCCTGGATATTCGCAACCTGGACGAGGGCATCAGCCTTGAACTGTTGGGGATTGAAATCCGAACAAGTGCAGAACTGCAGAGCCTGCTCGTAAAAAGAGTGGCGAATGGTGTCGTTGACCTGGAACCGAGACTGGTTGATGATGTCGTCGAGTGCTGCTCCTGCAAAGTTACCCAAGAGAATGGCCTGCGTATTGGCAGCAGGCTTCAGTCGCCCAAAGGTGTAGGCTATGGGATGATGCCCATAGTCGGAGAAACAGGCTGCCAGAGACGAGATATCCAATAGGAAATCGGGCTCCACCACTATCAGCTGAGGCTGCAACGTCTGCCCCTCCCGATGACTGTCCAGCAAATTGAGCTGCATTCCCTCCGTCAACAACGTTCGCAGTGAGGCATCGTCCGTCTTGATACACACCTCGCCGTCGTCGGTTGTGGCATAGACATACTCGTCGTCCCACGTAGTGACCACACAACGCACATAACGCTGATTGACCCTCGGCGAAAGACTGGTGGGTGGAGGACTGGTGGGAATGCGAATCACCAATTCATGAGGAATGTCCTCATTGAAAACGGAAGAGATGAATAGTGCCAAGGCTCGCACATCGTAACGCAGTTCCTGAGACGTAATAACGCTATCGGAACCATTGGAATGGCGACGCATGGTCTGAATGGCAATGCGGTCGGCAATATCAATGCCTGCCCGTTTGCACAGATAGTCCGTTTGTGCCATCAAGTTACCGAACCCCTGACCACTGCCTCGCAGTGCCTCGGCACAAGCCAGCACCAGCGTCTCGTGCATATAGCGCAGCAAAGCCATAGAAGGTTCCGCCTTCACTATTTCCACACACCGTTCAAAGAGTTCTTCCACTTTCATGCCTACAAAGTTAGGCAAAAACGAGAGAAATGCCAAATTTATTTGAGCATTTCCGAGTGCCAAGTAAGTTCGGTGAAGCCAAATGTAGACAAATTTCCCGATAATCTTTGCAAGTAATGGAGTTTTTTGTATCTTTGCAGTTGTGAAATATCTATGCTATCTGATATTGCTATTTGCGTTACTCTCATGTTCTTTTGACCATGAGACAGAGCACCGCATGCGACATGAGTTGCAGAGGGTTCTGTCGATGAACAAGGATTTCATCCCATTAGACACTGTGTATGTCATGGATTCGGTGTTAGATTACCATGAGTCGCACGGCACCCAGAAAGACAAAATGATGGCAAACTATCTGATGGGCTGTGTCCACAGAGACAGAGGCAATTCCCCCATTGCATTAGAGTATTATCGGAAAGCCACTAAATTTGCTGATACGACTGACATGGATGACGTAAAGACTTTGAGTCGCATTTATGGACAAATAGCAGATGTGTTTAATAGGCAACGCGCACCGCAATTAGAAATAAAGGCAGAAAAGGAAGCTGTTCGCCTTGCATTAAAAGCAAAAGACACAATAACAGCGATAAACTATTATGCATACCTTGCTGACCCATATCATATGATGAATAAGATGGATTCAGCCCTAACGATAAATCAAACTGCCATCAACGAATTTACAAAAATGGGGCGTAAAGATCTGGCAGCAGGCTTTCTACCTACGGCAATAGACATATATCTTCGGAAGAAAAATTTTGAGGAGGTCAAAAAGCTAATGAGCATTTATGAGCAGGAGTCTGGCTTAGTCAAAAATGGTGAAGTTTCTTCTGAACATGAACTATATTACTCCTTTAAAGGAGATTATTTTATTGGAATAGGGAACCAAGATTCAGCTATCTTTTATTACAGAAAATTATTAGAATTTCCACAGCAGGAAAACTTACAAGCAGCCTATGAAGGACTGGCACGAACCTATAAAAATATCAACCAATCCGATTCTGCCATAAAGTATGCTTTCTTATTCGCAGAAATTAATGATTCCATCAGTTTAAAGAGTTCATCGCAGGAGATTGTCAAGATGCAGGCACTATACGATTATAGTGAGAATCAACGCCTAGCAGCAGAGAAAGAAGAGGAGGCGGAACATCTTAAAGCCCTCCTCTTCGGCATTGTTATAGCAATATGCCTTGCTTTCTACCTTATTTATATATATGTCAGACAACAGAAGAAAAAGAAACTCCAGGAAATAGCATCTATTAATGGTAAATATTCTGAGAGTCTATCCAAGTACAATAGGTCACTTGCTGAGTTAAAATCCCTTAAGGGCGGCTTTGAATCGTATCAGTCAGAGAAGCAAAAGGAGATAGAGGATCTGAAACAGATGTTGTCCGTATATCAGTCTGACAATACAAGTCCCGAGAAGTGGAATATAGAGCAGGCTTTGCTTGACAGTCATATCATCAGTCATTTACATCAGTCAGCGAGCAGAGCTAAAATGGCTACCAATACAGAACTGAACGATTTAAAAGAAGTCGTTTCTCAATATTTACCAGACTTCTATTGTGCTATCACCGCCCAGCATCATTTGACAGACAAGGAAGTCCTTGTATGCATGCTTAGTAAACTGCGATTTATTCCATCAGAGATGGTAGTACTATTAGGACTAACCTCCCAGCGCATCACAAATATACGTAGCAACATTAACGCAAAACTATTCAAAGAAAAGGGAGCTCAAGGGTTGGAAGCAAATCTGAGGCGTTTCTAACCATTACCATGTAAAATATGTAATTGTGAACTTAAGTTATTAGTAAACAGTCGATTACCTTTTAGCTTTTCTCGTTTCGTGTGTAAAAAGTGTAATCAAGTTATTTTGCCTGATTGCTAATACATCCTATCTTTGCAACATAATTTTAACCGTTACAAAATGAAGATAAGATGAAAAAGTTATTTATTCTATGTTGCTTTTTTGCCGTTACTTTAACAATCCATGCTGATGGGTGGATTAATTTACAAACGAACTATAGAAATCCAGCTCCAGCCGGCAGAGGGAAACCGCGTAGCCCAATTCAACCTCCTTCCATTTATTTAGGAAATCACACCTTTAGTTTCAATGCTTTTGAGGAGGATTGTCTTATCCAATTATTGGATAATGGTGGTAATGAAGTATTCTCAAGTGTAATAGCAGCAGGAACTACCAGTTTTCAAATTCCTACTACATTAGAAGGAGAATATCAAATACTACTATCATATGGTAATTTTATCTTTATTGCTTTTGTAGAATTATAGATTTTAACGAGATACATGAGAAAAAGCTGATGCTCAAAAAGAAGGCTATAACTTAAAAAAATAATAATATGAAAGAGATTACAAAGGGAATTAGTATTATTGCGGAGTCTATTTACAAATTTTGTCCAGAGCAAAATCAAATGACGAAAGGAGGCAAATATGAGTTGTCTTCATTTACTGTTAAAGGATGTGGGTGTTGTATTTGTGATCCTGAAAGAGCTGCAAGTGGTGCAGGATCTTACACAGCTACAGTGAGTGATGGACCGAAGACAAAAATTCAACACCTTTAATAAACTTAGACTTTCGTAGAAATGCGAAAGTCTAAAATTTTTACTTTATGAAAATACCATACGTAACTTTTATTGTTGATAATCATGAATATTTGTATGATAGATATTCTAATGAGTTTCTGCGTATCAATAGACAACTAAAACAAGAATTAAAAGGGCATCTAAGACCATTATCAATTTTGACAAAATTGCAAAACGATGAAAATATCCTTAAGCCTTATATTATTGACAAATTTTCGATAAGCAAGTTTTTAACTACAAAAGAAAAGCTTGTCAATAAGATGTATAACGAGATAAATCAAATGGTATTTATAACAACTGAAGAGTGCAATTTAAGATGTAAATATTGTGTCTATTCTGGTAGTTATAGAAATGTCAGAGGTCATAATTCCGAACATATCCTTTCATTTGATACAGCAAAACGAGCAATTGATTTTTTCTTTGAAATTGCCAAAAATAGCTTTGATAAAATCATAGCTTTTTATGGGGGTGAAGCTCTTCTCGAATTTAAAACAATAAAAAATATAGTTGAGTATGCCAGAGGATTTAATAAGGATGTTCGTTTTGCAATAAACACCAACCTAACCTTACTAACTGACGAAATATTAGCTTTTTTAGTTGAAAACAAATTCGTTATTACAGTAAGTTTAGATGGTCCTAAAGAAATACACGACCATTATAGAATTACAATAAATCAGAAACCTACATATGATATTGTAGTTAGAAATTTAAAAAAGATAAAAGAATATGATGAAGAATATTACAAAAATCATGTAATTATTAACACCCTTATCGTTCCTCATTCTCTTGAAATATCGACGGTTGATAAATTCTTTTCACAAGAATTATTTAGTACTCTCCCTATTGAGTCATTTAAAACATTAACTTTAAATCCGATGGATAATGACTTTATCAAAGAGTACAATTATGATGATTTCTACGAAAGATTTTTAACGTATAGTATGGATAAGTTCATGAATGCTCATATTAATGGGAAAACAGACTTTTTGGATATGCGGATAACATATAATCTTTATATAAGAGGTATCAAAACCATATATTATAGAGAAATGAACCGCCTGGATGAATATTCTTTTTATTGGCCTAACGGAATATGTATCCCAGGACTTAGAAGTCTTTTGGTTACTTCAAATGGTTCCTTTTTTCCTTGTGAAACATTCTACGACCTAAAAGACTTTAGAATGGGAAATGCCCAAGATGGTTTTGATATTAAATATATTTCCAAAGAAATAGAGGAATATATCAAACATGCAAATACATTATGTAATGAGTGTTGGGCTTATCGTTTTTGTCCTCACTGTTACTATTCTGCTTTACACAAGGGGAAATATAGTATGAGAAAGAAAAAAACAAACTGTCACTTTACAAAGGCAGACATTCTCAATTCTTTTAAGATGTTTATACATATTTACACAAACAACCCCAATGCATTTGATTACTTAAATAAAGGAAACGCCGAAACTTTATACAAACACATGATTTCTGATTAAAAATGTTATGAGTAGAATTCTAATATACACATTATGCTTGTACTGTTGTTTATCAGGAAAGGCTCAACAAGTAGTTGTAGGTGGCGTGGTTACAGACACTAATGGAGCAAGGCTTCCTTATGTAAATGTCAAGGCATCTAGCATGAATAGCAACAAACAAGTCGCCTCTTTCACTGATGAAGATGGCCGCTATAGTATAGAGTTGGACAACGATAGCAATCGTCTTGAGTTTTCCTATATAGGTTATAAAACATACTATATTGATATTCCACAAGCTCCAAAAGGAAACTTAGTAAAAGATGTAGCTCTTGAAATAGACTCTGTAGAACTCACAGAAGTCATAATACATGGAAATTATATGGTTCGGGAAAAAGATAAAGACATATATTTTCCATCTCACGGGCAACGCATAAGTTCGAATTCAGGAATCGATCTACTATATAATATGATGATTCCTTCTATTAACTTTGATAAGGATACAGGTAATGCCACAACAACTGACAACAAGAAAATAACATCTTGTATTAATGGCATACCTGCAAGTATTCATGAAATAAAATCAATACGACCACAAGACATCATTCGATTAGATTACTACCCTATTGGTGTTGGCAAATTTTCAAAATATGAAGCAGTATTAGACTATGTCGTTAAAATATATGACCATAGTGGATATCTATCCATAAAGTCTTTAGTAAAGCCGTTCGATCAAAAAGAGAGTTTAGAGACTAACAATAAGATACACCATAACAATTGGACTCATTTATTTTATGGAGAATTCTTGTACAACAATGACCGCAGGCTTAAAACATTTCGAGATGAGATTATACAATTCGATCCTATTTTAGTGAAAAAAACAGAGAGCGACAAATCTTGCTTTAAAGAATTGAACTCTCTTGGAATGTATAGTGTAACTTACCAGAAAAACAATTTCTCTTTTAAAATAAATTCTTTAATTAAATGGAACAGCATTCCTAAGGAAGATTACTTAAATCACATTCAATCTACTCTTTCAACAGTTTCGACTCAAGCAGATGTTTCCCAAAGTTCAAAGGGTATTTCTCCTAGCTGTGATGCCACTATTGAAATAGGAATTAACAACAAGCAATCTTTATCATTAAATTTTAATTACGATTACATCAATTGTACCTATAGAAGAAGGTATATTGAAAGTGATATTTTATCTATTGAGAATTATTCTGAAGGTAATAATTACATTATAGGAGGTAATGCAGATTATTCTCATAATCTTAATGACAAAATTGACTTATCGGTGGGAGCAAGTATATATAAAGAGCATTATAAAACGGAATATAGCGGAAATACTGAGACTAAACAGATTTTAGGGAAAGAACATTTCACCTCCTATTTGACCCTAAGAAGCTTTTTGTCAAGAAACTTTTATTTTATGTTGGACTTCAAACTAATGAGGCATTTTGCTCATGTCAATAATATTAATGATAAAACATGGCTATTTCTTCCAAACGCATATATATCATATGATGCTGGCATAATAGGTAAATTTGTATTAAGTTGGCAATCTGTATATGTAAATTTACCAATAGAGTGGAAAAGTTCTTTATCACAACAAGTTAACTCTTATGAAATTGTTAAAGGAAATGAGTCATTACCGCACTTCACAGCTTTTCAACCATATCTTACATATTACAAGGACTGGAGTAATTTGCAAATCAATGCTTACTATGGCTCAATGTTTTCATCAAAGAGTATCAGGGATAAATATTATGTTAAAAATGGTAGTCTTATACACACATATACTTCCGCAGGAGCCTATTTCCAAACATTATGTGGATTAAAAGCCACGATTTTCGCCTTCGACAAAAGGCTAAGTCTATCTGGGGGTATTACATATAATATGAGAAGACTAAATAACGATGAAGAGGGGAATTATAACGATTTAACTTATTCTCTCAGAGCATTGTATAACATAAAGGATATTTCATTTCAAATATATTACTTGTCAAAATGGAAACAATATGGAATCACAGGCTCCATGTATTATATGAATCCAGAAAAATACGGAATTATCATTTCTGTCAGCAATCAAAAATGGTATGCTTCTATTGAACTCACCAATTTTTTAAAAAATAGGAGATATCAAACAAACTATATATCCTCTTTATCCTACCAACTGCAGGAGGCACAATATAAGAAAGAATATTATCCTTCTCTTGCTATTAAACTTGCTTACACTCTTAATTACGGACGAAAAAAACTAGAGCATGACAATATTATAATTAATAAAGAAATAAACTATGGTATATTACGAATAAAATAGTATTAAAGCCTTAAGAAGATAATGATGTAACCACATGAATGTATGTTTTCAACACGATGTCATGCAATGTGGAGTTGCATGTTTGCAAATGGTATGCAGGTATCATGGTAGAGATGTGTCCTTGTCAGAACTTGGTCAGATTTGCTGTCCGACTAACGAGGGCATATCCTTATTAGGCATTAGTGAGGCTGCGGAGTATCTTGGATTTCAAACTATTAGTGGAAGGGCTAGTATTGACGAACTGACAGATGTCCCCCTTCCTTGCATTCTGCATTGGAACCAGAACCACTTTGTGGTCTTGTATAAGATTAAAAGAAACAGATATTATATCGCCGACCCAGCAAAGGGAAAGATTAAATATACAAAACAGGAATTTGCCTGCCATTGGATAAGTACGCAATCTGAAGGAAAGGAGAAAGGAGTGGCCATATTCTTAGAGCCGACTCCTAAGTTCTACGAACAGAAGGATGTCGTCAATAAGGAGAGGCGTTCTTTTCACTTTCTGTTTGGCTATGTTAGAATGTACGGCAAATATTTTTTCCAGATTATCCTCGGATTGTTATTAGGTTGTCTGATACAGTTGGTATTGCCTTTTCTGACTCAGTCCATCGTGGATGTAGGTATCAAGAATCAGGATATCGGATTTATCTGGTTGATATTGTTGGGACAACTGATGCTAACTTTCAGTCGTACAGCACTTGACTTCATCCGTCGCTGGCTGTTGCTACATATCTCTATGCGTATCAATATCTCATTGGTAAGCGACTTCTTCATCAAGCTATTGAAATTGCCAATGGCGTTTTTCGAAACGAAACTGATGGGCGATCTGATTCAACGTATGAACGATCATGGAAGAGTGCAGGAATTCCTGACCTCTCAGACGCTGAATGTGATGTTCTCCGCCTTGAGTTTTGTCGTTTTCGGTATTATCTTGTTCTTATATAATCATCTGATATTCTCTGTATTTCTGCTGTCCAGTTTGCTCTATGGCGGATGGATTGCTCTGTTTCTTAATAGGCGGAAAGTGCTGGACTATGAATTGTTTGAGAAGCAGGCAGAGAACAACAATAAGACATACCAGTTTATCACTACCATGCAGGAGATTAAGTTGCAAGACTGTGAGCAGCGTCGCCGTTGGGAGTGGGAGGACGTGCAGGCGGACTTGTTCCACGTGCAGATGAAAAGCCTGAGACTGCAGCAGTCACAGGAGGCGGGGAGCATTCTGATTAACGAGATGAAAAACATCTTGATAACAGTATTGTCGGCAACGGCCGTTATTCATGGTGACATGACTCTTGGTATGATGCTTGCAGTCCAGTATATCATCGGACAGCTGAATAGTCCTGTGGAGCAGTTAATGGCTTTCCTTTATGCAGTGCAGGACGTGAAAATTAGCTTGGAGCGTATTAATGAGATTCATGTCCAAGACAACGAGGAAGACAGTAATAGGACGATAACTACTCACAAGGACGGGACTTTAGGTATAACTTTCTGTAATGCCTGTTTCAAATATGACAAGCATAACCCTCGCTACACTTTACAAGATATTGACATTCGTATCCCTTCCGGGAAGGTGACTGCCATTGTCGGGGCATCGGGAAGCGGAAAGACCACACTGGTAAAACTGATGCTTGGCTACTATCCTTTGAATGAAGGACTATTACAGATCTGTGGCAATGACAATCTGGACATCAATCTGAAATGGTGGCGTAGGCAGTGTGGCGTGGTGATGCAGGACGGTGTGATTTTTTCTGAAACCATTGCGAGGAATATTGCTGTCAGTGATGGAGATATTGATGTTGACAGACTCGGGCAAGCAGCAGAGATTGCATGTATTAAGGATGATATTATGGCATTACCCCTAAAGTTCAACACAAAGATTGGGAGGGACGGAGTAGGATTGAGTCAGGGACAGAAACAACGTATACTGATAGCTCGTGCCGTCTATAAGAATCCAGATTATATTTTTTTGGATGAGGCGACCAATGCTCTCGATGCTAAAAACGAGCGTGCCATCGTGGAGAATTTAAGTCTTTTCTATCAAGGTAAAACGGTTGTGGTCGTTGCCCACCGACTGAGTACGGTGCGACATGCTGACCAGATTATTGTATTAGATAAGGGGAGAATAGTTGAAGTTGGCTGTCACGAAACGTTGATAACCAAGAAAGGAGCCTATTACCAGTTAGTCAAAAATCAATTAGAATTAGGTAGTTAAGACATGGAGAAATAGGAACAAATAGAACTGAGAAGCGAAAAAGTTAGGAATGTCATCAGGCAAAAGCCCCCTTTCTTTGTCAGATGGGGTACGCTCCTCGTTGCAATAATCCTCTTACTTTTATACTACATTTACAAAAGTCGTTCATTCAGATATCTCCTATCGTTTGCTCCAATACTTGGAATGGTTTACGCAGATAGTCCCTTTCTGTTGTTCAGATAGGGGTTATAGGGGGTTGCAAGCCGTCTGCGCTGGGAATGGATGCCATTCTAACAAGGAGTAGATGGCGGGGTAACGACCGTTTGCGTATACGCAAACGATTGAATCCCTACGCCCAAACGATTGTTCCCCTTTGCCCAAATTGAAATTAGGCTTTTTTCGTTGACTTTTACTGTTTAACATGAACAAACCGCTCATTCCATTCGTTGACAACGCTTGCGGATACGTGCTTGAACTCATATACATATATATTGTTGTCATTCCCGCCCTTTCCTTTGATGACCAGCTTTTCTGGTGAAATA
>Ga0310695_10015662_pt1 | contig 10057 bp, 5 predicted proteins | sample RumenRJG_04DNA_FD_203882 | JGI IMG/M metagenome (GOLD analysis project Ga0310695, IMG submission 203882) | Bovine rumen microbial communities from Lethbridge, Alberta, Canada - RJG_04 (v2) (version 2) | ecosystem: Host-associated > Mammals > Digestive system > Stomach > Rumen | place: Canada... | reverse complement strand
TATTTGAACCGAAGATTGAGGAAGAAGTAAGACGCAAACGGATAGAAGGATGGCAGCGTGCGATCCGCACCGCTTCATTCTGGGCAGAGGAAGGATAAACCCCTGCGCCATACCCCCGGCGCTCTTGTATAACTCCTTGGATATGTACTATAATTTAGTAACATATATCCAAGGGGTATTTTTATATGAAATTTGTTCCAGCAGAAAAACTCAAAGCGGGTATGCGACTTGCGAGACCGATCTTTAATAAGACCGGTGTTCTTTTGTATGACCGCAATACCAAGCTTACGAGACAGGGAATTTCCAGTATCAGGAATTTCAATCTCATAGGTGTGTATATACTTGAGCCTGCCGAACCGCTGCCTCCTTTGACAGAGGAAGACAGAGCTTTTGAACGTTTCCAGACTATGGGAGTGTTTGCTCTTCGTGATGTGCTGTCGGAGCTTCGCCAGTACGGTAATGAAGGCCCTTTGGTAAAGCTTACGGATGAGATCATAAGGCACTACGGTCTTAAGCCCGGCAAGATCACTTTTACACAGAATCTTCGAAGCGCGGAGGACAACGTATATAAGCATTCTCTTAATACGGCCATCCTTTCCGCAGCTATCTTCAGCAAGCTTTCTAACGATCCTAACAGCGCAAGAAGGGTTGTAATGTCTGCGCTTCTTCATGATATGGGATTGCTGGATGTTCCCCTTCCCATACTCCGCAAGACTACGGCGGAGCTGACGGAAGAGGATTATGAAGTGATCGATAAGTGCAGGGTCAACGGACATAATCTCATTCTTGAAAAATGTCATCTCGACAGTACGGTTTTGAAGAATATCGCCCTGCTCATCAGGGATATCAAGGAACGTCGCGACGATTTCCATACAGTCAGCATAGTTCCCGATATGCAGCTTGAGACTCTTAAGACAGCATATCTTTTTGATACTCTTACTGCTATGAAAATGGGGGAGGAGCCCAAGTCTGATATAGAGGCTTACAGATTCCTCCATCACCCTAAGAATCATGTAAATGCACAGACAGTTAAGGCTCTTACACAGGCGATCAAGATCGTTCCGGTAGGATGCTGCGTCAGATTTACCAATGGCGATAAGGGAATCGTTCTTACCGAGAACGAGAATGATATTCTTCGACCTTTCGTATTGTCATTTCGTGACAACAAGATCTATAACCTCTCGGATGGTCATGTGTTTGAGAAGATCCAGATCGAAGACGTTCTTAAGACCATGGACAACAGACACGTTATGACGGACCAGTACGAGAAATACAGAGAAGCGCTTAAGACCGGCAAGGCTAAGACTGTTTCACTGGAATCGTAATCAATCGTATTAAGGGATCGGATAAATATGCTTAAGGAAAGTTTGTGTGGCGAGGGTTGGCTCGTCAGAGAAAAAGGTGCGGCCAGCGGATATAAGGCCAAGGCACCCTGTTCTGTTTTATCTGTTCTTATGGAGCAGAAGCAGATCGATAATATCTACTACAGGGAAAATGAAAAGAATGCTTTTGCCTGTCTTGAAAAGGATTATGAGTTTATAAAGAATTTTTCCGTTAGTGGCGAGCATATGCAGCAGGAATCTGTTGAGCTCGTTTTTTACGGACTGGATACATGCACGGAGATATATCTTAACGATGAGCTCCTGGGACGTACAAGGAACATGCACAGGACTTATCGTTATCAGGTTAAGGATAAGATCCGTGTAGGAGCAAACGAACTTCGAATTGTATTCGAATCACCTCTCAGATTCATTTCCGAATACAGACCCGAGGATAATAAAAAGTCAGACTATACTCCCACCGGTGCGGTTTTCGGAGGACAGTACCTTCGAAAGCCTCACATGATGTTCGGATGGGACTGGGCTCCTTCGCTGCCCGATATAGGAATATTCAGGGATATCACTATCGAAAGCTTCTCCAAGGTAAGGATCAGTGATGTATTTTTCTCACAGGATCATTACGGAGATGAGCTGATCGTCAGAGTGGACCCCATACTGGAATATACGGATCCCATACCGGTTGAGATCGCGGTCAATATAACCGGCGAGGAAGAGAGAACCGTTATGACCAGGATGCCGGAGCCGGGAACAGTTGAATCCGATCCGGGCGAGAATGAATTTGTGATACCTATTCAGTCTCCTCAGTTATGGTGGCCAAACGGAATGGGACCTCAGCCCCTTTATACCGTTACCGTTTCCGTAAGAAAAGCCGACAAGGCTTATGATGAGAAGACATATCAGATCGGCCTCAGAACAATAGAGGTTGAGAGGAAGAAGGATGAGAAGGGAGAGTCCTTCTGCTTTGTGGTTAACGGCAGAAAGATGTTTGCACGCGGTGCCGATTACGTTCCCGAGGATTCCGTCTTCTCCAATATCACCGAGAAGAAAACCGTATCCCTTGTTGAGAATGCAGCTAAGGCTAATTTCAACTGCCTGCGTGTATGGGGCGGCGGCTATTATCCGTCCGATGCTTTCTATGAAGCATGCGACAGATTCGGTATCGTTGTATGGCAGGATCTTATGTTTGCCTGCAACACATATGAGATGACCAGACAGTTTGAAAGGACAGTGCTTGCGGAGATCCATGATAATGTAAGCCGTATCCGTCATCATGCTTGTCTCGGTCTCTGGTGCGGCAATAATGAGATAGAATCTTTCTGGTCGGGCAATGGAGTTTTCTCCAAGGAGCCTTTGGCTCTTAAGTCCGATTACGTAAAACTTTTTGAATATCTGCTTCCACGTGCGGTGGCAGCGGATGATTCCCAGACCTTCTACTGGAATTCTTCACCTTCATCGGGAGGAAGCTTCGATGCTCCTGACGATGAGAACAGAGGAGATACTCATTACTGGGATGTATGGCACGGCGAAGGTGTTATAGAAGATTATAAGAAGCATGATTTCAGATTTTTATCGGAGTTCGGCTTCCAGTCCTTCCCGGGTATCAAGACAGTTAAGGGATTTACCGGTGAGGTAGACAGGAATATCTTCTCTCCCGTTATGGAAGCTCATCAGAAGTCTCCGAACGGAAACGGCAGGATACTCCAGCATATCGCAAGGAACTTCAGATATCCCAAGGATTTCGTTCAGTTCCTGTATGTCAGCCAGATCATGCAGGGAATGGCTGTAAAGTATTGCGTAGAGCATATGAGACAGAAGCGCGGCACCTGTATGGGTACCATCTTCTGGCAGTTCAATGACTGCTGGCCCGCAGTTTCCTGGTCATCCGTAGATTATTACGGAAGATGGAAAGCGCTCCAGTATATGGCAAGGAAATTCTATGCTCCCGTGGTGGGAAGTATAGATGTTGAAGGAACTTCAGTCCGTGCATATGCGATAAATGACAGCAATGAGGCTCTTACCGTAAAGGTTCGTACGGCACTGTGCTCAATGGATGGCAAGGAACACATCCATTATGTGGAATCCGTAAAGCTTCCGGCGGACAGCTCGGTTGCCCTTAAAGTCCATGATTTCAGCAGACAACTGGAAGAGAACTTTAAGAGAGATGTCTTCGTATGTGTTGACTTTGAATTCTCCAACGGGATTAAGCAGACCGAGGATGCTGTCTTTGTACCTTACAAGCATCTTAATCTGAAAGAAACAGGCGTTGAGATATATGCCGATGAGAAGGATGATGTTTACGAGATCACTATCGAAAGCGAAGTATATACACCTTTCGTAATGGTTGAATTATCAAAGGGAGATTGTGTTTTCTCGGACAATGTGGTTACTGTATTCAAGGATCGTCCCGCAGTCATCACTGTGAATAAGAACGAGATCGAGAATGCAACTTTTGAATCTCTTGATGATTTTATCGATTCTCTTGTCATTTATACACTTCAGGGCTCATTTGATATGGGCGACGTGATATACAGCTGATTTTTTGACCCATTCAGAGGTTTGTGTTATAGTTACGTGCGTTATCGGAATATTTTTAGAGAAGCGCGCTGATTATGAAGAAACTATTCCAAGCCCTAGGATGGGTCTTTCTGTTTATAATAACTGCTTTGGGTGTGACATTCGTTACACTCTGGCTTCTTATGTACATGTTCTGTAACGGCCCCTCGGAATCCGCCAAAAAAACCTTCGTTGCCACTATGCTTGAAACAGGTGGTATGAAGTTCGTTGTTTCATGGTATATGACGGACGATGAAGTAATGGCCATCATGAATGAAGGTATCGCATCAGCCGCACCGGTATCGGAAAAATCGGCGGATACGGATGCTTCCCTTGTAAATATGAATGAAAACGGATCTGTATCCGGCAATTCCGGAGACGGGATGGTTGACAGTTCGATCCCCGAAGCGCTGAGGGATGCATATGCTCAGGATACTGACGGTGACGGACTGATACTTGTCCCTGTGACATCCCATACTTTTTCCGGAGGATTACTTGTGATAAAGGATCCTTCCCGCATAAGTCTTTCTTCTTCTTATCCCTGGTCGGATGAAACCAGAAATAAGGACGGCCTTACTGTTGGAGAACATTGCGAGCAGTCCTCTGCGGTGGCAGGTATAAATGCGGGAGAGTATGTTACATCAGGTACCAACTGGGGTGGCATGCCCGTGGGTGTTGTCGTTGAGAACGGAGAGATATTGTACAACGGTCCTTCCTACGGCGATGTAATGGTGGGTTTTAATTCGGATCACGTACTGATACTTACAGACGTCGGCGGTATGTCCGCATCAGCGTTTGAATCTTATGTAAAAGAAAATAATATAACGGATGCAGCATCATTTAAGGATGTGGCAGGCGGAAATATCAACCATTTCACAAAGCTCATAGTTAACGGTGAAGCGGTTGAACTTGGAGGAAAGGGCGTCGGCGCCAACCCGCGTACAGCCTTAGGACAGTGCGCTGACGGTACGGTTCTTTTCCTTTGTACTGACGGGCGTGGAACCGGAGGACATCTGGGTGCGACAGGTCAGGATCTGATAAATATAATGTTGCAGTATGGTGCGGTGAATGCCGCCAATCTTGACGGAGGAAGTTCATCTTCTCTTTATTATGAAGGAGAATATGCCATCACATCCACGCATATGAGATATGCCGATACATCAAGAAAAGTACCCACTGCGTTTGTGGTAAAGTAACGGATCAAAATGAGCAGGGATAGGAAGATAAGAAAAACAGAAAATAAGAGCCGCATGCCCCGGATATATCTTATATATTTGGGCATACTTGTTTTTGCCATGCTCATTTTACTTATGTATGCCAGGAAAAGCCTGATACTTTATGAGTATTCTCAGCCGGACCGCATACTTGAAAGCATCTCCGCATCGCTTTCGCGTAACGGTATAACAAATTATGTTATTGCAGAAAAAAGTACCGATGGTGAAGATAAGATATCTTATGAGATACCTGTCACCGTTTCCGTAAGCTGTAATGACTATGAAGAAGTAAAAGATTATGTGACGGAACTTGGCAGCAGACTTGCCGGAAGTGAAATAACATATTATAAGACAACCGAAGATTTTTCTTCGGGCAAAGTAACATATTCCGCATATATTGACGACAGTCGTTTTGCCGATATAGTCCTCAGGCCGAACGGAAGCAGGACAAGGCTTAAATTTCTGACTATCGTGGACTGGTCTCCGGAATCTATTATCATCTTCAGAGATGCGGATACTTATGATATAGAGATAACTATGCCGGAAAATTGCACGGCATCCGTAAACGGGAAGGAAATAGGTGCGGATCATATTACATCATCCGAACCTGTGGAAGCTTTATCCTACTGCAGTGAATATACAGAGATACCGGATGTGGTCACCGTAGCATTATATGGATTCTACGATCCGGCTGAAGTCGTAGTGACAGATGATTCGGGCAACGTTCTGGATCTTTCGGAAGCATGTGATGAAGCAACGGGTGATATGGAATATAAATGTGATTTTCCTTCGCCCGAAATGCCTTCGGATCTGAAGGAACAGGTGCTTGAAATGTCAGAAAAGTATTCGCTGTTTTTCACCAGGGATCTTCCCGGAGCTACGGCAAGCATTGATCCCATCAGCGATCTTTTCCCCGAGGGGTCGGATTATCTCGTGCTTGCAGAGACTTATCGTCGACAGGATATGGAGATAATAGTAGCCCATACCGGTACCGAATTTACCGATGAAGAAGTAACGGATTATACGGTTTATACGGATAAATGTTTTTCATGCCGTATAGCATTTACAAAAACGATGCAGATGGGAAATAAGACCGTCACGGACAATACGGACAGTGTATATTATTTCGTAAACATTGACGGTGAATGGAAGATAGCCGATATCGAATGAAAAAAGGACGGAATAAGAAAAATAAAATAAGAGTCCTGCTGTCTGCTTTGGTATTTTTGGCGGCGGTATTTTTTTTCCGTATAAAAACAGGACCTGCCGAACCAGACGAGACGATCACAGGTACAGCTCAGGATGTTGAGATGTTATATCTTTTAGATCCGGACGGAAGTAACATTGCGGGAGGAGATCCTTCGGAATCCGTGCTTCCGCTTGCGGGGGCCGGTATCGGAATAGCAGCACCTTTTGGAAGATATGCTGATAATATAACCGTTGATGCCGCTGACAATGCTGTATGGTATTCTCTTACGGATATTGATGATACGGGCGTTAAGGACTTAGATCAGGATCCTGAGGCTATCCTTAAGTATGCAGAAGAGAGGGCGCTGATCCCGGACAAGATGACTTTATATAAGACCTCCGACAGATCATCTTCCTATTCGGATACTGAGTTCAGTATAGAAGGAAATGTTATAACCATAGGTCTTACTCTCGATATCAATGATAAAGTTCTTTATTCGTCATATCCTGAATTTTCCGTTTCGGGAGGTTCCTGCGAGTATATAGGCCTTACGGAAGACACAGGTCTTATCGATCTTACTGAAAAACCCACTTTACGCGTTACCAACTCTGAGGGTGAATTCAGTGACTATACTGTCTGTGCGGAATATCTCACCGATCTTCCCGTTCTCCACATTGATCTGAATGATCCTTCAAAACCCATAGAAAGATATAATACCGTAAGCGCCAATCTCATGATCGACGGCGAAAATTATCCCATGGATATCCGAGGCAGAGGCAATACCAGCTGGTGGTCTTTTGCACAGAAGGCTTATCTGTTGAAACTGGATGACAGGGTTCCTCTTTTGGGATGGGATGCTTCGGACAAGTGGATACTTGTACCTACATATATCGATCGTACTCTTATCAGAAATCCCGTATCAATGAAGATGGCTTCCGTAATGGATAACCTCGAATATACACCACAGCAGATACCTGCGGACGTATTCTTAAACGGAGAGTATGCGGGAGTATATACTTTTTCCGAATGTCTGGATGCCGCAGATGACAAGGTGGATCTTTTTACAGGTGATACTTATGTGCCCGGATCGCCGGAAGCCTTTGAAGCTCTTGCTACCGGAGACCTGATCCCTTCTGTCTCAACGAACGAAGGACTTATGGTGATCCCTTTCTATCTGGAGTGCGGCGGAGATCTGCGCAGTCCGCAGACATATACCAAGGATTATTTTAATACCGCATATATGCCAAAGCTTTTCTTCCACTATCCCGAACCGGAAGTGACAAATTCTGATGAATACAAGTTCGTTCAGTCCTATATGGATCAGGTGGGCAAGGCGATCAAAACAGGCGATGGTTACGAAGAGTACATTGACGTGGATTCCTGGGTTGACTGGTTCATCATAATGGAGATGTCCTGCAATACGGATTCCGGTTTCTGGCGAAGTACGTTCATGTATAAGCGTAACGGCGAAAAGCTTATGCTGGGACCCCTTTGGGATTTTGACCGTGCATATGGCAATTTTGCAAATGACAATCCTTCATATCGTTACTGGTCTATGGCGGAGCAGGTCTATGACCTGGCGCAGGGACACTATATGTCTTATCTCTACGAGTCGGATGAATTCATGGAAAAAGTCCGTGACAGATGGGATGAGAAAAAAGATGAGCTTCTCGCCACGGCTATCGAATCCGTGGATGAATACGGAAGGATGACAAGGACCTCAAGTGTTTACAACGGAAGACGCTGGGGTACATACGTTTCCGAGAAGAATCTGGAGAATTTAAAGAGTTTTATCAAAAAGAGATATACATGGATTGACGAGAGCCTTCATACGGAAGGTTTCAACAGACATCCCGCACCTTTTACGGTTTCAGATCCGAAGCCTGATGAGCCCGAAGCTATAGACGGTATCTTTCCTGACGGAGGGGAATTGGGACCGGTACTTCCTGACGGAACGGTACCTTTCCCGGGAAATACTGATGGTACGCCTGTTATCACGGAAACCACGGAAGTGACTCCCGGTGCACCTTTTGTAATTCCTGTATATGGCAACTTCAAAGAGCCTGAGGACACGGGATCGGAGAATTCTTTATCTGAGAACATCTCTGTAGCCCTTTCGGATTTTGAAAAAGATGACACGTGGGATGAGAAGACCTCTGTTTCATTTAACTTCGTAAACGGCGGAGTGACGGTGCGCTTCCCGGAGGGAGAGACCGGTGTCACAGATGAGGCTGACAGTATTTCAATAGAGGGAAAAAGAATAAAGATCATGGCTGAAGGCACATACGTATTCAGCGGTTTTGCACCGGATGCGCAGATATATGTGGATGCACCGGATGACGCGAAGGTTCATCTGATCTTCAACGGACTTCATTTAAATTGCAGCGATTCGGCGCCGCTATGTGATCTTGGCTCGGGAGAAGTAGTTATCACCTTATGCGATGGGACATATAATGCACTTTCCGACGGAAAGATCTATGCCGGAGACGCTGAGGATGAAGGTATCAATGCATGTATTTATTCCAAGTCGGATATCGCCGTTAACGGAGGCGGGTATCTTAATGTGGAAGGCATCCGCAATAACGGTATAGGAAGCAAGGACAATATAAAGATTGTATCCGGAAATATTTATGTTCACGCATATAATAACGGCATCAAAGGCAAGGAAAGCGTGGCCTTTCTGGGTGGAAATGTTATCGTCCATGCTTTGGGGGATGCAGTGAAATCGGATAAGAAAGAAGTAGGATTCATATATATCGACGGCGGAAATATGAGTTTTACCGCTGAAGATGATGCATTTCAGTGTTCGGGGGCTTTTATCTTAAAGCGCGGAAAGGTACATGTGAGATGCCTCGGAAAAACCGTGGATTGCGACGGATATAAAGAGGGCGAAGAAAGCCTTGATTTTGTGATGTGACAGAGACTTTACAAAAGCCTGTATCCGGCAGGCGTTGTAAGTAAAAGGTTCTAATGATATAATGGCAACCGGAATCCAGGTGGATTTCCAAAACCGGAGAAGGAGAAAAACAAAATGAGTAAGGTTACATTTGACTATTCAAAAGCAGCACCGTTTATCGCGGATCATGAAGTTGAGAACATGAAAAAGATCGCGGAAGACGCGAAGGAGCTTCTTGTTTCCAAGAAGGGAGCAGGAAATGATTTCCTTGGATGGATCGATCTTCCCGTCAACTATGATAAGGACGAGTTTGCAAGGATCAAGAAGGCAGCAGAGAAGATCAAGAGCGATTCGGAAGTTCTTGTTGTTATCGGTATCGGCGGTTCCTACCTCGGAGCACGTGCGGCTATCGAGTACTTAAGACACAGCTTCTATAACGTTATCGGAAAAGATCAGAGAAAGACCCCGGAGATATACTTCTGCGGTAATTCCATCAGCTCCACATATCTTTCACATCTGGTAGATGTTATCGGAGACAGAGATTTCTCCATCAACATGATCTCTAAGTCAGGTACCACTACTGAGCCCGCCATCGCATTCAGGATCCTTAAGAAGAAGCTTGAAGCTAAGTACGGCAAGGCAGAAGCTGCAAAGAGAATTTATGCTACAACAGACAAGGCTAAGGGATCTTTAAAGAATCTTGCAAATGAAGAAGGTTATGAGAGTTTCGTAGTTCCCGATGATATCGGAGGACGTTTCTCAGTCCTTACAGCTGTAGGTCTTCTTCCTATCGCTGTTTCAGGCGCTGATATAGACAAGCTTATGGAAGGTGCTGCAGCAGGAAGAAAGGCTGCATTAGAGTCAT
>Ga0310695_10015661_pt1 | contig 10058 bp, 9 predicted proteins | sample RumenRJG_04DNA_FD_203882 | JGI IMG/M metagenome (GOLD analysis project Ga0310695, IMG submission 203882) | Bovine rumen microbial communities from Lethbridge, Alberta, Canada - RJG_04 (v2) (version 2) | ecosystem: Host-associated > Mammals > Digestive system > Stomach > Rumen | place: Canada... | reverse complement strand
GAGTTCTAGACTATTCTATCGATGGTGAAAGAAAGACTCTTAAGGCAGTAAAGAATGTTTCATTTAATGAGCCATTCTTTCAGGGCCACTTCCCTGGTAAGCCAATTCTTCCTGGTGTTCTGATCCTTGAAGCTATGGCTCAGGCTACAGGTATTCTTGCTTTTACAATGGTTGGCAAGCCAAAAGAGGGTGAATTATATTATTTTGCTGCAATTGACAATGCTCGTTTCAAGCGTCCGGTTGTACCTGGTGATCAGCTGATTCTTGACGTTGAATACTTCAAGGAGAGACGTGGTATTGCCTCATTCAGCGGTGTTGCAACTGTTGATGGAAAGGTGGTTTGTACTGCAGACCTGATGTGTGCAAGACACTAATTTTTAGTAAGGTGTATTACATTGACTGAATCAACTGGAATTATTGACCCAAGCGCAAAAATTGGTCCAGATGTAGTTTTAGGTAAAAATGTAACTATACGCGAAAATGTAATCATCGAAGGTAACGTTACCATTGGCGATGATTGTATTTTTGAGCCTTTTTCTATTATCAGAGGTCCAACCACCATTGGAAAGGGAAATCATTTCTACCAGTTCTGTTCCATTGGTGAAGGCTGTCAGGATCTTAAATACGCCGGAGAGCCAACAACTCTGACCATTGGTGACAATAATGTCATCAGAGAGCATGTTTCAATGCACAGAGGTACTGTTCAGGGCAGAGGAACCACTACTGTCGGTTCTAATAACCTGTTCATGATCAACACTCATATAGCTCACGACTGTGTGATTGGAGATAACTGTATCTTCTCAAACAATGCCACTCTGGCTGGTCACGTAGTAATTGATGACTGGGTAGTGTTCGGTGGTCTTGCAGCAATTCACCAGTTCGGTAGAGTTGGCTGTCACGCTATGGTTGGCGGTATGGCTGCACTGAATATGGATGTTCCTCCATATGTTATGGCTGCAGGTCATTACGCTAAGCCTTTCGGAATCAATAAGCGTGGTCTTCAGAGAAGAGGCTTCTCTGATGAGGCAATTTCTGCAATCTTCAAGTCATATATGCTTCTGTACAAGAAACATCTTCCTCTTGAAGAAGCTATTGTTGAAATTGAGAAAATTGCAGAAGAGTTTGCAGAAGTAAAACCTCTTGTCGACTTCCTGAAGGATCATGGTAGAGGAATTGTTCGCTAATGCCTGTAAGTGAGAATCCACATCTGTATGCACTATTAGCCGGAGAAAGCTCCGGCGATACTCTTGGTGCGGGTCTTATGATGGCAATCAAGCGCAGAGACCCTCAGGCCCAGTTTATCGGCATTGGCGGTCCTAAGATGATTCATCAGGGACTGGTTACATCCTTTAAAATGGATGAGCTGTCAGTGATGGGATTCTTTGAGGTCCTCTCCAAGCTTCCAAAGATTCTGAGCATCAGAAAAAAAATCATCAGGATTCTGCTTAAGGCCAAACCTTGTATTTTTATCGGTATCGATCTGCCTGATTTTAATCTTCATGTGGAGATGAAATTAAAGCAGGCCGGTATTCCAACAGTTCATTACGTAAGTCCATCTGTATGGGCCTGGCGAGAGAAACGTGTAGATAAAATCAAGAAAGCCTGTGATGAGATTCTTGCTCTGCTTCCTTTTGAGAAGCCTTGGTATGCCCAGAGAAATATGCCTTGCACCTATGTTGGACATACTCTGGCAAACTCCATTCCTCTTTCAATTGATCCTAAAGTCTGTCGCGAAAGGATCTGTCTGCAGAAGACTAGCGTTGAACCTGTAAAAGACAAGGTTATGGCAATTCTTCCGGGATCACGCAGAGGCATGATCTCAAGGATGCTGCCTATTTACGCCCATACTGCAAGAATAATCAAGAAGAAGCTTCCTGATACCGTATTTATCTGTACTGTACCGAATTATGCTCTGGCAAGTATGGTTAAGGATATATGGCTTGAGGTTGCTCCTGATTTATCGATTACGGTTTATGTGGGCAATACCCAGGATGCAATTGCTTCAGCGGATGCTGTGCTTTTAACCTGCGGTACCATTGCTCTTGAAACCATGCTGCTAAAGACTCCTTTTACCGTTGCGTACAAGGTTAGCTCCTTATCAGCTCTGATTGCCAAAAAACTTCTGAAAATCAATGTGTTTTCACTACCTAACCTGATTGCAGGCCGAAAGGTGGTAAAGGAGTTTATTCAGGATGATTGTACTCCACAGGCACTGGCCGACGAGATGTACAAACTTTTAGTCTACGATAACATTCTGATGAAGAAAGAATTTGAAAATATCCATCAGAGTATGCGCTGCAATTCTGATGAGCTGGCATGCGATGCTGTTTTCAAAATCATCAACCGTACTTATGACTCCACTCCAAATCTTGAGAGTGTAGCTTCTATGCAGACTCCAGAGTATTCTGCTCCTGAAATTTCAGAGAGCCTTCAGACGGATGGTTCTGCAACTGAAGAGACATCTGAAGCTAAATCAGAATAAGAAGTTCCTTTCTAATGGCAAAAATAGTATTAGAACCTTTTGTTTATCCAATTGATCCTGCGGTTTTCAAAGTCTGCGGGGGTGATGAGGCCGGTCGTGGTCCACTGATGGGTAATGTTGTAGCAGCCTGTGTTGTGCTTGATCCTGCCAACCCTATTGAAGGTCTTAATGATTCAAAACAGCTGTCTGAAAAAAAGCGTGATGCGCTGGAGCCTCTGATTAAGGAAAAAGCTCTTGCCTATGGCATTGGACAGTGCACTCCTCAGGAAATTGACACAATGAATATTCTCAATGCATCTCTGGAAGCTATGCGCAGAGCCTACGAGAATATGGCTTTAAAGTGTGATCTGATGCTGGTTGACGGCAATAAGGTTCCACGAAATATGGGAATAAACACACAGGCCGTGGTGAAGGGCGATGCACGTGTTGCTGAAATTGCCGCAGCATCAATTCTTGCCAAGGTTGAGCGTGATCGACAGATGTATGAGCTGGATAAACAGTATCCGCAGTATCTGTTTGCCAAACACAAGGGCTACCCAACCAAGGCCCATTTAGAGCTTTTAGAAAAACTTCCTCTTCTTGACTGCTATCGTAAAAGCTACGGTCCTGTTAAGAAAATTCTGATGGCAAATGACGATCTGGATGAATTTTCACTAAATTGATCTGTATCAATATTTTGAGCAAATCGATTTTTGTAGTAAAATTTACAATTAGTCTATCTGAATAGTACCCAATGAGGTTTACATCGTAGTGATGAACATTAATTATTTAGAGTTTGAGCAGCCAATTGCCGATCTGCTGGCTCACATTGAAGAGTTAAAGCGCTTAAGCTCAGACTCAAGCTCAAGTGTTGATTTAACAACTGAATTAAATCAGTTAGAGAAAAAGAATCTAGAACTGACAAAGAAGATTTTCTCTTCTTTATCAGACTGGCAGATTTCACAGCTGTCACGTCATCCAATGCGTCCATATACCATGGATTACATTGAAAGAATTTTTACTGACTATCACGAGCTTGCAGGTGACCGTGCCTTTGCTGATGACAAGGCTATTATCGGCGGTCTTGCACGTCTTAACGGTCAGAGCGTTATGGTAATCGGTCATCAGAAAGGCCGTGATATCAAGGAACGTACTCTGCGCAATTTCGGTATGCCTCGCCCAGAAGGCTATCGCAAGGCTATGAGACTTATGAAGCTTGCAGAGAAGTTCAATATTCCTGTAATTACCTTTATTGATACTCCAGGTGCATATCCTGGTGTTGGTGCTGAGGAACGTTCTCAGGCTGGCGCTATTGCAGAGAGCTTAAAGCTGATGTCAGATCTTAAGGTTCCCGTAATCTGTACTGTTATCGGTGAAGGTGGTTCTGGCGGTGCTCTGGCAATCGGTGTCGGTGACAGAGTTAATATGCTTCAGTACTCAACCTATTCAGTTATCTCTCCAGAAGGCTGTGCTTCTATTCTGTGGAAGTCTGCTGATAAGGCTTCGTTAGCTGCTGAGGCTATGAACATTACTGCTCACAGAATTAAGGATCTGGGTTTAATTGATAACGTTGTAACCGAGCCTTTAGGAGGCGCTCACCGTAATTACGATGAGGTTGCTGAGAGTCTGAAACAGCGTCTTGAGGTTGATCTTGCAGAGCTGCAGAATCTGCCTGCCGAGAGCCTGTTAGAGCAGCGTTACGCTCGTTTAATGAAGTACGGATATTGTTAAAAGAAAAAGCCGAGCAGGTTGTAACTGAACTTGCTCAAAAAATCATTTCTTCAATCGGTCCATCCAAACTGGTCGTAGGACTATCTGGAGGGGCCGATTCTACTTTAGTTCTCCTGATTGCCAAAAAAGTAACTGAGCTTGATCCAAGATACACAGCTCTGGCAGTTCACTGTATTCATGGTCTTGATGCCGATGATCCTATTTGGTTTAATCACTGTCACAGGTTATGTGAAAGTGTTGGCGTAGAAATCAGAACTCCTAAGCTTAATATTGTCTATGGCAACGGCCGTTCCCCTGAGGAAGTCTCAAGAGCTGAACGCTATAGGGCACTTCTGGATAATCTGGATGAGCACAGTGCTCTTTTACTTGGGCATCAGGCTGATGATCAGATTGAGAGCTTTCTTCTGGCCTTAAAGCGTGGTTCTGGTCCTTATGGACTGTCGGGGATGAGATTTATGGTCCGCGACGACAGAGGCACTCTGATTAGACCTCTTCTGGAGCTTCATAAGTCAGAGATTATCGATATTATTGAATCCCTAGGCTTTTCCCATGTGTTTGATATTTCAAACACCTATATGAAGTTTGAGAGAAATTTCATCCGCCTGAAGGTTCTGCCTCTGCTCAGAGAAAGATTTCCCGGGATTGATAAATCTATTATCAGAAGCTCGAAACTGTGCGCCTATGAGCATGATCTTGCCATGCGTTATGCCAGAGAAGCTTATGAGCGCGCCTTTGACAGGGACAGACTCAGACTGGATATCTCAAAGCTTGAGGTCAGTGATGAACCTCTGATGCTGAGTGTTCTAAGACTTTTCCTGTATGAAAAGCTTATCATGACCCCCGAGTACAATGCGGTATTAGATGCGCTTAACCTCTGCAGAATTTCACCGGATCAGAATACCGTGATACCTCTTGAGGATGGCTATGAGGTAAGACGGTTTAGAAATTTCCTCTATATTGTCAGACCTTCAGTATGCAATGCTCACGGTCAGTATGAGCTTGAAGCAGGGCAAAAACTTAGAATAGATGATTATATCTATTCTCTTGAAGCCTGTGATGATGGCTTTGCCTGTGACAGAGTAATTCTGGATTTTGACTACTCAGGGGCAATGAAACTTCATCCAGAGAAAAGATCCCATAGCCGTGAGGTGAAGAAACTCTTCACGGAGTACTCTGTTCCTGTCTGGGAGAGAAATTCTATCTGTCTTGTCAGGGCAAAAGACTCGGATAAAGTAATTGGCTTTGGCTATCTGTTCATAACCAGAGAAGGTGCTTTTGAGGGCGTATCATCTCAGAGATACCGTCTGAAAATAGAGCGCGCATAAAAAAAGACCCAACGTTTTTTTAACGCTGGGCTTTAGGAAATATATTATGAAAAAGTCATCAGCCATTGTCATAAAAACATCTAACTGATATTACTTAGAGCGGTGGTTTTAAGAAAAGTTCAAAAAAAATTAAAAAAAATTAAAAATATTTTTATCTATATGATTTTATTATTAAAAAACTAAATTTTTTTTTTGCAAGTTTCTCCTTAAACAATAATCCTTCAAATAATTCCTACTTCATCACAAAATTATTTGTTTTTTTTTATTTAGCTCTCTAATTGTTTCCCATAATAGATATATGAGGGTATTGTTGGTGAGTTTTTATGAAAATCTTCCTTAAAGTCTTCGTTTTTCTGTTCCTGTTCTGTTCCTGTTCTGTTTATGCAAAAGAGGAAATCAAGCTTTTCTTTTTCTCTATGGAAACAGATTTTATGTCTCATGTGCATAACACCATGGCGAAAATGTCAAAACAGCGAGGTTACAGACTTAAGGTCTATGATGCAAAGGGCGAGGCCAAAAGACAGTATGAGCAGTTTAAGAAAAATGTTTCCATTGGTGACTTTGTGATCATCAGTGTTAAGGATGAAAAGTATCTTTCTGAGATGATGGATTTGGCTGAGGAGCATGATGTAAAGATTGTACTGTTCGGAACCTCGCCTACCGCAAATATTTCTCCATCCTATGACAAGGCCTGGTATGTGGGCTTTGAAATGTTTGATTCTGCCCGCAAGCAGTATTCCATGATCAAAAAATACATCAATGAATATCCTGATTATGACAAGAATGGAAATGGTTCTTTAGATGTGGTCTTCATGCAGGGAAGGGAACAGGATTTTGCCACTAATGTTCGTACCAGGATTATTCTTGAGAGTCTTGAGAAGTATGGAGTTAATCTGAATCCTATTTCATATAATTATGATGAATACAGTTACTCAACTGCCTATGAGGATTTAAAGAATCAGATTCGTACCTATGGCATTGAGAACATCGAGATGATTATCGCAAATAACGATTCAATGGCGCTTGGTGCAATCAAAGCATTAAATGAAATCAAATACAATATGCCTTATTCTTTTTTCAGCGGGCATAACCATATTCCAGTGTTTGGCATAGATGGTACTTCAGAGGCTTTAAAGAGTGTAGAAGCCGGTATGCTGACCGGTACCACAATTGCCGATTATTCTGCTCTGACCAGAGTTATGATGATGATTTTTGAAACTAATGTTTACGACGATTTCCAGAAAGTTGTCTGGTATAAGGTGGATGGAAGAACTATTTTTATCCCATATAGAGCATTTTCAAAAATTAAAGTCTATAATGCACAGTCACTAAACGAATAGCATATATATGGTTTTTTTTATGAGAAGAATCTTTCAGCTTATACTGAGCTTTCTTTTTTTATTTCAGCTTCAGAGCGCTATTGCATCTGATGATATTTATTCCTTTTATTATAATGGCGACTCTGAATTTATTCTCAGGTTCAATGCCAGTCTGAAGGCATATGCCAGGAACAGGGATGCCAAAATTGAATTCTTTGATGCAAAAAAACAGTTCATCAATGCAGTTAAACCAGATTTATTCAAGTATTTCCTCTAAAGATCCTTTGATCATAAATCTTGTTGATCCAAAAATGGCCTCTGAAATCATCTATCATGCAAAATCATACGGAAATCGTATTGTATTTTTCAATCGCAGTCCTTCTGATGAAGTCCTGGAGAAATATGACAGAGCCTGGTATGTGGGTACCAATTCCTCTGCAGCAGGCAGATATCAGTTTGAGATTATTCATGACTATCTGAATGAAATCAAAGGTGTTGACAGAAATAAGGATGGAGTTCTTAATATCGTTATTCTGCAGGGCGAGATAGACCACACTGATACCAAAGGCAGAACCGAACAGATAAAGAAAATGCTGGATGAGGCCGGAATTAAATACAGCATAATTTCTGAGAACTATGACAACTGGGACTCTAAAGCCGCATTTGAGGATGTTAAGGCTCAGGCTGCTAAGGTTGGTCTTAAAAACATTGATATGATTATCGCGAATAACGATTCAATGGCTGTTGGCGCTGTAGATTATCTTAATACCGCAGGCTACAATCTCGGCAGAGAGCATAAAGATAAGTCTAAATATATTCCTGTATTCGGAGTTGATGGTATTCCAAAGGCAACTGAATACATTAGTCAGGATAAGATGACCGGTACTGTTTTTGCTGACTTTACCGCACTTGCAAAGGTCTGTGTGGATATTTCTCTTGATGCTTCCACTGACGATGCAGAGCTTACCCGTAAGCTGTGGTACAAGGTTACAGACAGAAAGGTCTCAATTCCTTTTGTAAAATATGCAAGTTTCAAAAAATACGCGGAGAGATCTCGTTAAAAGATAGCCTGACTGTTTAAATCTTGTAAATTCTGAGGAGATTTTGAGGAACTACAAAACCTGAGCGGTTTTGTAGTTTTTAGTTTTTTGGGGATTCTTCTTAGACTTCCTGCATTACGCTCTTGATAAGGCCTAATGGGCTCTTGTCCTTGTATGAAATCTCATGAAGCTTGCTGGAGTTCTTGGCGCTTATGAACTGAACGGTCTGATTCTCAGTGTCCAGCTTGATTTCAATCTGTGAGCAGGTAGCGATGCTGAAGATTTTGTTTAATGGTGCCAGCATCTGCTTTATATCATTCATTTGGTCTAATTTTACACTATCGATAAACTCTGACATTGTTTCTTCCTGTGTATTCATTCTTAATTCGCTTAGTTATTCTTAATAATAATTATTCGATTTTGTCGATTTAGCATAAACAGGGAATATTGTTCTCGATTTTTATGTCAAATCTTTTCAGGGCAAGAATTATACCAAAATACTTTGAGTATGATCACACTAATTCTTTGTATAATAAAATAATAATCTTATTTATTTGATTTTTAATGATATAAAGCTAACTCAAAATTTAATTAATGACATTATTTAAAGCGACGTCATTTAATAAAAAGATCTGAAAATATTTATATCTGCCGATACACATTTTTTTATTTGAAAAAAATGAAAAAATACATAAAATTCGAAAAAGATAGTAAATAACGTGCCCTTTGTATAAAAATGAAAATCTGCCAACACTTTATTTTTGATTTTCTTCATTCCATAACATAATCTTTAAATGTTATGACAACAGAATATAAATATAAGGAGTCAATTTATGGCCGATTTTACTTTACCACCTCTGCCTTATGCTAAGAATGCACTAGATGGATTTCTCTCTGAGCAGACGCTTACCTTCCACCATGACAAGCACTTAAATGCCTATGTTGAAACCACTAATAAGCTGAAGAAAGGCTCCTCCTTTGAGGATGAATCAATTGAGACTATCATTAAAAAGGCTCAGCCTGGCCCTTTGTTCAATAATGCAGCTCAGGTATTCAATCATACCTTCTACTTCAAATGTCTGTGTGCCGAGAATAAGAAACCTTCAGCAAATCTTATGGTTTTAATAGAGAAGAGTTTCAATTCCTTTGACGAATTTTTAGATCTGTTTAAATCCTCTGCTGTTGGAAACTTCGGATCAGGCTGGACATGGCTGTGTTTAACTGATGGAGCTCTGGAGATTGTTAACACTTCAAATGCCGGCAATCCTCTGACAATGGGTAAGACTCCTATTTTATGCGTGGATGTCTGGGAGCATGCCTACTATCTTGATTATCAGAACAGAAGAGCAGATTACCTTAAGGATTTTGTAAATCACATTGACTGGGATTTTGTCGAGTCCAATCTTCCTTAGTAATCTTATTGATAATACATAAAAAAATACCCAGTGATTTCAATACCACTGGGTTTATGTATTCGGGACATAAAAATGAAGAAAGCTGAAGAAATACTTTCTCCATGTACTATATTAGAGTATCTCGCCTCAAAAAAGTTCATATTTTGTAGAATTTTCCATAAATTTTTGTTAACTCTTTGAAAAACAAAATATTTAGTTTGTGGTTTTAGTTTAATATTGAATAATAGAATTAACCTCTTGCAATCTAACAAAAAATAAGTTAGCATATACTAACACGAGTTACCTAATACTAATGAAAGTTGGTATAGCAAGCAAATGACTCGTTTGCATGTGTTCTAAATAAGGTGGTACATAACCTTTAAAGCGGTTTTGAGAATTTCTTGAAACCGCATTTTTTTTTGAAAAGTCCTCCTGTTTACAGATTCTACTCTGTTACATCAAAAAAAAAGACAAAATCCCTTAAAGGAACTTTGCCTTTTCTGTTAACTACACTTTTGAGACTTAATCTTTTCTAGGAGGCCTGCTGCAGCTTGTTATCCTGTTCACTGCGATTTATCAGATCTTCCTGAACTGCTTTGAATGCGTTATCAAGATCTTCAATAATATCATCTATATTCTCGGTTCCAACTGACAGACGAATTGTGCTCTGGAAGATACCCTGATCTGCCAGCTCACTGTCGGACAGCTGCGAATGAGTGGTGGTGGCAGGATGAATTACCAGACTCTTAACATCTGCAACGTTAGCCAGAAGAGAGAAGATCTTAAGT
>Ga0310695_10015660_pt1 | contig 10058 bp, 7 predicted proteins | sample RumenRJG_04DNA_FD_203882 | JGI IMG/M metagenome (GOLD analysis project Ga0310695, IMG submission 203882) | Bovine rumen microbial communities from Lethbridge, Alberta, Canada - RJG_04 (v2) (version 2) | ecosystem: Host-associated > Mammals > Digestive system > Stomach > Rumen | place: Canada... | reverse complement strand
GACTCATGCCAATTTGTTATGCCATGGGCCCAATTCACTTAAAAGCATTGCAAAAATAGATGCAAAAAATGTGAAATGGCTATTTTCGTATAATTATTTGTCCTCTTTTAACAATAACAATCGCCGTATTAACGTAGGTTTGCCCGATTTCAACAAAAATTTACTTTTTTTTATTCCTTTGGCCGGAGGCTGACCGTTCTTCTGGCCTCTCGATGGTGCGGGAAATGCCCCAATGGCTCATTCCAGACCATCGAGAAGGATGAACGCGGCCCAATAATGAGGGTCTTCGTAAATCTTCTTGGGGGGAGCGTTCTTCGCACGTTTCTGGCGCGAGGAGATGGCACGGCGGCGGTGGCCGCTGGCCGGAGCCTCCATCGTGCGGATGTCGTGCTGTGCCAGGCGAAGGGCCTCGTGCTTCTCCATGCCCTGCAGCAGATAACCATAGAAACGGGTCATCAGCAGGCGCGTGGCCACATCGTCCACCTTCCACAGGGTCATCAGCAGACTGTGGGCGCCGGCTTTCTTGAAACCACGCTGCAAGCCAAACACACCATCGCCGGTGATTCTGCCCAGACCCGTCTGGCAGGCAGAGAGCACGAGGAGGTCGATACCGCGAAGGTCGAGCACTGATATCTCTTTCGCCGTGAGCACGCCATCATCGTGGTCGTTGCCCACCTCGTCGCCGATAAGGGTCTGGTTGGCCCCGGCGAAGAGCAATCCCGAACGGGTGAGAGCCTGGTCGGCGACGTCCATGTCGTCGTACATGGAGAGGAACCCCAGTTTCTCCGACAGTTGGCCTCGCTTCACCTCACTGTCGGTCCAGTAGAATCCGTGGGTGGCGATATGGACCACCGAGGGTGAATGGCCGGAGAAATGCTTGAAACTGGTCTCGGTGGCGTCGGTGCCCAGGTAGAGGGTGGCAGGGATGCCGTTGGAGAGGAAGCCCCGGGCGATGTCTTCGGCTTCTTTCTTCGTGCCTGGCAGGTATTTGGCGGCGCGTTTCTTCTTGCCACGGCCGGTGCTCATGGTGCTGGTGTCGTAGACGATGCCGCCATAGACCACGGCCGATGGGGTGGTGGAGCGGTGGTGGCGGCCCAAGGCCAGTTCGCGGGTCGACGACAACCTGAACAGGTGCCATCGGTCGGACACCAGCAGGCCGTTGTCATCCCAGTGGGGCAGCGACTCGATGCCGATGTTGTAGAGTTCGCCTGCCGGCGAGAAATAGAGGTTGTCGACATCTTGAAGATAACTGTTCAGGGGTTGCCAGACAAGGCGTGAGAGCTGGCTGGTGGTGTATAGTTTTTTGGCATCGATGGCGGCTATCCGCCCACCATCGGTCAGGGCTACCAGTTGGGGATTCGCCATCTTGCTGGTGAGCACGAAGGCACCATATTGCTCATTGCCGTCGCCGTCCTGATAGCAGACGAACTCTACGGCAGCCTCGCGGGGTTTCAGATTACGGGCAATGTCCTTCCATTGCAGTACGAGCGACTTGGTGTAGTTGCCATATACTTTCGAGCGCTTCACTAGCCGGCGCTCCTGATGGATAATCGCACGCTGCAGGGAGTCGGTGTTGAGCGTGCGCTGGCGAAGCGGACGCTCGTACTCGTCGATGAGCCTGGCTTTGTCGGCCTGCAGTTTGCGGTAAGCGCCGATCAGTAGCGAGTCGCTGCCCTCAAGAAGCAGGTTGGCCATCTCCAGGTCGCTGTTCAGCAACAGGCCTTTGGCCAGGAGGGTGCCATTGAGGGCGCTGGATACCATCTTGGGAGTGGGGTGCTTGGTGGCAAGGCGGGGCAGGGTGTTGGTGAACCATGGCTTCACGCGGCGCCAGAACAGGTCGCGCTCCGAGGCCGTGAGGTCGGCAAAGGTGCTCATCACGTTCGCCGTGTAGCGCGAGGTGGCCTCAAGGGCATAGTGGTCGGCAGAGTCGGTCTGCTCGTTGGCCGAGTAGTAGATGGCCAGCTTGCACATCGAGTGGGCATACGACAGGTGCTGCTCGCCCAGCAGGCGCTTGCGGAGGAGCATGGCCTCACGGCCGTAGGCCACGGCCTCGGCATAATGCCCCAGTGCATAGTGATAACTGGCGAGGTTGCTCACCGACTCGGCATAGTCGGGATGGTCGTCGCCCAGCACTTCACGGCGTATTTCCATGGCCTTCGTGCCACAGCGCATGGCCTGTGGCAGGTTGCCCAGTCGCATGTAGTAGTCGGCCATGTTGCTCAGGGCAGTGGCGTAGTCGGGATGGTGCTCGCCCAGCAGGCGTCGACGCAGTTCCACCGCCTCGGTGCCCAGCAGGATGGCGTCGTCGTAATGGCCCAGATAATAATGGTATTTGGAGAGGTTGTTGAGCGACTGGGCATAGTCGGCACTCTCCTTGCCTACCACGCGCTCCCTCACGCCGAGGGCCTCCTCGCCGAGTGACAGGGCTTTGTCGAAATTGCCCAGGCGGGAGTGGTAGCCGGCAAGGTTGCTCAGCGATGTGGCATAGTCGGCATTCTCTTTGCCGAAGAGTTGGGCGCGCAGTTCCACCGCCTTGCGGCCCAGCCTCACCGCCTCGATGTAGTTGCCCACATACGAGTGGTAGCGGGCGATGTTGTTGAGCAGTTGGGCGTAGTCGGCGGTTTGGGTGCCCGAGAGTTCCTCGCTGAGTGTCATGGCTTGTTGTGCCAAGGCGATGGCCTCGGCATAGCGGCCCGAGCGCGAGAGGTAACCGGCCTGTTGGGTGAGGGCCATGGCGTAGTCGTGGTGGTGGGTGCCCACTTGGCGCTCGGTGGCGGCAAGGGCTTTCCTGCCCCATTCCACGGCCTGGGCGTAGTCGCCCGCTGCCGACAGTTCCTTGGCACGCTGGCCGAGGGCTTGTGCCGACAGGCTGTCGCGGGATGGGGTGGTGGGTGACGCCACAGGCTGCGAGTGTGCCCCGCCCGCCCAGAGCCATACCACCATGGCCAGCACGATTGTCCGGATAGCGCTCACTGTTACTCCAGTCCTAATTTGTTGATGAAATCGTTAGAGATGATGTCGGCGGGTGCCTGCAGGGTGGTGATGACCCATGAATGCGTGATTTCGTTCCAGTCTTGTTTCGACACCACCTGCCAGGTACGCTCAAGCAGACTGAGGTTCTTCTTCGTCATCTCCTTGCGGTGCTTGTAATCGGCTTTCCAGTTGGCGCGGTATTGCTCGGTCACGTCACAACTCTCCTTGAGGTCGATAGACAGTTTGTACTCGCCCGTGCCCCAACTGTCCTTGAAGTTCTCCTTCTCGTCGCGGAAACCCATATATGAGCGGGGCACGATGAAGCATTCTCCGGTCACCTTGTATCGGGGGGCGGCATCGGCTTGGCGGGTATAGCGGAGGAACCCGTCGGCACCCAGCAGACTGGGGTCTACGGGAATGTTGATGTTGAACTGCCCCAACTCCACATTCTTCTGCAGCTGCACCACCTCGTTCATCCACGACGACGAGATGGTGATGTCCATCGACAGGGTGAAGTCTTTGCGCTCCTCAAAAGAGTAGGGGATGTTCAGTTGGGTGTTGGGAAGGTTCGACCGCTTCGGACTGAGGATCAGGGTGTCGAGCACCAACTCAAACTTCGAGTGGTTGATGATGCGGTAGAGTTTGGTGCGGTCGATGTGGAGCGACACGTAGAAGAGGGTGTCGTTGCCATCCATGCGGAGGCAGCCGATGCCGTCGAAACGCATGCCTTTGGGGTCCATGGCTCCGTCGAAGGAAGGTGCGTCGTAGAAGTCGCTCATCTCGGATACCGTACTGATTCTCGTCTGGAAGACATTCTCTTTCTTCACGGCCTCCTCCCACTCCTTCTTCAAGCGCCGGTTGCGGGTGATGAGCGAGCCGATGGCGTTGACGCCCATGTCGAAGAACGAGGTGACGTAGCCACCTGCAAGGCCTTTCACCGAATGGCCGGCAGCGCTGAACAGGTCGCCAAGATAGCCGCGCGAACTGTCGCGCTGGTCGTTGAGTTTGCTGATCTCGCTGCCCAGCTCATCGCTGGTATAAATATAGGTCTTGTAGGTCACGGTCTTGCCCTTGTCGTTTTGGGCCGCCATAGGCAAGACGGCAATGAATGTCAGGATGGCGGTCAGGATGATTGTTCTCGGACCAAAGGGGAGGGTAGTGAGGGGGGTGTGCATGATGAATTTCATAACAAATGCCAGTGGTTGATAGTGTTTTTGTGGTTTTTGCAGTGCAAATGTACACATATTTTTGCTTTCTCACCCCGCCATCTGTCGTTTTTTTGTTAAAAATCGCAATAACGTATGGCTGTTGCCAAAAAACCATTATCTTTGCAGCATACACATGAAACCTACCATCATGAGAAGAAAAGTCAGTCACCTCTATATGCTTCTGCTATCGGCCTTGCTCTCGCTCTTGGGCTTTGGGTCGTGCAAGACGCTGTTCATCAGCAAGAAGAAGCAGGCACAGCAGCGCGAGGCCTTTGTGCGCGACAGCATCGAGAAGGCTGGCGCACAGGCGGCTTACGAGGCTTATCGGCTCGACAGCATCCGCAAGGTAAAGGAGATGGAGCAGAATATCTGCATCTACGGAGGACCCGACATGATGGACCGTAGGGTGAGGAGGAAATAACCCTATACCTAACTCTACTGATGAGGTACCAAGGACTCCCGTTGCGGAAGAAAGCAGCGCTCGAACTGGAGCGCCGCATGCATAAGGACATCATTCGACGGCACCCCCTAAGACAACTGTTCTGGGAGTGCACGTTGCGTTGTGACCTGAAGTGCAGGCACTGTGGGAGCGACTGCAAGACCAAGGCCGATGCGCATGACATGCCCGTCGATGATTTGCTGGCGGTGCTGCGCCGCATCAAGCAGGTCTACAACTCGTATGAGGTGTTTGTCACCATCAGTGGCGGCGAGCCGTTGATGAGACCCGACCTGGAGGAGTGTGGCAGGAAAATCTACGACCTCGGATTTCCCTGGGGAATAGTGACCAATGCCCTGCACCTCACGCCTGAGCGGTTCCGCCGACTTGTTGACGCGGGTATCCACAGCATGGCCATCAGCCTCGACGGACTGGAGGACAACCACAACTGGATGAGGGGCAACGACAACAGCTTCAGGATGGTGGAGCAGGCCATCGGCATGCTGCGCGACGAGCCCCTCGTGGTATGGGACATCGTGACATGTGCCACAGAGCGCAACTTCGACGAACTGCCGCGGTTGCGAGAGTGGCTTGTCGACCATGGCGTGGAGATGTGGCGGGTGATCGACGTCTTCCCAATGGGAAGGGCTGCCACCGAACCACAGATGCTGCTCTCCGACAAGCACTACCGCCAGTTGCTCGATTTCATCCGCCAGACGCAACAGCAGTTTCCGCAACTCTCGCTCAACTATGGGTGCGAGGGCTTCGTGGGAGAGTATGAGTTTGACGTGAGACCTCATTCCTTCTTCTGCCACGCTGGAGTGACCGTGGCAGGCATCCTGGCCGATGGTGGCATCTCGGCATGTACCAGTATCAGGGCCGACTATGTTCAGGGCAACATCTACAAAGACGACTTCGTGGAGGTGTGGGAGAACAGGTTTCAACCCTACCGCAACCGCGAGTGGATGCGTACGGGCACCTGTGCCGAGTGCAATATGTGGAAATACTGTCAGGGAAACGGCATGCACCTGCGCGATGCCGGCGGACAACTGCTCCAATGCCACCTTGACCGCATGGTGAGAGGCGGACAGCAATAACAACATACCCAATAAAAATAAATGAGAAAGAACTTTTTACTTACGGTGTGCATGGCCACATGCCTCCTGACCTTGTCGGTGAGGACGGCCGCGCAGCAACTCTCTACCACCGATGGACGCCACACCTATGAGATGGGCGAGACGGTGGGCATCAAGTATGAGGGCGCCCAGGCGGGCGACCGAATCATCTTATACCAGAACCTCTCCATCCTTCCGCTTGCCGAAAAACTCAACGTCGAGCAGCAAGAGGGTATCTACAACGTGCCGCCCATACTGCAGCCCGGCAACTACTGGGCGTTGCTCGTGAGGGGAAACAACTCGATGGCACAGCTCAACTTCCAAATTGCCGAACTGCCCATAGATGGCAAATACAGGGTAATGCTCCTCTCCGATATCCATGTGATGAGTCCTGAACTGGTGACCGACCCCAACAATGCGAGTTACCAGAAAATGATAGGGAACGACAGGAAATTGCTCAAATACAGTTACGACATCTTCAAGACCTATTGCGATACCATCAAGGCATTGCACCCCGACCTTGTGCTCATCCCTGGCGACCTCACCAAGGATGGCGAACTGCTGAGCCATCAGGCTGTGGCCGAAGGGTTGCAGCAACTGCTCGACGAGGGCATACCCTCGCTCGTGATTCCCGGCAACCATGACATCGAGAGCCAGATGGCGCGGGCCTACGACTACGACGGCGTGAAAATGGCCGAGACCATCACCATCGACCAGTTTGCCGAGATTTATAGGAACTTCGGATATGGCGAGGGGATGGACCGCGATCCCTCCTCGCTCTCCTACGTCTGCGAGCCGATACCCGGATTGGTGCTCATCGCCATCGACGACAGCAGGGTGCCCTCGAAGGGAATCGACAGAATCAGCGACATGGAGTTCGGGCGTATCACCCAGGCCACTCTCGACTGGGTGGTAGAGAAGGCCGATGAGGCACGCCGACAGGACAAACGGGTGCTCGCCATGGTGCATCACCAGATGATGGAGCATTTCAACGGACAGACCTCGTTCTTCGGGTCGTCGGTAACGGAGCATGGCGACAGCATCGCACGCATCTTTGCCGCCCATGGCATCAAGGCGGTGTTCACCGGACATATGCACATTCCCAATGTGTCCAAACTGTGGAGTGTCGACAGAAAAGACTCCATCTACGACATCTCGTCGGCTTCCACCATCTCCTATCCCAGCCATTACAGAATGCTGCTCTTCGACGAGAATCTCTCGACGATGAAGGTGGTGTCGAGGCCGGTAAATGCAACCCCTTCACTGAGCAACCTGCAGTCCTCTGCTCGAAGCCAGGTGGCTGCCGCCCTGCCCGAGACCGTGAGCAAACTGGTCTACGCGTATAGGTCGATGCTCGACAATATGATGCAGCAGTTTGCCGGCATTCCTGAGTTCGACAACGTCATCGCCGACATCCCTGCCGACAATGATGAACTCGCCGCTCTCGCCTTCGAGGCCTTTGGAGCCACCTTCGAGAAAGTGGTATTCACCACCGACGAGGCCAACGAGAACCTGAAAGGAGCCGCTGACGAGATACTGGAACAACTCAAAGCCGACTGTGTGAAGGCTTGCGACCTGATATTCGACAACCAGAACACCGATACCAGGGCTTTCCTTGCCACCATTCTCCAACTCACCCTCATGGATAGGGCCGAGCCTGTGATTAAGAGCATGCTCAACGACGTGTCGTTCATGGGAACTCCCAACGAGAACCAGACCGACGACCTGTATCTCACCGTCGACCTCTCATATGGAGAGAGCGGCATCCCGTCGGTATTGCCCGACAACATGCAACCTGCCGAGACAGCGGTCTACACGCTCTCGGGCATCAAGGTGAGCACCAGCATGAATCATTTGCCGAAGGGTGTCTATGTGGTAAGGCAAGGTAAAGAGACGTGGAAGATCATGATAAGGTGACCAACTTATCCGTTAGTGAGGGGGATTCAAATATCCCCCTCTTTTATTTCCTCCTCAGAATCGTGGGCTTCGTAGTGGTCTTGCCATTCTCCTCGAAGGTCACGTCGCCACTGAAGTCGTTCTCCACGCGGGTGAGCTCAATCAGCACCTTCAGCGTCTCGATGCTGTCGCGGCGCTGGGAACCAGTGAGCGTGATGTGGTCGCCGAAGTAGCCTTCCACCTTCACCGAGCGGCCACCCCACTTGAAGGTGCCCGAGAGGTCGTCGAGCTCGTTGCCGTGGCGCAGCTCAATCGAGGCGGTGTCGCCTCCCACCTTGCCTACGATGGTGAAATGCGAACGCTCGTAGACGCGGCGCAGGCTGTCCACCCGCCGCAGGCTGTCGGCACGCCTTATCGCCAACTGCTTGGCGCGTTGTATGGAGTCTTTCTGCACGTTGAGCAGCGAGTCGGTGCGCTGGCGCGCTATCGCAGTGCTCTCTCGCAGCATCTCGGCACTCTTCTTGTCTTCACATGATGCCCACACGAAAGCGGCTATGAGCACCAATAGCACGTGAAATGTAAATTTTCTCATCATATTCTCTTTTTCCAATCTTTTTTCTCACAATCATTACACACACATTCCCTGTTCCCGGCCTCGCTGAGAAAAAAGGTCACCAGCCCATCAGGTTGCGCAGGTAGGTGGTGAGTTCCTCGCCCATCAGAGCCTGGCGGCGCATCGAGGGATGGCCCTGTGAACCCATGCCTAGCGACTTGTCCTCAGGAGTGAAGTTCATGCGGTACACCTCGCGGTCGCCACGACTGGCGGCATCGGCGATGGCGGCATCCTGGGCATCATTGATGTCGGTGAGGCGCTTCGACCTGGGGATGGCGCCAATCAGATATACAATCTTGGCCTTGGGGTAGTGACCGCGCAGCATCTTGGTGAACGACTTGAAGGCCTCGGTGAGTCTGGCCTTGTCATACTCGCCCACAGAGGTGTCGTTACAACCCAGGTTCACGCACACCACGTCGGGCTGGAAACGCGAGAAGTCCCACATTTCACCATTGGTGGTGTAGAAAGTGTGGGGGTAGATGTTGGGCATGATCTGGTCGGGTATCTTGCCGGCATAGTTGCGGTAGATGCCGATGCCGCTGCGGGCGCACACTTGGTATTGGGCACCGAGGTTGCGCGCGGCAATGGCGGCATAAGTGTAGTAGAAATTCTGCTTGCTGAAGAGGAAGGTCTTCTCGGTGCCGTCGCCCTCTATGCCGTAACCACAGGTGATGGAGTTGCCGATGAACTCGATGCGGCGCTCGGGGAGCACAGGACGCTCGCCCAGGTCGCAGCCGTCGTCGAGAAGCAGACCGTAGAACGTGGGCTTCTTGGCATGACCCTCTATAAGGTAGGTAAGCGTGAGGCTATGTTCGCCCTCCGGCAGGTCCTTGCCCAGGAGGGTGATGTTGCTGCCTTTCATCACCTGTACCTTGTGGGGAGCCATACTGTCGATCTCGACCATGAAATAGCCACAGTCGGGATTGGTCTTCATCTGCACAGAGGTGCCGCTGAACGTGCAGTGTATCTGTACGCCGGGGTATGTCCATGCCACGGCTCCAGGTTTGTAGGTGAGGCTGGTACGGCCTGTGTAGGCGAAACCCGACGATGTGGCCGGCACCAAGTGGGTGGCGAAGACACTCGTCGCTATGGTAAGCATGATAACGGACAGGATGGTTTTTCGATTCAGACGCATGACTTTTTTCTTTTATTTGAGTGTTTGGGGATGGTATATGCCGACTGGTAAGCCAGTCTGACTTTCCCCCGATAAGCCCTATGATTTCTGCCTGATGATTAGAACTGTGCGTAGATGAAGGGCTGGATGTCGTTTTGCCGGTAGTTGACGACCACCTGCAGAATGATGATGAGCAGGATGATCTTCAGCATGATCGGACTGTTGATATACCACCGCTTCATCTTGTCGAGATGATTCTGGCGTACGGCATGAAGGGCGAAGCCGAGCACCACGAACACCGTCCAGGCGGTGCGGGTCTCTACGAACGGCACGAGATACGACAGGCTGAAGTCGCTGAAGATGCGGCCTATCATGGTGAAGGCGGTAGCCATATCGGGGGAACGGAAGAATATCCAGGTGAGGCAGATGTAGATGAAGGTGATGGCGAAAGAGCACACCCTCACATACCAAAGGTTGGGAATGGGGTCGAGCCAACGCTTGCAGAACTTGTGCACCACGAGGCCGATGCCATGAAGGGCTCCCCATATCACGAACATCCATGAGGCACCATGCCACAGTCCGGCCACCAGCATCGTCACGAAGTTGTTCACATAAGTGCGCACCTTGCCGCAACGGTTGCCGCCAAGAGGAATGTAGACGTAGTCGCGGAACCAGGTGGAAAGCGAGATATGCCAGCGGCGCC
>Ga0310695_10015658_pt1 | contig 10059 bp, 9 predicted proteins | sample RumenRJG_04DNA_FD_203882 | JGI IMG/M metagenome (GOLD analysis project Ga0310695, IMG submission 203882) | Bovine rumen microbial communities from Lethbridge, Alberta, Canada - RJG_04 (v2) (version 2) | ecosystem: Host-associated > Mammals > Digestive system > Stomach > Rumen | place: Canada... | reverse complement strand
AATGCCGGCAACATTTTTTTCCATCAATTCTTTTGCTTCTTTTTCATCATCAATCGTCCAAATGCGCTGAACGCCGTCAAAATCATGATATTCATTGGGATGGATTCCGGAAAGTCCGTTGTCCGAAACGACTTTTTCCGGGTCGGCAATTTTCCTGTACACAAGCCAGTTGCAATCAAGATCTTTATCAATCGCAAGGCATCTCAGCATTGTCTGCAGATTAAACGATGAATAGATGAGCGGATGTCTGAACTCGTATTCCCGAGCCATGTTGAGAACGATCTCCTCAATCCCCCGGTACTCGTATTTGTCCGTCTTGAATTCAAGGTTTGCCAAAGCATCATGTTTTTCAATCAACTCAAACACGTCCTTTAAATCCGGAATCGTTTCGCCGTTTTCCAGATGAAAATGCTGCAGCTCCTCATGCGTGTAATCCTTGATGTTTCCCTTGCCGTCGGTGGTGCGGTTGATTTTTTCATCGTGCATCACGACCGGAACCTGATCCCTTGTCAAGTGAACGTCAAATTCGATTCCGTCAGCACCGTTTTCCAAGGCGTATTCAAAACCTTCAAGCGAGTTTTCCGCAAATTTTGCGGGATAGCCGCGGTGTCCAAAAATTTTCGTTTCAATTTTCATAAAAAACCCTTCTTACTTGTCAAAGCCGTTAGCCTTGTTATTTGATGCAACGTATTTGTTCATTGAAGTCTGCGCCTCAGTCAAGGCGGTTTTGGCATCTTTTCCGTCATAAATCTGTTCCATTGCGGTTTGAATCAACAGACGGTTCTGAACCAAATTCTGCATGAAAATGCCGGAGTTTGCCTTGTTTGGCATCGTACGGTTAAGCTGCTGACTCGGGATCTTTGCCTGCGGCATCTTCTTGTAAAGCTTCTTCAAAACATCCTGATCTGCCGATTTCTTGTTCAAGGCAAGATATCCGGTTTGCGCCTGCCAGCTTGCCTGTGATTCTGGCGTCAAGAGATATTTGACGAGTTCCCAGGCGCCGCGTTGAACATCTTTGGACTTGTCATTTGAAATCCAGAGCGAAGCCCCGCCAATGGAGACTCCGTTGGCTTTTTTGCCGTCTTCATGCGGATAGTAGCAAACGCCGATTTCATCCTTCGTTCCCGTTGTCAGCTGCGTGATCGACCCGGACGATTGCAAAAACATCCCTAAACGCCGTGACAAAAATGCCGCCGTTTCGTTCGTTCCGGCATTTGACCCGGCGCCGTAGTTCATGAAACTGCCTTGCTTGAGTCCTTTTTGAATCCACTTCATCGTGTTGACGGCAGTGCTTGACGTGAAATCAACCGCAGTCGGAACGCCGTTATGGCCATCAGCTTTGTTTGCCATGCACGCCCCTGCATTTGCCAAGAACTGTTCGAAGAACCAGCCGTAGATTTCGATGCTCATGCCCTTGATCTTATGATTTGATTTCTTATAGATTTTGTTTGCAACGCGCGTGACGTCAGAATATGACGGATCAAGCGGAGGCGGCGTGATGCCGAGCTTTTTAAGCAGCGTCTTGTTATAGTAGAGCACGGGCTGCGAAGAGTTGAACGGCATCGAAAGCTGCTTGCCGTCCTTTGAGTAAAAGGCACGTGCCACTGATGAAATCTGACTGACGTCATAACCGTCCTCGTCAATGAACTTTTGAACCGGCGTCGTATGCTTGCTGTAGTACATCTGCGCGCTCGAGATATCCATTGCCTGGAAAACCGCCGGCGAAGCATCCGTTCCGTGAGTGTTCAAAATTTTTTGCACAGCTTCATTATAGTCGCCTTCAAATTCCGCTTCAACTTCATATTTGTCCTGATGCTTGTTGAATTCGTTTACCAAGCGCTTGAGTTCGACCTGCGCCGGACCGGTCATTTCATGCCAAAACACGATTTTCGTGCGCTCGGAAGCAGAAACGTTCACCGGATTTGCCGCAAACGCCATGATGGAAAATGCAGCGCCCAATGCCACTGCGATCCTTTTGATCTTCATTATTTGACCGCCCCTTCATTAATGCCTGATTTAAACGACTTTTGACCAATAAACAAGACAATCAGCGTCGGAATCACGACAATTGCCGCACTTGCCTGAATCATTCCCCAGTCATTGAACGTTTCCTGGGATTGCAACTGACGCAAACCGTCCTGCACCGGTCTGTATTTGTCAGAAAAAGTCGTCAGCATTGGCCAAAGATACTGATTCCAACTGCTCAAAAAACTGTATGAGGCAAGGGTCAGCAGACTGATCTTGGCATACGGCAACGTGACTTTCGTGTAAAATTTCCAATGGGAAAGTCCGCAAACGTCGGAAGCTTCTTTCAGTTCAGCAGGGATCTGCTTGAAATTTTGCCGCAGCATGAACGTGCCGAAAGCAGACGTCAAAAACGGCACGACCATTACGGAATAAGTGTTAAGCAGATTCAGCTGGCGCATCATCGCAAAGTTCGGAATGACTTCTGCTTCAAACGGCAGCATCATCGTGGCAAGGAACAGGCCGAACAGGAAATTGCGGCCTCTGAATTTCAAAAAGACAAACGCATAGGCACTCATTGAGCAGAAAATCAATTGAAATGCAGTGGTTAAAACCGAAATCACCAGACTGTTCAGCAAATAGCGGATAATTGCCGTGTTTTTCATGGCATTGACGTAATTGTCAAGCGAAATATGAGTGCTGAACAAGCTGCCTGACGAAATGTCTGCCGTCGGCAAGAAACTCGTCCAAAGTCCCAGAACAAATGGCGTCAGGATAAAGACCGAAAGCAGGAATAAAACCACGTAGCGACTGATGCGCTCTTTTTTCGACATTACTTCTTCCATCAGTATGTCACCTTCTTTTCCAGGAATTTAAATTGAATCAGCGTAAAGACGGCGATGATGATTGCCAAAACAACCGATTCCGTGCTTGCAAGAGCATAGTTGCCGTTCAAGAACGCATCTTGATAAATGCGATAGACCAAAAGATTCGTAGTGTTGTTCGGTCCGCCGGCCGTCATCATGTCGATCAGTCCGAAACTTTTGAAAGCATCGATCAAAGTAATGATTGCCGCAAAAAACAGCGTTGGCGAAATCATCGGAATCGTAATCTTAAAGAACTGATAACGCTTGGAAACACCAGCAATTCGCGCTGCCTCATAAAGCGTCACCGGCACCGACTGCAATGCTCCGAACAAGATCAAAAACGTAAACCCGAGATTCATCCAAACGGTCGAAACAATGATGGCAAACATTGCCCAGCCAGGCTGAGTCAGCCAGTTGACCACCGGCAGATGGAGAAATTCGGCAATCTTGTTCACTAATCCGACCGAAGGATTGAAAATGAACAGCCAAAAAATGGCGGCAACGGAAACGGACACGCCCATCGTGGAAGAAAAGGCGGTTCTGAAAAAGCCGATGCCCTTCAGTTTGGAACTTGCGGTTTGTGCCAAAAGCAATCCCAAGACAATCGTCAGAATCGACACGAACAAAACGTAAATGAACGTGGCTTTCATGCTGTTAAGATAAGCACTTGACGTAAACAGATCTATATAATTCTGCAACCCGACGAATACGGTCGGCTTGCCCAAACTGTTCGTCAAAAAGAAGCTCATCCAAACCGTCTTGATCATCGGATAAAAAACAAAGACCGATAAAATCAAGAGGGAAGGTCCAAGAAAAAGCAGCGCATAATGCTTGTCATGTGCCTCGATATCGTACCCGATGCTGATTTTTGAAGCCTTATCGTGCAGCTGTTGCGACAAACTCTTCTTCTGATCGACTTGTTCCATTTGAAGAACCTCCCTTTGCGAATAATTTCCCTGTTTTGTCAAAGATGTAGAAAATCCCCTGCGGCTTGACGAGCATGCGCTGATTGATCATCCAGTCATGATTCATGTCGTCATCAACTGTCACTCTGATTTCGTCACCGCCGTCAAGTTCAAGCTCAACAATCGACATGTTGCCGAGATATTCAGCATTGACGACTCTGGCATTTGACCGGCCGGCTGCTTTTTCAACGGAAAATCCAGAAGGGCGAACGCCGACGATGTAATCATCGCGATCCATGCCGTCTTCGCAGTCAAATTCCAAACTTTCATCAACGACCAGCTTATTCAAACGAGCGTCATACGTCGCTTCAAGCAGATTCATGCGCGGCGTGCCGAAAAATTCGGCAACGAACGTGTTTGCCGGATGATTATAGATTTCAAGCGGAGTGCCGATTTGCTGAATCTTGCTGTCGTGCAAAACCATGATGCGATCGGCCATCGTCATGGCTTCGACTTGATCATGTGTTACGTAAATCATGGTCAGGCCAAGTTTTTGCTGCAGCATGCGAATTTCGGAACGCATCTTGCCGCGAAGCTGCGCATCAAGGTTTGACAACGGCTCGTCCATCAGGCAAATTTCTGCATCGCTCGCAATCGCGCGCGCAACGGCCACGCGTTGGCGCTGACCGCCTGAAAGGTCGCGTGGCTTGCGGTCGCCGTACTCGGTCAGATTGACCATGTCCAATGCTTCGTCAACGCGGCGCTTGATTTCTTCCGCATCCATTTTGTGTTCCTTGAGTCCGAAAGCAACGTTGTCGCGCACGCTTAAAAACGGGAACAACGCATAATTTTGGAAAACCATCGTCAGATTGCGATCTTGCGGCGGCAAATTCGTAACGTCTTTGCCGTCAATTTCAATTTTGCCTTCAGAAATCGAAATCAATCCTGCAATCATTCTCAAAAGCGTACTCTTGCCGCATCCGGACGGACCAACGATCGCAAAGAATTCACCGGATTCGATTTCCGTCGTGATACCGTTCAAAGTCCAAGAGTTGCCATCGTAACTCTTGCCGATGTTTTTCAGTTCAATTGTCATTTAAAGCTCACCCCTATGTGTTTATGGGTAAATCTTATCTGATGAATGTAAGGGAATAATCAGTTTAACGTAACGGTCATGTAACAGTTAAGTTAACATTTTGTGAAAGCGCTGCATTTTTCATTACAAACTTCAGCTCAAGGCACAAAAAAGAGGTCGGAAAAAACTCTGCCTCAAATCGAGAAACCGGATCAGATTTGCGATTGATTGCAAACTTGATCCGGTTTTTGCGTATACGTGACAACCGCCTTCCATGATGGAAATAACCCAAAATAGCTTGGCACGTTGATTTATCAAGCGCTGCATTTGTCAAAATAATGCCGTTTACGGAAAAATCGATGGAAATGGGTCTTCTGTCCGTAAATGACCTGCTCGAAGAAAGGCGATTACGGACAAAATGGGCAAAAATGTCCGTTTGTCCGTAAATTTGAGTGAGATCTTGGCTAAGATTGGTTGAGCAGTGCCGCTGCTTGAAGAAAGTGGCTTTTATTCATCGGAAATTAAAAAAGCCGGATGAAGTCAGCTGCAACAAGACCGCCTTCGTTCGACTTTTCGTTTAATTCAAGAGAGAAAAGAGACTTTTTCCAAGCCTCCATTCCATTTTCCTATTTTCTCTCAAATAAATTCAGCTTATCGATTCGTTCCACTGCCTCAACCAGTCTTTCGGGCGAAACGAGCAAGCCGATGCGAACGTACCCGTCGCCTGCCTCACCGAAGCCCTTGCCTGGCGCAACGGCCACATGTGCTTCGTTCAGCAGGACATCGGCGAACTGTTCACTGGTATATCCCTTCGGAACGGGCATCCAGGCGTAGAAAGTCCCTCCCGACTTAAACGCATGCCAACCGATTTTTTCAGCTGCGTTGACGAATGCGTCACGGCGGCTCTGGTAAAGAGCAACGAGCTTTGCAATTTCAGGGTCGCGCTCCGAAGACTCCAGGGCCACGATACCGGCATCCTGGACTGCCGGATAGACGCTGACGAAAAGGTGGTCCTGAATGAGGTTCAAAGCTTCAATCATCTCCTGATTGCCGGCAGCAAAGGCCAGGCGCCAACCGGCCATGTTAAACGTCTTTGAGAACGTGTAAAGTTCGATCCCGACGTCCTTTGCACCAGGAGTTTCAAGGAAACTCGGATTTTTATAGCCGTCAAAGCCGAGCGCACCGTATGCAAAGTCGCTGACGACGCCGACATTGTATTTTTTAGCAAAAGCAACCGTCTTCTCCCAAAACTCGCGCGTCGCAACGGCACCGGTCGGATTATTCGGATAGTTGAGATAGATGAACTTGGCTTTTTTGGCAACATCTTCCGGAATATCGTCATAATCCGGCAAGAAGTCGTTTTCAGCCTTCAACGGCACCGTTTCAAGCTTGACCTGACCGAGCGCAACGCCTGAAAGGTAGTCAGGATAGCCTGGATCGGGCAAAATAATCGTGTCGCCCGGATTCATCAAAGCCCACGGCAGTTCGACCAGCCCGATTTTGGAACCGCCGAGAACGCAGATTTCCTTTTCGCTGTCGAGTTCGACGCCGTATTTCTCCTGATAAAACGCTGCACAGGCTTTCTTGAAAGTCGGCTGGCCGCGAAACTGCGAGTACTTGTTGTTGACTGGTCTTTCCGCCGCTTCTTTCAATCCTTCAATGATGTAGTCAAACGTCGGCTGGTCAGGATTGCCCTGGCCGAGATTGATGACGTCGTATCCTTCGGCAATTTTTTTGTTAACCTTGGCAACAAGTGCTGCAAAAAATTGCTTTGGCAATGTTTGCATTAAATCTGATTCTGGAAATTCCATTTAATGATCCTTCTTTCAAATACAGTAAAATTAGTCACGCTGCAATTTTTTGGCACAAATGTCGCCCACAGTCTGAACGATTTGAACCAAAACAATCAAAACAACGATCGTAGCATACATGACTGACGGTTGGTAGCGTTGGAATCCGTACTGATAGGCAATGTCGCCCAAGCCGCCGGCACCGACCAGACCTGCCATTGCGGTTGCGCCGACAAGCCCGATCGTCGTAATCGTCAACCCGCGAACAAGACCTGATCGCGCTTCTCTCAAGACGACGTTGACGATGATTTTTCCGTTGGAAATGCCCATTGACTGATATGCTTCAATAATCCCGGAATCGACTTCAAGAATTGAAGATTCGACCAAACGAGCCAGGTATGGAACACAATAGAAGACAAGCGGCAAAATCACCCCGCGGATTCCGATCGTCGTACCGGCAATGATTTTTGTAAGCGGCAAAATCAAAAACAGCAGGATAATGAAAGGCAACGAACGGAAAATATTCACCAACCAGTTGACGACCGTATAAAGCGACTTGTTCGGATGAAGTCCCTGATTGCTTGAGTTGACAAGCAAAACCCCAAGAGGGATGCCCAAAATTACTGAGATGACCAGAGTAATCGACGTCATCGTCAGCGTTTCTAAAAATCCGGTCCAAATCGTCGGACCCCATTCATTGATAAAAGACATTAAATCTCAACCCTTTCGTAATAAATATCCTGAGTCCGCAGACCTGCCATTGCATCGTCAAACTCTTTTTCGCCTTGAAAATCAAAATGAACCAGCAGACGTCCGTAGGCCTTCTTCTTGAGATAACCGATTCCGCCGCCGAGAATGTTGGGCGACACGCCGTATTTTGCCGAAAGATCGGCAATAATCGGTTCATTGGCCGTTTGACCGATAAACTTCAAGACAACAAGCTGTCCGTTTGTCGTATACGGTTTGAGAATTTCAAGCGGAACACCCATTGTGTCCGTGATGCCGATGAACTTCTTCGTAGCTTCCTTTTCTGGATTTGTAAAAACATCCAGTACATTGCCCTGTTCAATCAGCTTCCCCTTCGCCAAAACGGCCACGCGGTCACAGACGCGTTGAATGACGTCCAGTTCATGCGTAATCAAAAAGATCGTGATATGCAGTTCCTGATTGATTTTGAGCAGCAGTTTTAAAATCGATTCCGTCGTTTCAGGATCAAGCGCACTCGTTGCCTCATCGGACAATAAAATCTTCGGCTCATGTGCCAAAGCACGCGCGATTGCGACGCGCTGCCTTTGACCGCCTGAAAGTTCTGCCGGATAGCGATCTTTTTGTTCCCACAAATCCACGATTCTGAGATACTTTTCCGATCGCTGTTCGGCAAGTTCTTTTTCAAGTCCTTCAAGCTTTAACGGCAGCATCACGTTTTCAAGAACCGTCGCCGTTTTTAAAAGATTGTATCCTTGGAAAATCATTCCTATTCTTGACCGTTGCCGCTGCAGTTTCTTCTTGTCCGTCGGATCGATCTTTTCGCCGTCAACGATGACTTCTCCCGTCGTCGGAACTTCAAGTCCGTTGATCATGCGAATCAACGTGCTTTTCCCGGCACCTGAATAGCCGATGACGCCAAAGATTTCTCCTTCCTTGATGTTTAAAGAAACGTCGTCCACGGCCTTGACTTCCCGTTCCTTATCCTTGTAAATTTTAGTGACGTTCTTGATTTCAATCATTAAAATCGCTCCTTACTGCTGCCTGCTTCTTACTTGCTTGATGAAAGCACTACCGAACCCTTGAATTCCTTCTTGATGAATGCAGCGGTCTGCTTTGAATGATAGTACTTGTCGATCTTCTTTATGACCGCATCGTTCTTGTGTCCTGATTGAACGACAAAAACGTTTGGGTACGGGTTGTTCTTCAACGGTTCATGGAAAATGGCATTTTCGTTGATTGAAAGTCCGGCACCCATTGCAAAGTTCGTATTGATTGCCGCCGCATTTACTTCACCGAGCTGCTTTGGAAGCTGCGAAGCCTCAAGTTCAACAATCTTCAAATGCTTGGGATTTGAGACTACATCCTTTTTAGTTGCCGTCTGCCCGACGCCTTTCTTAAGCTTGATGATGCCTGCCTTTTCGAACAGCTGCAGTCCGCGCGTTTCGTTGCTTGCATCATTTGGAACAGCAATCGAATCGCCGTCCTTCAAATCCTTCAGATTCTTGATTTTCTTTGAGTAGACACCCATCGGATATGCCACCGTCTTGAACGCCTGATCGAACTTGTAGCCCTTGTTCTTGATCTGATCCTTCAGAAACGGAATCGTCTGATAGCTGTTTGCGTCAAGGTCACCTGAACTCAAGGCCGAATTCGGCGTATTGTAGTCCGTGAACGACTTTATCTTGATGTTTAAGCCGTCTTTTTTGGCTTGTTTTGCGACTTCTTCCATGATCTGTTGATGAGGTCCTGCAGTTACGCCAACCGTAATTTCCTTTTTGCTCAGTTCCTTTGAATCCTTTTTGCCGCAACCTGAAAGCACCGTACCGGCAAACAACAAAACGGCTGAAAAGCCTAAGATTGATTTAATTACGTTCTTTTTCATAAGACATCTTCTCCTCTTTCAATTAATACGGATAAACAAAAAGTACCCGTCCTCCAAAAAAGGACGGGTACCAAGACCGTGTTACCACCTTAATTCGCAACATCTTCTCAGATGCTGCCTCAAAAACTTCGACACACTGCGCACATGCGTAAAGTCTTGCGGTGGTAACGTCCGCAACCACGTTATCGGCTCACCTCGCTCACCGATACCATTCCAAGCCCATCTTCAGTCTGCTTCGTACTGCCTCTTCACACCAACCAGGGGCTCTCTTCAAGCGTCCGCAAACCTACTCTGCTCTTCATCATGTTTTCCGTTTGTTTTTATGTATGTTAGTTTAATACCGTTATCACCAATTGTCAATTGTTTTTTAATTTTTTCATCAGATTTTCTGTATCCATTAAAACTTAGTAATCCACTTTCCAAATCAATCGTTTTGAAATATTGGGGGTACATAATCAAATTGCCAATGTCTTTTTTTGAAACAAGAAAAACAGGCGAAATTACTTCAAAATTTTCTGATGCAAATACTCTTATAGAGGTACTGGGGGAAACTTAAACTCATCGTCAGTTTTGATTCACAAAAAAGAAAGATTTTCTTTGAAAATGGCATTTCGGTCGACGTTTCACGCAGTAACGCAAAAATGTCAAGAAAACAATGGAGAAATATTGCAATGATATTCAGTAAAAAATACCCTTATATTCCACAAGTTGATGAAACGGACTGCGGCATTGCCTGCCAAGACCTACTTACGGGCAAAATGCCGTTTTTTGAGATCTGCCCGTAAATGGCAAGTCCTCGGTTACGGGCAAAACGACGATTTCTAGGATTTGCCCGTAAATGTCAAGTCCTAGGTTACGGGCAAAACGG
>Ga0310695_10015655_pt1 | contig 10061 bp, 5 predicted proteins | sample RumenRJG_04DNA_FD_203882 | JGI IMG/M metagenome (GOLD analysis project Ga0310695, IMG submission 203882) | Bovine rumen microbial communities from Lethbridge, Alberta, Canada - RJG_04 (v2) (version 2) | ecosystem: Host-associated > Mammals > Digestive system > Stomach > Rumen | place: Canada... | reverse complement strand
ATGACTTCTTGGATTGTTTTTAGTTGAGCGGCATTATATGTTTCGTAGCCAATTCTGTTTGCTGGTACTTGAAAACAATATTCAAAGAATGCAATTCCCCAACTGGCAAGAATAATTAACCATAGTGCGCCGGATTTGAATTTAAGGTGTCCATACCAGGCAAATGTCATAAAAATATTTGATATTGTCAGTAAAAATATAGGCGTAATAGCTTTAATCATAATAGTGTATCTCCTTTTGTATTCATTAAATATATTATAGATTAAAGACAACGGCTTGACATGAAAATTTTTTTTAATATAATAAATTATACAAGCACACGCCGGCATAGCTCAATTGGCAGAGCAACGGTTTTGTAAACCGTAGGTTGTAGGTTCGAGTCCCATTGCCGGCTATTCTTATGAAAGGGTGCAAGCAGCGTAGTTTGCGTAGGACTTGCGAAATTGTACTCGAGGCGCAGGCCCTTGTGGCTCAGGGGTAGAGCACTCCCTTGGTAAGGGAGAGGTCACGAGTTCAAATCTCGTCAAGGGCAAATTTATAAAAAACCTTGCGAGAAAATGAAAATTAAATAAGGGTAGGTGGCCGAGTGGCTAAAGGCGACAGACTGTAAATCTGTTCTCGCGAGAGTACGGTGGTTCGAATCCACCCCTGCCCAAACTTTTAAAAGGAGGCGTAAGCCTTCTTTTTTTATCGCAGGGGATTGGATGAGAACCACAGATGGTGGTTCGGCGGATTTTGTGTAAGAGTGGAGTCGAGCGTAAGCGAGCGAACTAGAGTATGTGAGGACGAAGATTTGCGACAACGCAGAGAAGCAAATCACTCGTCCGAGAAACAACAAAATCCAAGACAAATCCACCCCTGCCCAAACTTTTAAAAGGAGGCACAAGCCTTCTTTTTTTATGTATGTGATTGGAAGAGAACCACTATTTGTTGTCGGAAGAATTTTGACGGGTTTCACCCAACATACTGGCTGTCTGATTTTTACAAGTCCATACGGAGATCTTTGGTTGATAGGATTGCATTTATCCCTGAGGAATTTCGTATTGCTCTATGTTAACATTCATTTGTGCTAAATCTGCTCTGCTTATTGTTATCACATCGTCAGAATCCCACGGGTTAAGTGCGTAAACATTCTTCTGGTCACTTCCTATAATTGAATATTCGTGTCTTGAAATAATTCTATAATTTGGGTCTTTCTCACTTTTTGCCATCCCGTAGATATTATCTTTGCCACACAATGAAAAAGTATAAGCTCTGTTTGGGTAATTAAAATCTTCTTTGGCAATGTCGGGTTTCTTATTTGTGCTATTATCTTTCCCCCATCCCCATAATGCATACCATATATTGTGTGCATATCCGCCGTTGAGATCAACGTTAGCTACGTTTTTTGCATTTGGATCAATTAAAAATGAGACTTCTTTATGTGAATATGCCAATTCTTTGATGTATCTGTCCATCGCAATTTCAACAGCCCTTGTTTTGAGGCTACCAGATGAAAGGTGGTTGGCCTCTGCAATTTCTTGCGATGTTACAACATATTTTTTCTTTGCACCCTTCATTGTAATTGTATATTTACCTGTTTTGTCATTATAAGAAACAAGTTCATTCAGTTTGGCAAGCATTTTCGGTTTTCCAATTATTGAATTTAAACCGGCAAGAAGCCAGCAATCTCCGACTTGACCTTGTTTTCTTGTCGTTCCCAAAAATTCTCTGCTTGTTTTATCACTAACGGTTTCTCCGATATTCGGATTCCTCATATCTCCACTTTTAGTATTTTGTAATCGATATATGTCAATTTCAACTTTGTGCATATCATTCGGGTGAGATGCGATATCTTTTTTTGCATTGCGAACGGCAATTCCGTTTTTATCTTCCATAGCTGTGTCAGTTATGTATTTAATAAATTCTTTTTTCTTTGCAAGGCTTAGATTTGAAGTGGCAATTGACTCCAGTAATCCGCGAAACGGAGTTGCTTTTTTGATTATGTTTTCTGCGGTATATGTGCATAATGGCTCAGGGAGATATCTTCTTACTATTTCCATTGTGTTATTAAATTCATTTTGCTCGATATTGTGTTTGCGACCTGCAATGTTTCTGTATTCTACCATTACGTATTTTAGGTTATTTTTATCCAATAACTTGATGTAATTGTTTAATTCCGAATAATTTGTTCCGTTTATATCTTGATATAATCTTTTAGCGAGCAATTTCCCAACTTTTTCTTTGTCATGATAATGTTGAATAAATAATTTTTCTATGTGGTTTATACATTGTGTTTTAACTTTTGAAGCTATAGTGTGTTTGTTTCGTAAAAACTCGATGATATTTTTACCGGTTTGTTCTTCAAACTTGTCCCATATTTCACTTATGTTATTTTCATCTATTCCTTTAAGAATATCTGTTTTTAACCTTGGTTGGGTGATATGTCCTATCGTTCTAGCAGCCGTTACATCCTTTACAAGCTCGTTGACAAGAGGATATTCGACTTTTTGTCCTTCTTTAACGATTTTGCTTGTTTTCCATAATATACCATTTGTATATTCTTTAGCCCAGGATGCCATGTTAGCGTCCTTTTTCCAATAATCTTCAAATTCTATTGAACTGTTTTTTTTATATACGGTATTTTTTCTATCTCCGTTAGGATATATTTCTTGTATTACTTTTGGGGTTAAAGTTCCGTCATAATATCTTGTAGTCTTTTTTTTTCCGAAAGTAGTCTCGCTGATTGAATAATCGCAAATTTTTCCTTTTTCTGTTATTTTAGCAGTTTCAACTTTGGGTCCCATGATATTGGTTACATAAATCGCGCCTGTGGGAAGTTTTGTTACAGAGAATGTTAAAGATCCATTTTTTGTTATTACTGCTATAGATCCATCTTTTCCTTTCATTACGTCGTATTTCTTGGAATCATATCTTTGTTTGAGCCCTTCAAAAGTAAATTGTGACATATCAGGTTTGCCTTTTGAATTAACTTCAATAAAGGAAGCCTGCCAGTGATATTGTCTGTTTACTACCATAGATGCTTGAACTCGGTCCATTTTTTTTGTTTGCGCTTCCGCGTTTGGTTTTACCCCTGTTAGTTTGTGCCAATCGGTGTCTTCCGAATTGTTACGACCGTTTATCGTCCCAAATAGAAAAATTAAAGAATTTTGTTTTAGATTCAAATATTCTTGATGATTAAGTTTATTTTCTGCAATCATCATCTGACATATTTGTTCGGCAGTTTTACCTTTGCACTTAGGCAAAACCTGGTACTGTCTAAATCTCGTCGCTGCATCTATTTGTGGCATAGTAGTTCCTTCTTCTATCTCCAGTTATGTTTTATATCGTGTTTTTATGCAGAAATCTTTAATTTTTGTAATAAATATTTACAAAAGCGTTTTAATTGGTTGACAATAGTCAACTCGAGTATATGAAATTTTGTTTGGTCACACCCAACCTACGGACTTATTGTTCAAGAAGATTTTTCGGTATAGTCAATTCCTCTGTATCTTCAAGAATTCCCATCCTTTTGGCTTCCCATTTTTCCTCGCAAGAAATTCTGCAAAATCCTCTAAAAAATTATTTGAATAAATACTATTGTTTTTATTCCTTTTTAATGAACCACCAAAAACACTATTGACAAACTCTTTACTTCCTTTCCAAGTTTGTTAAAAAAAACGACTATTTTTTGCTGCTTTTAAAAATAACTGTAAAATTTTCATTTATTTATCTTTATTATCCCCTATATATGTATAAAGTATTTATGCTTACAAAAATTGCTTTCACGGCACAAATTTTAATTTGTGATTAAATACGAAAATGTGGGTTTGGGCTTGTGCCTAGCAATATTTGTTGGGTAGGTATGCTAATTTACAAGCTAATACATAAAATCGCTACTTTTTTCTGAGTATAGTTTATAGTATTCTTCTTCTGAAATATTTTCGCCTTTTTCATTGTAATATTTAAATTCGATACCAATAATAGCTCCATCATTTTCTGTATATTCCACTCTATTTCCTGTTACATAACCTATCATTTGTCCTGTTTTATCATATATAGTAGTTTTAGAGGATAATAGCTCTGTGGTTTCATCAAAAGAACTAATATGCTCAGTTCTCAAAACTCCATCCGGAGAATATACGCACTCTCTTTGTAAACCATCTGATAGTGTTTTTTCAGTTCTTATTTGTTTTACTTGCCCAGTTGAATTTTTATATACGGACTTTTTTACATCTCCATCATAAGAAATTTCTACAGTTCCGTTTTCTAAATGAGTTTCTTCTTTTGAATGTGTATATGTTTCTTTTATAACCCTTCCTAAATCGTCATATTCATATAATCTTGTAGATACATCTTTACCTGTTTTCAGATTTGTTATGCCCGATTTAGTAAGTTGTCCTTTTTCATTGTATTCTTCGTATAGATTATTGCTCTTTATAAATTTTGGATTCCCATTTTCATAATATTGTTCTTCTTTTTTATTTATACCCATATTTTGATGCATGGATTTAAGGTTTCCATTTTCATAATATTCATAATCAATAGTTCCGTTTATTTTGCCGGATTCATCCGGCTCAGGAGAATAACTTTTTTCTATTAGAGGTTTGCCTTGATTATTGTATTCTATATCGCCAGCGATTCTTCCATCAGGGTAGAACATTTGCGTTTTAGAAATTACTCCGTTATTAAATTCATCCAACTGACAAATAGAACCATCTTCTCTTTTTACAGTTATTTTTTCTTCGTTTCCAAGTGCATCATATTTTGTTTCTATAATATAAGAGCCTCTTTCTGTTTTGTCAGTTTTTGTAATTATACTATTCGCTCTTTTAGCCTTTTCTATATCCAGAATAGCTTTTTGCTTTGCAGATTGTTTTGCTTCTATTTGTTCTGGAGTTAGCGGAGTTGAACTTTCATCATGTTCAACAGAAAGTTCAGAACTGTTAGATGGTTTAGTATTTATATTATTGCTACTTACAGTTTTCGTTTGTGTGTTGCCGATGTTTTTAATCTGTGTAGTATTAATACTTAATCTTTGTGTAATGTTAAAATTAAACATAGTGTCTCTCTTTCATAAGCACATTCATATATAATATAAAATTTCTGATAAGAGGTAATTTCCATATTTACAAAACATTGTTACATAAATTTACCATGTTAGTTGTTTGGAATTACTAATTCGGTAAGAATTGTTTTGTTGGGTAGGTATGCAAATTTACAAACTAAAGTTTGACCTAAAAGTTGTAAAATTTAAAATATTTTATGTTATTATTTATTTTAAGCTAATCTTTTGGAATAACTACAATATTACCTTTTGTATACCCGTCACCAAGCAATTCGTTAAATTCTTTTTTTACATCCGCATTAAATATAATGTTATCTTGAACATGTTCTTTTACTTCTTCTTTTATTGATTTTGGAATATTCAGATAAGCATCATCTTTTGCCAAGTTTCTCATAGTGGCTATATATGAAGAACATTCTCCAACGTCAGAATAATCCGTATCCATTGCCTTGTGAACTACAACATTTAAGTTTTCGCCTTTTTTATTCTTTAATTTACCCTCATTACTCATTTCAACAAGTTTTGGAATGATTTCTCTATCCCATAAACATTCGATAACTTTGAGGTATTCTTCACGAGTTATTGGCTTTTTAACTCCACCTTTATCCCATATCAAAGTTTCATAAGCATTTCTGATTTTATTTCTGTATATTGTTGCTATTGTATCAACTATTTCCGGATTGATGATATATATGAATGCATTACTTAGTGCGGTTTTTCTTCCGTTTTTGTCACGTAAAAATTCTTTTTCCCCGTTTGCATTAGTTTTATATAAAAAGTCATCATTTGCTTGTATTGTTTCAAGTGACGGTTTGTATAAAAATTCTTTTATATTGTTGTCTTTGTCAGCTTTTATCAAACCACCGTAACATCTGTAATCAGGAACACCTACAATCATCATACCGACATTTTTGGTCTTCATATAATCATCCAAGACTTCGGGCAAGTTTATATCAATTACGTTATCGGAAGGTAGAATTATAACTGCTTTATCTTTTGGCAAAACAGATTTACCGTCTTTTACCAAATCAACACCGTCTAAATTGTTTTTAATTTTGTAGCCTAAAGTTGTGATAACACAACCTACTGCACTATTCGCTTCATCTTGAATAACAAAATCCACGTCATCTGTTGATTTTGGCAGCAGATTTGCTTGATACAAGTTCAAAAGGCTAAAGTGCATTAAATCCATTCCTTTAACAGGAGTTGCAGTTGATGGTTTGTTATCTTCTCTGCCGTAGCTGAGAGCTTCTATTCGAGAGCCAAAACCTCCGGCTAATAAATATGGATGAAAATCCTCATAATATGGTTTATCTGTCTTGGTTATAGATTTGAATAACGGGGAATCTTTGAATAATTTAAAAAATCTTTGTATAGATTTGATTGTTTTTTCAGATTTATAGTACGCATTTATTGTTGTTGTAGGTTCCTTTTTTTCGCCTGTAAAAGTCGGAGTATCCATTTTTTTATTTACAACTTTAAGGCCTTTTTTATTATTAAATTCTGAATTTTCAAAAACCTCTATTATGTAATTGTCGCCATTTTTTTCTGTTACTTCCAATGTCGCGTAAAAACCGGTTTTGCCTAATATAAATCCCGGTTTTACATTTTTGTAGCGTTTTTCATCTATATCAATTTTAATTACAGAGTTTAATTCAGGATTTTTGACAGTATAAGATGTAATTCCGTTTTCAGTTGAATTGTACACTGAAACAGCATGGCCAAGCCTTTTGAGGTTTGAGCTGAATCTATCCATGTCCTTTAAATAATAATGATAATTTCTTAAATCACTAACAATTAAATTTTCAATTACATCGCTGTTTGATTTAAATTCTACTGTATCTTTTGGTATTGCAGTATTATTTCGAACAATTCGAAAATTCCCCTTTTGATTATTTTGCGCAATACCATAATTCCTAGAACCGGAATAACCTAAAACACTATTTACTAACATACTATCTCCCACTTATACTATATGAATCCCATCAGATGATTTCATTCTAAAATAAACATATAATATATTCTATTATATATCCTTAAATATTTACAATTTTTAAATTATTGTAACACCTTATAATCTTTCGCGGTAACCGTAGTTTATATCAAGGCACAATTCTTTATTTTCTTCTATTTCTGCTTTTAATTGTAATATTTTTTGATCAATATCTGCTAATTTTTCTTCTATATCCGGTTTATTTGCACCTTCAACATTTTGAAGGCATTGTACTAAAGATGTTTTTCTCTGTTCCAAATTATTGATTTGCTCTTGCAGTTTATTATTTGCTTTGCGAAGTCTTTCGGTTTCTTCTTCAATTTTTACCAAATCAGAAATCTTCTTTGATATTGGTCTAAAAGGTTCTTCATTTCCTTTGAAATTTGTTATCTTCATTTTAACCCCCTTGATCTGTAATAATAAAGTCTATAAATTATAAAAATTTGTTATTTTATTTTTATAGTTTTACATTTATTAATATTTAAACATTTTAACCCTCCAGAACTATTGAAATATAGGTTATTATGTTAGAATATTGGAATAATAGTAATAAAAGGGAGTAGGGAATGAAATCAATAATATTAGCAGGTGGTTCAGGCAGTCGTTTATGGCCATTATCAAGGGACATGTATCCTAAACAACTTTTAGCATTGGATAAAAGTGAAAGTTTGTTGCAGCAAACTTTTTCAAGATTAAATACAATTATGAGCGCTTCTGATATTATTACTATTACTAATGTGAAGCATTATCAGGATATTAAGCTTCAATTGAATAAAATAGACTCCGGCAATATTGTAATTGCCGAGCCGCAAGGTAAAAATACTGCTCCTGCTATAGCCTGTTCTTTGGAGTATTTAAGGCAAAATTCTAATAATGATGATGTTGTTTTGATTGCACCTTCTGATCATTTAATAAAAGATATTGAGGCGTTTAATAGAAGTGTAAAAGAAGCAGAAATTCTGGCAAATGAAGGTTATATTGTTACATTTGGAATAAAACCGCTTTCTCCGGAAACAGGATTTGGTTACATAAAAACGAATAAAAAGTTAAGTGTCGGTTACAGAGTAGAGCAATTTGTAGAAAAACCGAATTACGAAAAAGCAAATAAATATTCTAAAGAAGAAGATTATTATTGGAATAGCGGGATATTTATGGGTAAGGTATCTGTATTTTTAGATGAATTCAAAAAATATGTGCCGGATATTTATTCAAATTTAAATTTATTAAATTTTTCTAATAGTCTAAAAATAGATTTCGGGGTATATGAAGTAATGCCTACGATTTCTGTTGATTACGCTGTTATGGAAAAATCAGATAAGATTGCTCTTGTAGAGCTTCAGTCTGATTGGAGAGATTTGGGCTCATGGCAATCGTTGTACAGTGTAAAAGCAAAAGATGAAAATGGAAACGTAATTAGTGGTAAAGTTCTTACAAATAATGTCAAAAATTCATTTATATACTCTCAAAAAGAGGTTGTTGCCGTTTCGGATTTAGAAGATGTTGTCATTGTAGAAACAGAAGATGCCATTATGGCTTGCAAAATGGATAAATCGCAAAATGTTAAAAAATTATATGAGAATTTAAAATCAATTCAAAGCGGTACAACAAGACTTCACAAAACAGTATTCAGACCTTGGGGGTATTATACTTGTATGAATGAGGGAGATGGGTATTTGACTAAAACGATATGTGTTTTGCCGCAGCAAAAATTATCTGTTCAATCCCATAACTATCGTTCAGAACATTGGGTGGTGCTTGAAGGTGAAGCACTTGTTATTAAAGGTGATAAAGAATACCATTTAAATCCGGGTGAAAGTATTGATATTCCGGTTAAAGAAAAACATTCATTGCAAAATCCTTATGATAAAGAATTAAAAATTATTGAGGTTCAGCAGGGTGATTATATCTCTGAAGAAGATATAATACGTTATCAAGATGTGTACGGCAGGGTTTAGGATTAAACTCTGCCGTGTGTGTGCTATTTATGTAGATTCGGTTATTTGTGTTTATTTATTTTTTATAAGCACTATAAAAAATATTTTTGCTATTTAAAAATATTACATTTTACATAACTTAATTATAAAATTTTATTTTTTAGTTATTATATATACAAAGAGAATAGGAGTGATTATGCCGATAGATTTTAATCCAAATGCTGTGCCGAATGCAAATACTAATTTTTTCCACAGACCTAGTATTCAATCGTTTTTGCATACGAAATACGAACCGGACAGGTTTGTCAAAACAGTGAATAGTGCGGTTTCTGATGTTGATAAAGATTATGAAAATATAACGATCGAACAAAAAGATTTTGGTACAATCCAAAAAACAGGGGAAAAAGCAAAACTTTTTACAATTACTAATAAAAATGGCGCAAGTGTAGATTTATCTACCTTTGGAGCAACTATAACATCTATAAAGGTCCCAGATAAAGATGGTAAAATTATTGATGTTACTCAAGGGTATAATAATGTTACTCCTTATGAAACTGCTCCTGTCGGGCATGCGGGTGGTACAATCGGTCCTGTTGCAAATAAAATTGATAAAGGTGAATTTACAATAGGTGAAGAAACATACAAACTTGAAACAAATAAAGATAACGGCAAAACCCATTGCCATGGCGGCAGTGACGGTTTTGATTTAAAAAATTGGACACCAAAAGTTTTACCTGACGGTGTTGAATTTACATATAATAAAAAAGATATGGAAAGTGGTTATCCGGGGAATGTTGAAGCCAAAGTTGTGTACAAATTTGATAATAATAACAATTTACATATCAAATATTTTGCTACAACTGACAAAGATACCCTTATAAATATGACTAACCATACATATTTCAATCTTGAGGGAGCAGAAAATACTCAGGAAAATTCTGTGTATAATCACATTGTGACATTACCCAATTCGTCATTCTTTACGAAAAATAATGAAATAGCTGTTCCGACAGGAGAAATTATGAGTGTTGAGGGCACTCCGCTTGATTTTAGGACTCCAAAAAAAATTGGAGATGTAATAAATTCA